>Ga0265297_10003587_pt1 | contig 27651 bp, 14 predicted proteins | sample Munlanlwell13791_FD_192502 | JGI IMG/M metagenome (GOLD analysis project Ga0265297, IMG submission 192502) | Leachate microbial communities from a municipal landfill in Southern Ontario, Canada - Leachate well 137-91 | ecosystem: Engineered > Solid waste > Landfill > Unclassified | place...
GCGAAGACTCAACATCGATCAGTTACGAAGATCTTAGTAATTTATCCGTAGCCGAGATTAGAGAGTTGTTTATACTCGGTGGAGCTGACGAGGCCACTTTGGATGAGATGGATGACGATACATTGAAAGCGATTTTTAACGAATCAATACAGAGCCTTGAATCGTCAAACACCAATGAATAAAATTTTGCATGGACAATAAGAAAAAAACAATTAATCCCCGACGAAGATTCATCACCGGTGTTGGTATTGGTTTATTGTTAGTTTTTTCAGCAACATTTTTTATTGTTTCAATTCCGAAGGCACAAGCTCAAGTTCCTGGGTCAGCACTTTTGGCTGCCGTATGGAAAGAAATACAAGATCAGAGACGAAGTCTCGCTGATAAATTGTGGAAGGCAGCGAAGGACGCATATAAAATAACGAAAGACGTCGCATTTAAAAATGCGTTGCGGATTTATTTGACAAAAATTGCCGAAGACACGGCAACATATATTGCGACCGGCGATCCTGGGCAGAAGCCATTATTCTTGGAAAAACCCGGAGAATATTTTATGAACGTTGGCGATGCAGCGCTTGGCGATTATCTTGACACTATTTCTTCTGGCGCGCTTGGAACAAGCATTTGTGATATTGGAAGCGTCAGCGTCAAGATCGATCTAGCGCTTCGAGCGGAAATAAATCCAAATTTTTGTACAGATGGTTGCCAGTCGTCCTATGAGAAAAAAATTGCAAAGCTTAAGAATCAGCTAGCTGTTCGTGACACTCTTCAATCTACATGGGATCAATATCAGCGCGAACAACAGTCTGCACTTGAAAATGGGGAGAATTGCGCATCGTTTAACAACGATCTTCTTGGGTGTAGTGGTTTAAACCCAGACTGTTTTTATTGTGAAGCGGGTGCTGTTGTTCTTGGTAGATGTACTGCGGGTGAAATTAACCAATGTATGAAATCGAGTGCTCCCACAACTCGTCAACTAACAGAGGTTGAGAAGACAGGAAGTGGAGACGTACAAACGGCTATCATCAAAGAATTTTGTCTTGACAATAACATCCTTGATCTCGAAGGATGTTTAACATCAGTATTAGCTAATGTTGAATCAGAGCAACAGACATACGAGTATGATCGGCAAAGATGCGTCCGTTTGTGCACCGGAGCGAAACGAACCGCGAAATGTACGTTTACACAAATTAGAGATCGAGCAGTAACGGCGTATGACAACGATCAGTTTAAGCTAACCTATCCTCAAATTTTTGAAGCTGATCAAAATGAAGTAGGACAATATCTCTTTGCGTACGAATCGTCGCGTGAACAATCAGCAATTGAAAAACAGAAAGCAAAAGACACATACACGTTTGATGAAATTGGATCCGTTAAGAGCACCATTACGGGTAGTATTATCTCACCGAAAACCATGACACAGGCAGCTGCAGAAAAATCAGTCCAGGATTCCGATGCGTCCGTGACTACATACACAGGGTCCCCAATTGCTGACGCCATAGGCGTGTTTACTGACACCCTGACAAAGAAATTGATAGAGCGGATTTTCAATCGTGAACAAGGCGGGTATGTGAGTCCGAAAACCGGATCACTTTTAGCGGGAGGATACAACAGCGGTGGTATTGCCGCTGCACGTGCGCAATTCGCAAAGGCATTTACGCCAAATTTAACACGTACAAACAATAAAAATTTCGATACACTTGCTGAGCTTCAAAATGATGACGTATTAGATGCGGATTTTGCCGAAGCAGCACGGCAAGAATTAACAGTTGAAGAAGCAGTGGCAAGCGGTTTGCTCCATGGAGACTGGTGGTTTGGGTATAACGATAAAGGCGCCAGTGGAGAAAAAACTGAACCCGCGACCGGAAACGGTGGATATCCCGCTTCAACGTTTGCCATCTTGCGGTCAAATCGTGTTATTCCGGTCGGGTGGGAAATCGCCGCAGAATATATTAATGTGTATGATACAAATTCTTATACGTTGAACGACATCGTAGCCGCATTTGATGATTCAAGTTCTCCATACTACCAGCTTGTGGACCCGAAGTGGGTTTTAGGGGCGCCACTTGCGATTTGTGCAAAACAAGGATATAGCGGCAAGCTTGTCGATTCAACATGCCAGAGTTCCGAAGTTGTTGAAATTACGAATGTCGGCGAACCCGGGTCGGCTGGTGACGCGTGCGATGAAGGCGAACACGACACAAACGGAGACGGGAAATGTAATACGGACGATCCTTCTATATTTGAAAACACATGCGAACGTGAGCAAGTGTGCGTAGACCAGCAGACGTGTATTTTAGAAACTGCGGACGGTAAAGGTTGCGAAGAATACGGCTATTGTACAAAAGAACTCCCTATCTGGAGGTTCCAAGGCGAACAATGTGATAAGCAATATACAAGTTGCCAAGCCTATACCGCATCCAGTGGTTCCCCGGTTTCGTATTTAACGGATACGGTAGATTCCGCGAATTGTTCATCAGATAATGTTGGATGCAAGCGCTATTGCTATAAAGATCTCGCGACCGGTGAATATACATGTCAATATAATCCAAGCGAATCAAATTATACTGGCAACCACATTTTTTTTGATAACGATGTCCAAAGTTGCACAGAAGATCAGGTGGGCTGCACGGAATTTTTAAGAACGGCGGATGGCGCGAATATGTTGCCGAATAGCAGTTTTGAACTTTATACAAGTCCGTATCCAGTAGCCAGTCAAGCTGATTTTAGTGGGTGGACTGTTGGTGGTGATGGCCAAACGTGCGGTGCACAAAGCTTTACCGATCAACTTGCAAGTTCGGGCTCAACTTCAATGCGACTTCAGCAACTTCCAGCCGCGAATGCGTGTGCTGGCGACTCTCGTCAATACGCACAAACAACTATTGAAACCGGCCAATCACTCGATAACAAATCATACACATTCTCTTTCAACGCCATGGCAATAAATGCTCCGTGCGAAGGGAGTGTAACAATTGGAAGCCAAACATTTACACCGACATTTACTGATTCGTATCAGCGTTTTGTTGCAGCTACAACTTTTCCAGCTGGTATAGGAAGCACATCGTTTACCATACGAATTAATTCAGTAGACGGGTGTCCGCTCATTATTGATGAAGTGAAAGTCGAGCACGGCGCCGAAGCTTCCGCATATAGCGATTATGGGACCAATGCGATTTTCATGAAAGATTCGCCAGCAAACCTTACGTGCACTGGCAATGTAGCGACTGATCCAGCGGAATGTTCGTCATATGCGACGCAGTGTACTGAAGGTGATGTTGGATGCAACGCATACACGCCAGTTGCGGGCGGAGTAGTCATTCCAGGAAAAATCACCGACAAGTCAGAGTGTGATCCAACTGATCCAACGTCATGTGATCAATGTCCTGCGGCATTTTTGGGATGCAAAGCGTATAAAGAGATTGGGCTGACGCAGAAAATTCCAGATCCGGCTCTTGCGGGACGCACGGCTACTCCAGGCAACGAATATGTTTCAATTGTCGCTGAATCAGGATCGCAATGTACGGCACAATATGTCGGATGTGAAGAATACACGAATTTGGACGCGGCAAACCAAGGAGGAGAGTCAAAGGAATACTATTCCAAGGTTCGTCAATGCGTGACTCCGTCTGATCCAAACTCTGCGTATTATTTCTCTTGGGTTGGTTCAGCAAGTCAAGGATTTGAGTTGAAACGGTGGCACTTGAAACAGAGCAATCTCGGTTCTGCGCCGTGTACGAATTTGGCTGTGACGGCAAATCCAAACGCAGCGTGTGTTGATGATGCGGCGCCTGTGAATGATTGTTCTGCGGAATTTCCAAACAATCCATCTTGCATTCAATTTTATGATGAACAAGGCGGCGTTCATTACCGCTATCTTGAAGAGGTCATCTTTGTGACAGATAATTGCGCCGCGTATCGTAACTCTCTTGATGCACAGACGTATTATTTCGATTCAAGCCAGTCAACAATTTGTCCATCAGCGTTTGCGGGCTGTCGTGAGTACCACGGTTCTGGCGCAAATAACACTAAGATATTATTCACGAGCACATTTGAAGATGTCGTAAATACTTTGCAGGATTGGAATGGTACATTAAGTGTTGAGTCGTTGTCGTATCCTGGACATTCCCTGCTTGCCACCGCAGCCGGAGTAGACAAGCCGGTTCAAATTACTCAAGGAAAATCATATATTATTTCGTTCTGGGCAAAATCGTTGAGCACAACATCGGATGTTGCCGTAACGATTAGTGGCGCTCCTAATAATCGTTTTTTCACCTATAATGCAAATTCAGGAGAAACATTCCAAACAATCAATAATGAATGGCGTTTGTATCGTTTTGGGCCAGTTGAAGTAGATTTTGCCGATACAGACCAGATTATTATTCGAGCGTCGGGTGCGCAAGGTGCGGTGTTTGATAACATAGTCCTTGGTGAGGCAACTTCGAACCTCTTTGTCATAAAAGGGAGCGCGCCTGCGTGTAATGGATATGAAAATTGCGCTCAATATAAAGATAGGAGCGGTAATACGGAGAATTTGAAGAGTTTTACAAAATTATGCTCGCAAAATGTTCTTGGGTGCGAAGCGCTTATCGATACGCACAACTCTACGACGCCATTCCAGACTGATCTTGCGGCCGAACAAAAATATTTGCAAACAGATCGAGCAAGTTATCGCAATAATGTTCCAGCAGATTCAGTTCGTTTCTTGGTGAATGATTCAACTAAGTATTGCTCTGAAGCCGCAAAAGGGTGTCAAGAATTGGGACTTCCGAGTATCAAACAAGATTTGTCTGTGTCAGATTTCCAGAAGGTCTATCTTAAGAGTGATCCTGATACGTTTGCGACAACATTGTGCGCTGAAAATGCCGTTGGCTGTCAGGAGTATTCTAAAGTTGAAGACGCAAGTATAGATTATTTCAAAGATCCTCAATCACGCGTATGTGAATACCGTGAAAACGTAGGATTAAACAAACAGACTGGATGGTTTAAGAAAGATACAGACACGCCATGCGATTCGACATGGACGTATTCCTGTCCTGCCGAACAGTCGACGTGTCGTGAATACTACGCCTCGCGAGTGTATGAAAATCCGGCAACTCCGAATTCGCAATCTTATTATTATCTTGATTCAAGCTTGTCAAAGAGCTCGTGTCCACAAGGTATTGATCCGAAGAATGGCTGCCTTGGTTTTGAGGATCAGAATGCCGGATTAAACACCATGCGCGCAAAAGTTGATCCGGACGATTCCAATACAGTTATTTCGCAAAGCTGCCAAACGTGTTCCGCAGATACAAATTCCTGCGGACGAAACGGTAATTCGCCGTGCTGTCAGTGGAACTCGTCCACGTGTTCTGTCGATCGTTCTACGGGATCAGATGATGTCGCTCCATATTATTGTGTGGGCGAATTACAGAATACGGATTTTGAACAATGCCAGGTGTCAATCATTAATTCATATGCCGTTCCAAATAGTTCCGATATTACCAATGCGACAAACTGCGGTGGTGATGGCCAGCCGAATTGCTTTACATCAGATTTTTCAGATTATAATGCAGCCGTTAGATATTGCGGAGATTTTGCGTGTAATGCGAATATCGTGTTGCCAGTCAAAGAGGATCGTATTTGCGATCAATGGCTTGAATGCACTAATGAGCAGACAGTGACTCGCGATGGGAAAGAAACAACCGTGTGTTTAGAGCGAACACTTCGTGACCACAACGGATATATTTCTGAAGATTCTGGAGACAACACGAAGAAAAATCTCGAGAAATCAAGCCCGGCAGAAATAAAAGATCTTGCGAATTATTCTGGGCTTACAAAAGCGGGCATGATTTATGATTCTGGAGCTGGCTCTTTTACGATTAAAGGATTATTCCCATATAGCCAGTTTGAAGAAGATGGGTTAGATGGCGCGCTTATTGAGATTCCAAATAATGACTTTGAAGATATAAAGATTTCTGTATCGGAAAGTCCAATGCCAATAAGTGAGAGGGTTCTAGGGCGAGGATGGATTAATGCAGATTCGTATGATTGGCGAGTGACAAAAGATGCAGAAGGTTTTGCAACAGCCCAAATTCAGCTTGAAAAATCAAACTCATCAAATAGTTTTTCGACCCAGTATCTCGCGGTTGTTTCAGCCAGTACGAGTGAGAATGGCGTGCGCGTCAATATTTCAAATCCTGACGAAATAACAGAAAACGCCGAATATTACCAATTATCATTCCGTGCGCGAGCAAAGAATGTTTTGCAGCAAGGTATCCGAGTAAACTTGTATCAAGATCGTGCTGGTGAACTCTTTAGCGATGGGTCTAGCGTGGGTATTGCATTAACGACCCAGTGGGAAGATTACGTTGTGCGTTTGTATAATAATCCTGGTGCAACAGTAAATCCAACGGTTCAGACAATCGAGTTGCGGTTCTTGCATAGAGCAGGAAGTGTCCCGAGTGATACGTTTTATATTGATGATATTCAATTGAAGCCTGTGTTGCAGATTCGAGAAGGTGTGTCGGCGCAGCCAGTCTCAGGATTGTCCGCGCAGTATTTCCAGGCTGAATTGGTGCCAGCAACAGGATCAATTGCAGGGCTCAAAGGATCTTTCTGGACTTCTGTTCAAAATTTTGTTTTAAATCCGACTCCACCGGCTGCAACATATCAATTTACAAGTTCTCAAATTAATTATCCTTATACTACTTCTGATGCAGCAGGAGGAGTATGTTCGAACAATGCTTTACGTAAATGTCTTGAGGATAATGCCTGCCCAGGCGGAACGTGCAATCAAACCGCAGTCATGAACGCTCCGTATACAGTGCAGTGGACAGGTGGCATTAATATCACGAATAGCGATATTAACACATTCTATTTCAATCATGATGATGGCGCGCGTTTGTATGTTGAGGATATGAACGTTCCGATTTTAGACAACTGGGCAAGTTCATCGAGTGTCGGAACGTCAGCAACATTGCGTGATATGCCTGAAGGATGGCATCCAGTAAAAGTTGAGTGGTATAACAGTATTCTCGTACTTAGTGCAGACTGATGCAAATTCTGAATTTACCAACCCGCCATGCTCTCAAGCGCAAAACGGACCGTACGCTCAGGTGTGTGACAACCTGAAGGGTGGGAACATCGTTACGTCTGATAAATTGACTTCAGAGTTGACCGTAGATATGGACAATTTGTTTGAATCAGGTGTCCTTTATAGTTCTGCAAACGACAAAACAGTGAACTTTCCGAACTTCAACGATCGATTGACCGAGCAGGCAAATCGTGGAGATGCAGTTGGAGTCCGATGGAGTGGAGAGGTCAATGCCCCAGTGACAGGTTCATATACGTTCTATTTATACCACAAAGATGGCGTGAAATTTTATATTGACAATGAGTACACACCGAAAGTTGAAGATTGGCAGGTGTTAAGCACGCCAACACTTACTCAATACACCACCAGTCTCGAAAAAGGATATCATACGATCAAGATCGAATACTTCAAAGGGCTCGATCAAAATCGAGATAATGCAGTTATGGAATTCGGTTGGTCATATCCAGATCCTACTGCTCCGGCGATGAGTGCTGGTCCAGGGCATATCGTGACCGAGCAATATTTACGATCGTATCCGACAAGCGCGACAGGTTTCGTCGCCCGAGAATGCCGATCATATCCACAATCCGATTCGCTCGTGTGTGACTATGAAGATCCGCAAACTGGAGTCTTATATCGAGGCTGGAAAGGCTACTGCGTTGAAAAAGATCCGCGCGATTCAAGCGTATGTTTGAACTGGTGGCCGATAGATGTGCTGTCTGGTGAAGTGAATGTATTTTCGGATCAAAGTTTGTCGCTCACGCGATCGCCGCTCTACTATTGCGCTGAAACCCAAACGAAAGAATACCCATACCTCACTCCACGATATGTCTGCATGAACGATAAAGGCGCTGAAGATTCTCGGTGTTCGACGATTGCGGTTGTCAAAAAACCAAAAGCTGCAGCGTACAGTTTAACGCTCAATGATTGGCAGTTAGGTACCTCAACAAAACCAAAAGTGACTGACGATTATGATTTTGATTCTGGTCATGCCGCAAGTAGTTGCAATTCTGTATCAACATTTGGGAATTGGTGCAAGGATTCATACGATGATTGTGCGAGTTCTCTTTCGGAGTATTGGGATTATATACTTGTCTATCAATTCAGGGATGATGGTGATAGCTCCGATGATTGTGCAAATGATAATACTGGGGATGGTAATACAAGTTGTGATGAAGGCAGTGGTACTGAATGTACAGATGATGGTTCCGATTGTTGTTATTGGAATCGAGAAACAAAGAATGATGAAGGAGAAGATGTAGATAACTGGAATGGATTATCTTGGAACAGTTCGCTTGATGATTGTGAGGATTGTTCGGGCGATGCCTTTGTGGCGCATGATCCGCAAGGTGCAAATTGGGAAGCCGACGAATCGTTCCCACGACAATGCACGACAATAATTCAAGTTACGAAAGCTGACGGAACTTCAATTCCATGGACTTCCCGCATTCAGAGTGGTCTGTATGGTGAAGATGGGAACGAGCAGCCTATGTTATATACGCTTGGAACTGCGTGTTCTCCGTACGGAGCTTTGCCGGTTATTGAATCACCGACCGATATTTTAAATTGCATTCCAGATCCAGCAAATCCGCCATCAGATGGTTGTACGGTGACGGATGGAATTTGTAGTAAGGTGACTAATACAGATCCTGGAGCATGCATTGAGGCCCCTCTTGAGATTTATCATCCAGATAATCCGGATAACAACAAAGTGCCGCAGATATGCTCTCAAACGCGACTCGGGGCAGGTTTTTATTCATGTGGTGGGAGCGGCATCTGCAAAACCTGTATTGGTGGTGACAGAAATGGTCTTATGTGTGTTGATACAGAAGATTGCCCGAATGCCGAAAGTCAAGATTTTAACGGTGACGGCATAAACGACAGTCCTTGCCAGCAGACATTTGGCAGTGGGATAGGTGAAAAGTTGGGTGCGTCGGATGAAACGCTTGGAGGCGAACCTACAACATTGCCATCAACTGAAGATTTTTCTGGTGTTGCGCGTTTGAAGCAATTATTTGCACAATCCTACGGAATGTGGACGTGGAATGAGTCTTCAGATTCTTATGTTCGAATTACCGATCAATCCGATTGGACGCCTCCAGTTGACAACGGTATTAATGTGACACTAGAGGGCGGCACGGTGTGTGATGACGCATCATATCATACGACGCATCCAAATGAATATTGCGGCGTTCGCCCGACCGTGTCTACTATTACGGTGAATGGGCAGGCTTCCGGTAACATCGTATTATCCTCGGGTAACTTGACGGCGAATTTGGAATTTAGTTATGCGATTGATGCGGAACAAACCCCACTAAAAAATATCACCATTCATTGGGGCGATAGTGATCCAAAATCGGTGTATCGTAGTTCTAGCGCAACAAAGCTCTATAGGTGCGATGTCGCGGGATCAAGTTGCATAGCGTGTTATGGAGGGATTGTTCCTACGGATGTCGATAGCGATGGAGCAACCGAATGCGTGTACCATAATTATCCACGGGTTCAAGTGAAGGACAATTGGGGGTGGTGTAATATCGGTCCGTTGGCCGCGTACGGATGTAATGTAAATTCTGATAATTGGAATTATTTTGCAGGAGATATAATTGTGAAACCGTAATATGTTGAAACTGTTTAGCAAACGCCGAGTTGTATTCTTGACACTGTTTACATTGGCAGTGCTGTTGTTTTTTGTGCCTTTTGGCGCACACGCAAGCGTTGGAGAAATATTTGTCTTAGGGTTTGGCTCGCTCGTTCAGCTTGCCGTCGAATTTTTGGGAAAAATTTTAATTGCGGTTATTGATATGTTGGTGCAGGTAGCCCAATATAATGATTTTGGCGATTCCACTGCGGTGAATATTGGCTGGGTCATCACGCGCGATCTCGCGAATATGTTGTTTATCGTTGCATTAATCGTCATATCCTTCGGAACAATTTTACAATGGGAACAGTACCGCTATAACCGATTACTCGGAAAACTTGTCCTCACGGTTGTGTTGGTGAATTTTTCAAAAGCCATTAGTCTCCTCCTGATTGATTTTTCGCAAGTTATCATGATGACGTTCGTAAACGCATTCCGTGATGTTGCTGCAGGAAATTTAACCACAGGATTTGGTATCCGTGCGCTTTTAGCGTATGCCGAGAGTTCGACTTCGGTTGATATTAATTTGACGTCCACCGTGCTTGTCTATGCGCTCGCAGTGATTTTAATTCTTATAGCTTTGGTGGTCACCATTACGCTTGTCGTTATTTTGTTACGCCGCATTATTTCATTGTGGATTATTATTATTTTATCTCCATTGGCGTTTATCTCTTCCATCATGCCTGGCGGCGTTGGGAGTTATAATTCAGGATGGTGGAAGCGACTAGGGCAAGAAATGTTTGTGGGGCCTGCGCTCGCATTTTTTTTATGGCTTTCTTTTTCAATTATATTTCTAACGTCCGGTCAGGGGGCGCAAGAAACAGCAACAGTGGTGGAAGTTGATGCCGGAGGCGGAACGGTTCTTGAAAGCAATACTGATGTGCAGGCAACGGTCAGCCAAATCGGCAGTACGCAAAATTTGTTCAACTTTGTCGCAGTTATAGTGCTTTTGATTCATTCTATGACAATCGCACAACAAGCTGGAGGTTTTGCCGGCAAATTTGCCTCCCGCGCGTCAGGATGGATAGATCAAGGCGGATCAAAGATAGTCAAAGGCATTGGTGGCGCTCCGAAAAAACTTGCGGATTTTACTGGTGCGACTGGTGTAGCAAAACGCGCCGGTTTTACCTTGGCTGACAAAGGGCTTCACGGCTTGGAATCGAGCAAGCTGTTGCGCAGTAAAGGTTTGGGGTGGACTGGTTTTGCTAACCGGTTTGGCGCTGCCCGTGGACGTTTAAATAAAAGACGTCTCACCCAAGAGGATAAAGACGCGCGGGATATGCAGTTTGTTTCCTCGGATGTATTAATGAGCATGGCAAATGGGAGTGCAACAACCGAAACTTCACGTGCACGCAAAAAAGCAGCCACAGAACTCCTTATGGGTCGTGGCGATGGTGATGACATTACAGCAAAAGGGCATCGTGATTATCAAAAATATATTGGGTATCAAGAAAGAGCAGAAAAGCAGCCAGACGGCACGTATAAATTAAAGCGCAATGCTGTTGATCAGGGAGCATATGTAAAATATAAGTCATGGTTAAAAGAAAATCCGCATCGTTGGCTTGACAAAGATGTGCAAGAAGAAAGAACTGAACCAGTAAAGAGGGCTGCGATTGGTAAAATGCGAAGCGACGTTGAAAAATTGAGAGAAAAAGGATGGATTGATTTGGATACAGACGCACTCGACCCAGAATTATCATCACCGTTAACGCGACGAATAATTTATGATACGTTTCAGAGGCAACGAAACAAGGAGAGGCTTCTTCAGAAAATGAGTTTGAAAAATCAAGTACGCCTAGATTCTGAAAATAAAAATTTCAAAGGGGTTCCAACTGCTACACCCGAACAATACAACAGAATGAGCGAGGCAGAGCAGGAGGAGTATGACAAGATTACTGGCGGGGTTGGCGCAGGCGCAGGAAAAGCTAAAACTCGTCTTGATCGCGAGCGGGAACGGCGTCAGCGGCTACATTTGTCTGAAAATACTGACAACCTTCAAGACATGATTTCGTACGCAGAGGCGTTGAAAAAAGGAACTATTACGGATCCAAGTCAGTTTTTAAAACCATTACATCGTATTTTAGGTGTTGAGGAACGTCGAAAAAATGGTGAGACGGTTGATGATATTATTTCATCCTTGAAAGAATATAAAAAAGATTCTGCTCGGATGCTTGATGATGAGTATAAGGCCGCACTCGCAGTAACCCTTCGTCCAAAGGGAGATAGCAGATTTGAGCGCGAGAAAGCCGCGCGTGCCCAGCTTGGTATCGCAGAAAAAAGCGACAATGTTGATGCTATGTATGCATATGCCCAAGCTCGTCGTGATAAACGCGTGAGATCCGGTAAGGAATTTACGGCCGATTATTCTCGTATTAGACCGGTGGATGATCGGCTTGCTAAAGGAGAATCCATTGATGATATAGTTGCGTCTCTTGAATTGTATCGCGCAAGTTCCGAAAAAATGTCCGATACCGAGTATGTTAATTTGATTGAGGCTGAACAGTCGCAAGCGAAAGCACGGAAACTGGAAGCGCAAAAACTGGAGGATGAGCAGGCTCAACTTGCTAAAATTAATGCCGCTCGTGCAGCTCGGAGTGAAAAACCATTAACCCTTGAAGAGGCCCGACAACTCGACCAACAGGAAAAATCACGCACACGAGGCCCGCGCATTATTCCTCCTAAAACTGATCAGACGGGTGCAGAAGGAGCTGATGATACATCTTCTCCAGACAAAGGAAAGAAGTCTCCTCTCGCTGGCGGAGAATTTGAAACCGGAGAAGCTCCGGAATTAATTGCAGGTCGTGATGTGCTTGCTCGGCTTGCCGATGAAAAGAAACGTGCAGCAGCTCAAGGGCGTGCATCAAGTGCTCGATTCATCGCTGACTTTGACAAACTTGGACTTGATCCAACAAAAGCAGGTATGAATCTTACCGGAGAAGAAAAACGGAGGACTTCACAAGAATTACAAAAAATGTTCCGTCAACAGCTTGAGCAAGCAGGCGGATTGGATGCCGCGACAATTGAAGATCGTGTTCAGGAATTCGGCAAAGCAATTGATGAGGCTGAAAATTTGGTGATCGCAAACAGCCGTCAAAAAGGGTATACACTCGGACATGTCTTGCGTCATGAAAACGCCCATGCCGAAGTTGATAAATTATCAGATGCAGAGAAAGAAGAAATGTTTGGCATTCTTGATCCGGCAGAACAGCAGCGAATACTTGATGAGATCGGTCAAAAATGGCAAACGGGTACTATGCCTGACAAAGAAAAGCGTGCACAGGCGATTGAGGAATATTTGACTGAAGGTCTTGCAAATTATGGTCGAAGCGATGCTGTCGGGTCAGAACTTGATTCAGACCTTGCTCTTGCGATGAAACGCAAAGGAGTGAAATTCCGCGCGTATGCAAACATTGAGCAGGGGGCGCCTCAAGCAGAGGCCAGCGTTCCGCTCGATGTGTACACTAAATCTTTGAGTCGGTATGAACAATTTACTACATCACCAACCTTGCGAGATGAGGATTACGACCGATATTTTGCAGATGATATTAAACAAGGAGCTTTGTTAGATAGCAGCAAGATGCGCGCTAAAGCTGTTCGCGACGGGCAGACGGTTCGGTTGCAGGGGGTACGCGCTGATCAAGCAAAAGCGCTGTCTGACGCACAAAAGGAAGAAGAGGCAGAAAAAAAATCTAATGCGGAATTATCAACGAAAGCAGTTAGCGATTTTCAGTTGCGTCGCATGAACTGGATGGCGCAGAAGAAAGCTCAGGCAAAAACAGCGCTTCAGTCTGGAACCGGTTGGATCCAAAAGGAACTCTCCGAATTTATTGATGATAAAAAGCTTGCTTGGTACGAAGGGACCGGTGTCAAGACGTTAATGGACGGTACCCGAGCTGGTTTACAAAAGTTGCAAGAAAAACGGAAACAATTTTTTGAAAAACGTCGTACTGATCGTACAAATGAGCCTTTGCGTCAAAGTCGAGACGTTGTTGATGAGTATAGCGAGAAGACGTCATCCATTCATATGGAGCAGCTTCGAAAACAACGAGTTGATGCAGAGCAGAAACATAACGACGCATCTGGTATTCTGACTCAACTGAAAGACGAAGAGCGACGTATCCAGCGTGATATTGCCAACTACAACAAACAGGCGACATCAGTCGCACAAACGGGGAATTTAGATCAGGCTCGGGAGTTTGCTGCGCAGGCACGTGAAGGCCAAAATAATTTAGGGCAAGTTCAGCAAACGATTAAATCGACAGAGCAAACAGTTGCACAAACACAAAAGGGACTCGATAAAGCGCAAGAAGCGGAAAGAGCGGCAATGGGAAGATTGTTCGCATCAACAGATAAATTATCAAAGCAATTTGACACCATAACCGCAAGTCTGTCCGAAGATGGATTGAAGAATTTGGGTTCATTGGCAAGCCAAGAATTAGAGGATCTTAATGTCCAATCCCTTGAATCAGCATGGTTGGGAGATATGGAGTCTGCAAAGAGAAATCAGGAAAAAGCCAATGGTTTTGATATAGCGAAAAAACGCATTGAGAGCACGATGCAGTCGAGAACAAATCCCGTAGAAAAAATTCCAGCATCGACTGTCACGTCACAGCCGGTTTCTCGTGAGACACTTGAAGCTGATTCGCGTAGGCAGGAAACGCTCGTAAGAAACCTGCAAACTAAAATTAACGAACGTCTGTCTGAAATTCAGCCGACACTTCCTAAGGAAATGCAAGTTGAAGATTTAATGAATCCAAATCCACTTGTCAAAAAGAATATTTCTGAAAAGGGTGTCTTAGATACGGTTCGAAAAGAAATGCAGCAACTATATGACACCTTCAGATCCGAGCAAAAGACATTAAGAGACATACATGAGACACTCCAGCGTCAGATTCATTTAGATAAGGAGCGTGCTCATGAAACCGGCCAAGCGATTGAGCGCGGCATAAGGTCGGCTGATAGAGAAACCAGAAAAGTTAATCAGGCAGAACGTCAAGAACGTCAAAAACAGCCTAATCGCACAGACCAATCGAGGGCAAGAGAGAATAAGGATTCACGCAAGCAAGGGCCATCTCAAGCGTCAAAATCAGCATCGCGTCCTGTAGTAGAGCCGCAAGAGCCGCAAGATCCTAATTTGACCGCTTAAGAAGAATGCGATCTTCTGCTATACTAACTATAGATATTTTTATCTATGGAGGATATAATTGCACAATTTATAAAGCTTCCGCCGCACGTGAAAACAACTGTTTCATCTGCTCAGGCAATCGAGAAGCTTGAAGCCATTGAATCAAGATACGGCGTGAAGCTTGCTGATATTGTCATGCGCGTGGCAGTCAAGGACATTTCAATTACTTTGCTTCCGACAGAGCTTGAGCGGCGTCTTGGCGTGTCTCCACATCAGGCAAAAGCGATTGCAAGAGATATGACGATGCAATTGTTTTTTCAAATAGCAGGTTATTTAGGATTTACTCCTGAAGCCAGCCCCGAGGCGGTATTATTATCGAGCCCAGCACATGAAGCGTCACTTGGGATCGAAGGCACGGATCCAGAGATTGAAAAACATACTGCCACATTATCATATGCACCACCTGAAACAACATTTGATGTCGTTCGTCTTGTTGATCAGCTTCTTGATATATTGAATATTGGATTTGATCATGTGATGAAAAAAAGATTTCAAACCATCGTTGAGTCACGGCTTGTCGATGTACGGGATAAACAGATGGTCAAGGATCAGCTTATGCGATCTCCAAAAATTGGTGGCATGGGTTTTTCTGGGATCCAAATAAATCGAGTTGTCCCGATAATTGAACAAGCGTGGGAAGACGTCCATCTCAAGCATTTAAAGATTAAAGAAGTGGATGAAACGCGTAAACACCCAACACGCGTCGTGACACCGCTCACTCCGAAACATCCGTCACTTTCTCAACAACGCGACTTAGATTCGTTTGTTCCGACCCCAGTTCAAACTTCACCCGTGTCGCCCGTTCAACAAAAACCGAACCTCGAGATCCAAAAAGAAAAAGGAGAAGTTCCACCACCGAGGTTTGTCATCCCTCCGATTACTCCGCCCATAGCGCCAATCCCCGTTGCTCCAAAGAAAGAATTTGTTCCAACACCAGCACAGCACATGCCTGAAGATTTTTCCCCTGTGCGTCCCATAAAGAATGTTCCGCATTTCATGCCCAAAGTACGTCGCGATTTTGAGACACCAGAAAAAACAATCATGCAGGATATTGTCCCGCCTTCTAAACTTGTTGGTCCGATTGAAGAGTTGGAGCAAATGGTTGCTGATGACTTTCGCCACCTTGGTGATTCACCCCAAGATAGTGCCGAGCGTTTGAAGGATAAAATTCGTATGCTCGAAAAAGAATCTTTTGAGTTGAAGTCGGCAGGAATAAAGGCGTGGAGATTAAGTCCTTTGATGAAAGAATATTTGGATATTGGTCGAGAGAGTATAGAAAAAACACGCGACATTAAACAGCTTATTGCGGATCGACGTGCAAAAAATCCACGCGCATTAACCTCTGAAGAATTTGATGAAATTAGCGCAGTGAATACTTCGTTGAGATATTAATATGCAGCAATTTGTCGTTCCACAATTTATTGATGTCGAGGATAAAGTTTTAGGGCCGCTGTCTGTTCGCCAATTTATTACGTTGCTTGTTGGTGCAGGAATCCTCTTTTTGCTTTTCAACCTCATGGGACTTATTGAGTTTGTGTTTGCATCGATTTTGGTTCTTTTGTTGCTGTTCGTCTTTGCTTTCGTTAAAATTAACGGACGGCCATTTCATTATTTTTTGCTGTCCCTCATGCAAACATTTCGTCGACCATCATTAAAATTGTGGACAAAAGATGTCGAACGGTACCAATTTAGAGGTGAAATTGTCCGAAAAAAGAGAGGAATACAATATGTTCCAAAACAGAAGCTCCCCCTTTCAACGTCCCGTCTTACGCAAGTCTCTTTAGTTGTTGATACCGGTGGCGCGTATGATCGACCCGATAGTGAGCAGGAAGATTCTGTGATTGATTCAGGGATAACAACATTAGAAATCTAGTATGCCGCAACAACGACCAGCAACAATAGCTCAATCGACAGTCAAATTTCTCGATATTTGGGAAATTAAGGATAATCTTGTTATATTGAAAAACGGGACTTTGCGCGCGGTATTGTTGGTTTCATCAGTGAACTTCGCGCTTAAATCCGAGGACGAACAAACTGCGGTTATCCAAGGGTATACACAATTTTTAAATTCGTTAGACTTTACTTTACAAATCGTTGTACAGTCTCGCAAACTTGATATTGATAATTATCTTGATCGACTTCGTGTACAGCAAAAAACCCAAACAAATGAGCTGTTGCGCATACAAACGCAGGATTACATTCAGTATATCGGCGAGCTTGTTGAACTTGCCGACATTATGTCGAAGCGATTTTACATTGTCATCCCGCTTGATCCGGGTGGAGTAAAGGGTCAGGGATTTTTTTCAAAACTGAAAACTATTTTTTCTCCAACATCTGTTATTGTGTTGAAACAGAAGAAGTTTGAGGAATACCGAAACGAGGTCCAAAAACGCGTCGATTACGTTATTGATGGTCTGTCGAGTGTTGGGTTAAATTCAGTCCAACTCGATACGCAAGGTTTGATCGAATTGTACTACAATACCTTTAATCCAAAGGTAGCAGAAAATCAAAAAATGCCCGATATTGAAAAATTACAAGTTGAAAACTAATCCATGGCACTTAATCTAAAACGAAAAGCTGAAGAACTTCCAGAGGAGAAGGAGCAACTTACCCCCGAAGAACTTTCTGTTCGAAGGATCGAAGAAGAACGCCGCAAAAAAGAATTGCTTCATGCCGAACAAGTATATCGAAAGGGATTGGTATCCGTTCGTGATCTTATCGCGCCCGCGTCCATGCGTGTCGATTCGCGCTATTTGGAATTAGGCGCAACATTCATCAGGACGTCATTTGTGATTGCGTATCCTCGATATATTTCAGTTGGGTGGTTTGCTCCGGTTATTATGTACAATGCCCCGTTGGATGTTGGTATGTTTTTTTACCCAGTAAAATCAGATATTATTTTGAAGCAGTTGCGCAATAAAACTGGTGCGCTGGAAGCACAAATTTTGTCTGATGCTGAAAAAGGAGCTCCACGTGATCCAATCCGTGAGCAAGCCCTTCGGGACGTTGAAAGTCTGCGTGATTCTTTAACACAAGGGACTGAAAAGTTTTTTCAATTTTCCCTGTACGTCACCATGTACGCAAATTCATTGCAAGAACTCGATTCGATTTCTGATAAAGTTGAATCCTTGTTGGCCTCAAAGCTTGTGATGTCGAAACGAGTATTGTTCCAGGCGGAACAAGGTTTTAATTCAACCGTTCCATTTGGTGTTGACGAGCTCAATATCACCTTTAACATGAACTCATCGCCAATTGCATCAAGCTTTCCGTTTATTTCGTCAGATGTGACAAGCGATGAAGGGATTCTCTATGGCGTTAACCGTCATAATAATTCGTTGATTTTGTTTGATCGATTCAGTTTGCAAAATGCCAACTTTGTCGTTTTTGCAACTTCCGGCGCAGGAAAATCATACGCGGTGAAACTTGAAATTCTCCGCTCATTAATGCTCGGTACAGACGTTATGGTGATTGATCCTGAAATGGAATATAAATATTTGTCCGACGCTGTCGGCGGAACATATATTTCAATTTCGCTCAATTCGGAATCGAAAATCAATCCATTTGATCTTCCGCGTCCAGTTGGAACCGAAAATACCGCAGACATCATTCGTTCCGCAGTTATCACACTCAAAGGGTTAGTGCGTTTGATGTTCGGGCAACTTTCTCCGCAAGAAGATTCAATCATTGACCGCGCACTTATTGAAACATATGCCAAGAAAGATATCACACCTGATTCGGACCTGCAAACCATCGAAGCGCCGCTTATGTCAGATTTTGAAGAGGTACTTTCCGGAATGGTTGGAGCTGAAGATTTAGTTGAACGCTTGAAGAAATATACCGAAGGAACCTTTTCTGGACTTTTCAATAGTCCGACAAACGTTGAAATGAAAAATCAACTCGTGGTGTTTTCAGTCCGCGACCTCGAAGATGAGCTGCGGCCGATTGGTATTTCTGTTATCGTCTCTTACATTTGGAACGTTGTGCGCTCACAATTGAAACGACGTATTTTAGTGATTGATGAGGCGTGGTGGTTATTACAGAACGAAGACAGTGCGAAATTTATTTATGCGCTCGTTAAACGATGTCGTAAATATTATCTTGGTGTCACGACGATTACGCAGGATGTGAATGACTTTTTGAGATCTCCATATGGCCAGGCGATTGTGACAAACTCCGCCATTCAATTGCTTTTGAAGCAGTCCCCAGCCTCAATCGATATTGTCCAAAAAACCTTTTTACTCACTGATGGCGAAAAATATCTGCTTCTTGAGGCTGGCGTTGGCGAAGGTATATTTTTTGCCGGATCAAAACATGCAGCAATAAAGGTAGTGGCGTCATATACCGAGGATCAAATCATCACTTCAGACCCCAGGCAGCTCCTAGAGATTGAAGAAGCTAAAAAAGAGTTCGACGAAGAGTTTGCGCGCGAGTCATAATTGTGGTATAATAAAATCTCATGAAACGGAGAACCACAATACTTGTGATAGCTGGAATCTTGCTGGTCATAGCAGTGGTTGTGGCTTTTGTGTTTAGCAATAAAAATGCTACAAATACCTCAAACACCAACACAAGAGTAAATACTCCAGTTGTAAATATCGTTACATCTACTAATTCCGGGGAGACTCCAACAAACGTACTCAATACAGAAGATCAACAAAAGAACGCAACGATCCGTGCAGCGTCAATTTTTGTCGAACAATATGGAACCTATAACGGAGGGTTTAATGCGGGCGTGTTGGACAATCTCAAACCCCTAATCACTGAAGCGTATGCAAATGCATTGCAAAAAACCGTTGTTTCAACGTCATCTGATGATAGCACAAGCATCACCACGCAAGTGCTGAATACGACAATAACAAATTTCACAATGAATACGTCCGCGATTGTGACGGTGGCAACATTACGCGTGCAGACGAGCGGTACTGATCAAAAACAAACGCAACTGTCTCAAGAAATGACTGTTCGAGAGTCATACAGTAACGGACAGTGGCTCGTTTCTTCTGCTGAATGGAAGTCACCACAAAATCTTGATTCGCTTTAGAGTGTCTATTCCCATGCGTCAAAGTAACATATTCTCGAAGATATTGATCCCGCTCGCCGCTATCGTTGTTTTGTCGATCATATTTATTCACCCCGTAAACGCGGTAAGTGATAGTTACGAGTGCGAAGATGCCAATGGAAGTCCAATCGTTGATCGCACCAGGCTGATTAAAGTCGCTATTCCGATTCCCGGATTTGTCAATGAGATTACGTGCTATGAATCAAAGGAAGATGCTGCTACCGGCCAAATAACCAAGGTTCAAGTCTTAAAATATTATTATGTCGAAAGTCTTTCCCAATACATATCAAATTTGTATCAATATTTTGTAGGCATTGTTGGTATTCTCGCTGCGGTCATGATTATGTACGGCGGTATTCGCTGGATTTTCGCCGCTGGGAATCAGTCGCGCATACAAGGAGCAAAAAATGTTATTTTTTCTGCGGTCATCGGAGTCGTTATTGCATTTTCATCCTACTTGTTACTGTATTTATTAAATCCCCGGACAGTAGATTTTTTCACTTTGCAGTCAACATTGAACGCAACACCGGTGAAGGGTATTGCTCAAGATTCAGAATTCTGTAAGGACGTTGATAATTCAGCTGTTATTGACCCCGTGTCTGGTTTATCGGCGACACAATTTATTTTTCATATTATCGAACAAGGTTCAGAAGCTTTGGGAAACGTATCACCTACAACGTCTGAGAACGGAGCTGATTACTATTGCGGTGACCAAGTTGGCGTTTTAGCGCGAGGGCAAGAATATAAAACTGGCATATCGGTTCCTCTGTGCCGTGGGTCAAAATGTCCCTCATCTGGACAGCTTTGCCAGAAGACGGGGGTTGGTGTGTATGATTGCATTTCAACGTTTTTGTATGGTGACATCGAGTGGCCTACAGGAACAAACATGTATGTTGATCGCATAGAATTGGTGCCTGTCTGTGTTAATGGAAAAGTGCCGTCGGGATCTGGTTTACTGGAGGGTGGTGATTTAAACCAAAATGTTACAGAAGAAGCGACTTTTTATACCTTTCCATTTACGGGAGGCGGCGATATTAGGAGTTACGCGCAGAATTTACGATTAAAGATGCAGGATTGTGTCCGCACGGTTACTGGGAATGATACACCGGAAGCAGGGAGAACAGACATAAGTTATTTCGCCGGATTTTATATGGATGTTGAGGTGAACGATGATACAAGTTTTGGTTTTACTGATGATGATAATTATGCAGTTGGAACAAGTTGCGCGCCAATTTCAACAAAAGCTCCAAACAAACTGACAGAGGATGAATGGAAACAACTTATTGATGATAAGCAATTGATCGATGTACATGAATTATTTTACGATCCAACAAATAATTTAAGTCCAGAGGAATGCAAAGCAAATGTAGCTGATGGTATAAAGGCGTATGATAATTGTCTCTTAAAGAGCAAGTCGTGTACTCTCAACATTAACAGGCAGCAATATCCAGCTCGCTAGCGTATGAACACCAGACGAATAATTCTTATTTCACTTTTTGTCCTTTTTGTGGTTGGGGCAGCGATTTTGATTTATGTCATTTTTTTTAGATCCATTACGACGCCTGGTCAGAATGCAAACCAGAATACGAACGGCGGTACCTTGCCGTCGACGAATATTAATGTGAACCGTCCAACGGGCACAAACGGGAATTTCCCAGTGTCCAATACGAACGGCGGTACGTCGATAGCAAACACAAATGCGTCGGCTGTGGCAGATGGGGGCGTAACAAAGGTTAATACTCTTGTGGCTGCGAATACTAAAAACGCTACACTGTCACCAAATGACGATACGCTCCGGTATTATGACTCAACGACTGGGACTTTTTACGAAACAAATCAGGATGGAACCAACACGCGCGAGCTTGCGAGTCAGCTTTTTCCTGACGCAGAAAATATTACGTGGTCGAATGATGCCAATAAAGCCGTCATTGAGTTTCCGGACGGTTCATCAATAGTGTATGATTTTAATGCGCAAAAACAGTATACGCTCTCTAAAGATACAGAGGATTATTCGTTTGATCCGACAGGCTCCCAATTAGCGTATAAATATGTTCCAGAGAACGTCGAGGAACGGTATATCGTAACTTCAAACATCGACGGCTCGAATACAAAATTTATTGAAGCAATTGGTGATGAAGCGGCGAACGTTGACGTGAGTTGGTCGCCGAAGGCAGATGTTGTCGCGACATTTCGAAAAAGCGCAGATTCGACATCGCAAGAAGTGTATTTTATCGGACTAAATCAAGAAAATTTTAAGTCCGCAATAACCGAAGGCCGAGGGTTTACCGGAAAATGGTCCTCAACAGGCGAACAAATGATTTATAGCGTGTATTCTGCTGACACCAATTATAATCCAGAGCTTTACATTATGAATGCCTCGGGAGATTCAATAGGATCTGGGCGGACAGATTTGGGCTTGCAGACGTGGCCAGACAAATGCACGTTTTCTGGAACGACCTTGTATTGTGCCGAACCATCGTTCCTTTCTCCCGGGAGCGGCTTATATCCAGATCAAGCGGCATCGTCATCAGATCGTTTTTATCAAATTGATACCTTAACTGGGACGTCTCGCATGATTGCAAATCCAAATATTTCGGTGAGTGCAAAAAATTTGTACGTGTCATCAGACGGTAAACGCCTCTTCTTCACCAATTCAAGGACAGGGGCACTGGAAAGCATTCTTCTTTCGTAACCTATGAATGAGCGTACAAAAAGCTGGATGAAACGTAACGGACCATTGATCGTGATCGCGGGGTTTGCAATCCTTGCGCTTTTGTATCTCGGAGACGACATTGTCAATCAGCGATCTGAACGTTTAAGTTTGACGCCGATACCACCAACAGTTTCTTCTGACGATCCGTATCAGGGGACTCAAGACGCCTTGGTCATCATAGTGGAATTTGGAGAGTTTAGTTGTGAGGCATGCGCCGAAGAAGTATCGGTTCTAAAAGATATCATCAATGACTATGGAGAAAATGTATTATTGGTTTGGAAGGATGCACCACTGGATTCTTTGAATGCTGAATCGAGACTTGCGAGTGTTGCGGCTCAATGCGCGAACAAGCAGGACAAGTTTTGGGAAATGCAAGAAGCGCTTTTCACAAAACAAGATGAACTAGGTCGTGACTTGTATCTTTCAACAGCTAAGGATTTGGGTCTTGATGTTGATGAGTTTACCAGCTGTTTTGATAATCGAGAAACCAATAAAATTATTGATAATAATATCGAAGCAGCTGATGCTGGGCTCGTGTCGGCAACCCCCACTTTTTTTATCAATGATGTAAAGTATGAGGGGTATATGGAGTATTCAGACTTTATTGCGGCATTCAACTCATAATAATGGCAAAACCGATAACAACATACCGCTGCCAAAAATGCGACAGCCAGTTTCCGAAATGGCAGGGCCGATGTACGGAGTGTGGAGCATGGGGAACATTGATTGAAGAACAAGCCAAAAAAAATTCTCCAAAGTTCGGAGCCTCACTTCGTGCAGGAACTCCGGTTCGGATGACCAAACTCAACGACGTGTCATACTCTTCTACACAGCGGATACCGATGGGCGTGTCTGAAGTTGATCGCGTACTCGGAGGTGGCCTGGTTTTGGGTGGCGTCTATTTGTTAACAGGAGATCCCGGTGTTGGGAAATCCACGCTTTTATTGCAGCTTGCCGCAAGTATCAAACAAGACGCACTCTATTTTTCTGCCGAGGAGTCATTGGATCAAATTAAAAATCGTGTCGATCGCCTGGGCGTCGATCTTGCGCGTGTTGGATTTGCCGCAGAGAGCGATCTTGATACCATTTGCGCGACACTTGAACAATCTTCATGTGTGTTCGCAATTATTGATTCGTTACAAACTATGCGTGACGCGTCGCTTGCTCAAGAGCCAGGAAGCGTCACCCAGATTAAAACCTGTACCGCAAAACTGGTTGAAATCGCGAAGCAAAAACACATTGTGCTCGTACTTGTTGGACATGTGACAAAATCTGGGAATGTCGCGGGGCCAAAAACGCTTGAACATCTAGTTGACGGAGTGTTGTATTTAGAAGGCGATCAGCATCACCAGTACCGGATTTTACGAAGCACGAAAAACCGTTTTGGTTCCATAGACGAAATTGGCGTGTTTGAAGTTGATTCACGCGGGCTTCATCCAGCGGTAAACCCTTCAGAAGTTTTTTTGGCGCAGCAAAGCTCACCTGTCCCTGGTTCGGTTATTACCCCGGTTGTCGAAGGGAGCAGAGTTTTCTTTGTTGAGTATCAGGCATTAGTGTCGCGGACGTCATTTGGGTATCCGGTGCGCAAGTCCGTTGGGTTTGACCCGAACAGACTGCAGATGCTTGTTGCCGTGCTCGTAAAACGGCTGCGCCTACCTTTGGATCAGTTTGATGTCCATTTAAATGTCGCGGGAGGGATGAAAATGCAGGAGCCTGCGTGTGATATGGCGGTTATTGCTGCGGTTGTGTCCGCATTAAAAAACGTCACGCTTCCAAGGCGCACTGTTGTATTTGGAGAAGTTGGTCTTGCCGGAGAAGTTCGCCCAGTCCCGTATGCAGAACGACGAATTACCGAGGCGAAAAAACTCGGCTATACCCGCGTACTCTGTCCTGATGAAAAACAAGCAAAAGCTCATGGAGCGCGTGTGATTCACACGATTGCAGATTTTGTGAAAGAATTAGGAGCGTAAAGTCCCAAGCGCACCCACAATTTTTTTTGCACGGGAAAGTAACACCGCATCGGCGATATTTGCCATCTTCAGCGGTAAAAATCCTGACTGGACTGTCCCAAAAAGTGCGCCCGGACCACGAAGTTCAAGGTCGAGCTCGGCAAGAGCGAATCCGTCTTGGGTGCTTGCGAATGCGCGGAGACGAGGATTAATGTCTTTGGCGCTGTCAGTTTGGATTGCATAACACGTCGCCTGTTTGTCATTTCTGCCGATTCGACCCCTGAACTGGTGGAGTTGTGCGAGCCCGAACCGTTCCGCACCTTCGATGAGCATCACGCTTGCGTTCTGTATATCCACACCAACTTCGACAACAGCAGTTGCGACTAAAATGTTTAAGGCTCCATCGGCGAACGAGGCCATGGTGTGATCTTTTTCCTTTTGTTTGAGTTTTCCGTGAACAAGACCAACCGACAAATCCGAAAATACATTTTGAGAAAGATCTTTATAGACTGCTGTTGCGGCTTTGACGCCAAGCGTGTCAGACTCTTCAATAATTGGGCAAATGACAAATATTTGTTCTCCTCGCTTTGCAGCTTCTCGGATGTGGGTGTACGCAACCTGACGCTTGTCCTCATGAAGAATCGTTGTGGCAACCGGCAAACGGTTGCCGGGTTTTTCCGTGAGGAGCGAGACGTCGGATCCGGTAAACAACAGTCGCGCAAGTGACCGAGGAATGGGCGTCGCGGTTAAAGAAAGATAATGCGGAATATGTTTTATCTCGGTTTTCAAAAGCGTCCCCCGCTGTTCAACTCCAAATCGGTGTTGTTCGTCGACTATAACAAGAGCAAGTGAATGCCACAGCACTCCCTTTTGCAAAACCGCATGCGTGCCGATGCAATATGAGATAGTTCCGTTGTGGAGTTCTTTCAACATTTCTTTTTTTGTCACCTTGGATTCTTTCCCGCTGTGGTAAATAGTTCGTGTCGTCCTGGTAAATACGGCGAACGCATAAGGAATATTTCCAAATATTTTTTTAAATGACTCGACGTGTTGCTGGGCAAGAATATCTGTCGGTGCAAGTAAAACCGTTTGTTGATTATGTGAGGCGATCGTAAGCGCAGCAAGATGTGCAATAATTGTTTTTCCTGATCCGACGTCACCATTCAATAGGCGTTTCATGGGGAATGTTTGTTGCAGGTCGTGCGTGATATCTTCACATGCGGTTTCCTGGCTGGGGGTAAGTACAAAAGGAAGCTGTGAAATATACTCTTGAATGGTTTTTTGTGGATTTTTGAATATAACACCACGTTCTTTTTTTCTTATGGCATGTGCTTTTTCAAGAGAAAGAAGCAGGTCAATCAGTTCTTGTGTGGCAATGCGGTTACGCGCCTGTGTTGCATGCTGTAGCGTTACAGGAAATTGGACAACCTTGAGTGCTACATCAAGCGGCATGAGCGAAAATTGCTTTCTGATGCTTTCAGGCAACGGGTCGGTGATGGTATCTGCAAGAGGGAGTACTGCCTTCACGAGCGCGCGAATAATTTTTTGTGTCAGATTTTTTGTGCTAGGGTATATGGGGACTATCCGTGCGGTATGCGTCGGATCATCTGACACTTTTTCATACACCGGATTCACGAATTGCATGCCATATTTGCCAACATCAACGCGTCCAGCCACAAAAATTTCGTCACCTTCAGACAGTGATTGTGCGACATACGGCTGATTAAACCAGATGACTTTTATTGATCCTGAATTGTCCTCGAGCAACCCCTCGGTAAATCGCATCCATTTTCTCGGGGATCGACGGGCTGAAAGCAGCCGGATTTTTCCTTTGACGCATGCGTAGCTGTTCCCTCGCACCGATCCAATTGTAGCGATGGTTCGAAAGTCTTCGTAGCGTGAAGGAAATGTATACAAAACATCCTTTGCCGTGACAATACCCAAAGTTCCAAGAAGTTTTGCGGTCTTTGCACCGATCCGTGGAAAGGCGCTGACTGGTGTCGAAAGAGATATGCGCATAAGAGTATGTATGTATACTATGCAGGACAACGCGTCATTGAGCAAGAATGTCTAACGTAAAAGGGCGCGATATGCAATTCCACACGTTGCTCTTCGTTTTTAGAAAGCATGGAGACTTGACACGAAATCAAAATTATGTTTAGATGAGTTGAAACAAAGAATTCAAGGAATTGTAGAAATAGGATTAAGGAGGAGTTTTTTGAAAACAATAGCTTGCCTAGGGTCGGGCGATGGTAAACTTGGAGATCCGTGCTATGACGCGATGGTTAAAGTCGGCCGTCTACTCGTCGAAAAGAGTTATACTGTTGTCACCGGAGGATTCGGCGGAGTAGGGATGGAAGCTCCGGCAAGAGGCGCAAGCGAGGCTGGTGGTACAGCCATAGGCTACACTACCTTTGGCTTCGAAGGAAACGGCTTCTTGACCCGCGAAGTCGACTGTCGACAGTTATACGTCGAAGTGAGCCATACGGTTAAAGTGGGCGGTGAGGCCCCTCACCTTGAACCACCACCCGAAGTCCAGAGTGCAATACGACGCGCCATGCTTCTTTCCGCTGACGCGTTTATCATCGCTGCTGGCGGCGGGTCCGGGACAATGGTTGAGTTGATGGCAATCATCAACAACAACCATCGCATCTGGGAAGACAGGCCTAAATATGTCGCCATACTCAAACCAGTTGGCGTGGACTGCGAAGGGTGGGATATTTCTATGTTGAGGAAACTCACGGAATGGGGCGTGTTACCGCGAGGAGTGAGGGGGTTTATTCGTGTCGTTGATACTCCGGAAAAGGCGGTTGGCTGGGTGACTCCATGATGTTCTTTCTTTGACGAATTTCTGGGGTTGGTGCATGCGAGCATCAACCCCTTTTTCGATTTCCACAACAAAAGTCAACGAAAAAGCCCGCCACTAAAAGGTGCAGGTCTATTGGGGCCCCCGAAAATTGTGCAACAATTTTTGGGAAAGGGGCATGCGCGCGCAACCCGAAGTAGCCTAAATTTGATTTGGGATACGGACGGTGAAG
>Ga0265297_10003589_pt1 | contig 27629 bp, 30 predicted proteins | sample Munlanlwell13791_FD_192502 | JGI IMG/M metagenome (GOLD analysis project Ga0265297, IMG submission 192502) | Leachate microbial communities from a municipal landfill in Southern Ontario, Canada - Leachate well 137-91 | ecosystem: Engineered > Solid waste > Landfill > Unclassified | place...
CATCTCTTTTGAATAGAGTACATCGCTTTTGGCAATGATACTTTTTAGATTATCGGTGATCTTTTTGAGTGAATCGGTAAGATATTCGGCACTTTTGAGATCAAGCACAGGCTGCTTTAATGTCGGTGAATCCAGAAGAAGTGCGATTTTTTCTCCAAGGAGTTTGGCTTCACCCGAATGGCTTTGAACAAGGAGGTTTTGCAGCGATTGCAGAGTCTCTTTGAGAGAAGGGACGATTTGAGCCGCGAAACCTATTTTTGATTCCATAAATACCCCGCTGTTGGCCACTTGCGATTTGAGTGTCGCCGTATCCATCGCCGTAATATTTTTAAAAAATCCCTCGATAGACTCGGATTTCAAGGCCAGTTCAGGTGAACTTTTGATCCCGGTGAGGAGCGATTTCAAATCCTCCGTAAAATTTCCCATATTTTTGAATGCCGATCCGTTTTTGAGAATATCGAGGAGTACCTGATCCGATTTGCCGGAGGTGATTTTGTCCTGAAATACCGAGGTGAGGAGCGACTTGATATCTTTCCCCTCTTTGAGCTGATCGAGTTGCTCCGGGGTAGCATTTTTAATCGCTTCGGCAAAAGCTTTATTGGTATTGGTGAGAACAATACTGAGTCGTGCGTCAGGTATCAAATGTATCATGGTGTAAATGATAGCACATTATTCGTGTTTCGCTGCGATGGTATCAGAGCGGATATTCAGGAACCGTCTTGCCTTTTTTGACGGGAGAGTTGATTGTAGACTCCGGTCCCGACGATGAGCAGTGTAACCCCGACGATCAGATAAAACGCATTGATAAGTTTGCTGTAATCATCAAGGACAATTTTGAATACCGCCATGAGCGATTCGATCGAGAGGGCGATAATGATCGAGGTAAGAAACTTGCTGAGGGTTTTGCTCTGCAGATTATCGCCGTAATCGAATGTTTTGAAAAGAACCTCGTTTTCGATCAGCGTTTTGGCCAGATCGTAGATGGCCAGACCGATTGTGATTGAAATGACGGAGGTGAAGATTTCATGCATCACTGATTCGCTTGAATGGGGGACCAAAAGCATCTCTAAAAAGATATAGCCGCCGTACAAGATCAAAAATACGGAGACGACTCCCAGCAATAACCCACCAATCCCCATAACGACTGTGTTTACTTTTTCAAATGCACTGTTATGTTCGATAAGTCTAAGCTCTTCGAGGAGTTTGAGCATATCGAAATCGGCGACGAGGTAGCGGTCATCCTCTTGCTTGACGGCAGTCAGGGTAGGGCGTCCCGTCATATGATGAAGATAAGGGTTGCTGATGTGGATCGATTCGTCCTTAAAACTGACCCATTTGAAATAAAATGACTTGTCGGCGCCGTCACGGCCCTCGTCGACATAGGTCCGTCCGAAGCTCGGGGTCGATTGAATAAAGGCGGAATTGACCGTATAGATTATTTCGGCTGCTTTTTCAAATTCAAAAATACGCCGCATATCTTTGGGAGTGCTGGAGAGGGGTTTAAAATTGCTCAGAGTATGCCGAAGATAGTGTTGGACACTGTTTTTGTGTTCGGTGTAGATACTGATGATCCGTTTCATGAAAACTCCTTTAAATGAATTTTCGATCTACAGACTCTTTTTATCACGCTTCGTATTAAGACAGGTATGAAAAAGAGAGATAGTCGGGAGGTTTAAGTTTCATAAACGACAAAACTGTTTTTTATTAACTAAAAAAGTTAAAAATAGATTTATAGCGTTTGGTGTAGAGTATCGGGATCATTTTGGATGCAAGGGAGTGTCAATGACATACGAAAAACACCGGGCTGTATTCTTATTATCGGTAGGGGGAGGGTTGGCATATGCTTTTTGTCTTACGCTGGGGATGAAAGCGGTAGAGATCCTATGGTATCATACTCCGTGTCTGAGCTAGAAGATGATCTCCATGCACTTTCTTTTGATTAATCTCTTCTAAATTCCCCGTAGTTTTTTAATCATTTCATAGGCACCGTTGATCTCCTGAACTTTTGCCGTGGCAGCTTGAATGTAATCTTCGGAAGCCCCTTGTGCTTTTACAATATCGGGGTGGTGCTGTTTTACGAGGGCGCGGTACGCTTTTTTCAACTCATCATCTGTGGCCTCTTTGGTAATCCCCAAGAGGGCATACGCTTGAATGAGCGAACTCTCTTTGACACTTTTATGGTGAAAAGAACCGAACTGTCTGAGAATCGATGCAAATTCATCACCGCTAAAATGCAAAAATGATCCGATTTGCGTCAGCATGATCTCTTCCGAATGGCTCAGTGTCCCATCGATATAGGCAAGATTGACCATAAACTGCATCATCTGAATCCGTTTGTGCGGATCGTTTTTGATAAGAGCGTAGAGCAATAGAGAGACTTCGTCAATGTTGTTGAGCGTCTCTTTCTCTGCGTTGAATATCTCTTTGAGGAGACTCTTTGCCCGTTCAGGCTCCGGGAAAAGGGTGCTGATGTCGTTGAACATATTTCCGATCAGTTCGGCTTCGAGTTCATCGACCCGTCCGTCGGCTTTTGCCACTTTAGCGACCAGTGCAACGAAAAGGCCCAGCTCGCTTTTTGCCAGAGCCTCTTTGGTCAGAACAAAGCCTTGGAACTGTCTGGGAGAGTACTCACTGCTCTGATAACGCGAATAGCTTTTGTAAACCCAGTAAAACACGGCAAATAAAAGTGCAAAAAGGATAATTTGTCCCATAGTGACTCCGAATAAAAAGTTAAAACCGTATACTACCTGATAAAACGGTAACGAAGTGATTTCTATTCAAAAAAATCTTCTTATTTCTCTTATTTGAGTTTATAATGCGCTATAGCTATTATGAGGAGCAGACCATATTAAAAGAGCCGTCCAAGATCGTCCTTATCGGTGCTTCTACCGGCGGCCCCGGAGTTATCGAACAGATCATTGCTTCGTTGCCGTCTAATTATCCCTATCCGGTCTGCATCGTTCAACATTTTCCTGCCGCATTGACCCATTCGTTTGCCGCGCGCCTCCAGAGTCGTACGACAAATAGCGTTATTGAATCTTCAGAGGGGCTTATTCTGAGAAGTGGAATGGTAATCATAGCGCACGGAGGGACTCATCTCTCGTTTCGGATGAACAGCGAGGGAGAAGTTACCCTTCTCCATAAGAGCGCGCAGGAGGGACGACGTGAGGATTTTGTCCCCAGTGTGGATGAGATGTTCTTGAGTGCGGCAGACGTCTATAGCCCCTCTTCGATCATGGCGATTTTATTAAGCGGCATCGGAGACGACGGAGCAGAGGGGATGGTGAAAATTATGTCACTTGGAGGAGAGACACTCTGTCAAGATGAGGGAAGCTCGGCCGTATTCGGTATGCCCCGCCAAGCGATTGAACGGGGAGGTGCGTGCCGCATTCTCTCTCCGGAACAGATGGCAGAAGCGATTTTTGAGTTTGGGAATAGGGCATGAGAGAAGAGTCCATTAGCCGTATCCTGGAGAGGATCTACGACGAAACGGGGATTGTCCTTTCGCGTGCTACCGACCGGTCCCGAATCGGACGCTATATCGATAACGGCGGTATCATCCCTCAACCGTACGATCCGTTACCGGAGACGCTTATCCATCTGGTTACGACAAATGAGACCTATTTTGAGCGTGAACCTTACCATTTTAACTTTTTGATGGAAGAAATACTTCCGAAACTTGACTGTAACGGTGATACAGCGGATCCGATACGTATCCTTTGTGCTCCCGCTTCCAGTGGAGAAGAGTGCTATACGATAGCACTGCGTATCGAAGAATCGCCTAACAAATTTCGCCGCCGAATCGAGATCGTCGGAATCGACATCTCTTCAGAGATGATCGAGCGTGCACAGCGGGGTTTTTTTTCAGAGCGTTCCGTCCATGCGCTGGATAAAAAGCGACTCGAGCGCTATTTCGTCCATGAGAGGGACGGGTATAAGATCGGTGAATTGAACAGTGTGCGTGTCCGCTTTCAGGTCGGAAACCTTTTTGATCCGCTTATGTGGGAGAACCTGGGAAGATTTGATGTCATTTTTAGCCGCAATGTGATGATCTATTTTGACCATAAAAAAAATCGTGAGTTGCTGGAGCGGTTTAAAGCCCATATGGACGGATATCTGATTCTGGGACACGCGGATGATCATCTGCAGGCCAGAGAGGTTTTTACTTCAATACGTGCTGAAAAAGGGATGATCTATCGCACTTAGGTGCGATAAACGGAGACCTGATCGGTTAGACGCTCGGTCATTTGATGGAGATGCTCAGCCGCGGAAGCGATCTCTTCGACGCTGCGGGCATTGGAGGTGGAGAGTTCGTTGATCTTGCTGATTTGGTGGATAATTTTATCGGTCGTATTGGCATTGGTTTGTGTATCGGTGGAAAGCTTTTCGATTGCGTTAACGGTTTCGGCAAGGGCATTTACCGCCGTTTCCGTATGATCGTTGACCTCGGATGATGCACTGACGAGGTGCTCAATCCGTTGCGTATTGTGGTTCATCTGATCGGTAATGTCATTAATCGACTGGACGATGACGTTGACGGTCGCATTGGTCTCTACAAGACTTTTTTGAGTCCGTTCGGCAAGTTTGCGAACTTCATCGGCGACGACGGCAAACCCTCGTCCGTGCTCGCCTGCCCGCGCCGCTTCGATAGCGGCGTTAAGGGCGAGGAGATTCGTCTGGTCAGCAATATCGGCGATTACGGTGAGGACTTGCTTGACCTGTGATGCCTCTTGAGAGAGAGAATTGAGCCGTTCGTTGATCTCCCCTTCCATTTGTACGGTGAGCGAAAGCTGCTCAATCGTATTATGAAGCGCTTTTTGCGCTTCTTCCAGATTGCCGCGTGCCCCGATCGCTTTGTCACGGACATTTTGGGCTTCATGAGCAGAATTTTGCATCATATTTTTCATCTGGTCTGACTCGCTGGTGGTTTGCGTGACGATTTGTGCCTCTTGTTCCGCAGCTTTGCCGATAGAGAGGGTAGTTGCGGAGAGCTCAGCCGCGACCGAGAGGTTTTCGCTTGAAGCCGAACGGATCTCGTGAAACGACTGACGCAGCATCCCTACGAGCTGGTTGAGTTTTCGTCCCATTTGCGCGAGTTCGTCATTTCCTTCAATCCGTGTATCTCGGGTAAAATCACGGTTATTGGCAATGGCTTCGATCGTCTCTTCCAAGCGTCCGATCGAGGCCGATATATCACGGATGATGTAGTAAAAAATAGCTATCATAATCAAAGCGCCGATACAAACGATCAATTCGATGGCCAACGCATTCGAATCGAGAGTAGCAAGATTTTTTTCCTTCATCGATTTTTCCAATGAGCGGCGTTCCTCTACGAGGGTATCATACTGCTTGTTCGAAGCTTCGCTGATACTGATTATTTTTTGCCCTTCATAAGTCGCCTCAAAGCTGGCGGAATGGATCTGCTTTTTGTAGGTGCTGATGATTTGGACCAGAGGCTCGTTCATCTCTTCCCATGCTTTGAGTTTTGCAGAGAGTTCATCAAGCCGTTTTTTGTTTTCGGCCGAACGGGTAATACTTTTTAGGGTATCGATCGACTTTACTATTTTTGTCTTGCGTTCAATATAGCGGTCTAGAAACTTTTGTTGAGAAAATAATTGATAACCATGCAGTTCCATCATGATACCATTCATCTCTGAACGAATATCTCCCAGCAAAACCATCCGTTCAGCAGTTTTTTCGGAATCTTTGTTGTTGCTGTAGGCTAAATATCCCACTATCAAGAATATTGTGAGACTCAGAGTCATCAGTGCGATGAGTTTGCCTCGGATTGTAGCGATGTTGATCAAAATTTTCTCCATTTTTTTATGTTATTTCATGATTGTAACATATTCGTAATAAATACTATTACTTTAAAAAAAATAAAAAATCGTTGTATAATCAATGGCTAGTAAAGTAGGATAGTAATGAAAATATTTTTCTTTGTACTTATCAGTGTCAGTTTTGCATTCGCACAAAATCCCCTTCAAAAAGTTTCCCTTCAAATGGATTGGAAATATCAGTTTGAGCAGGCAGGTTTCATCGCGGCGAAAGAGAGAGGATTTTATAAAGAGGCCGGATTGGATGTCGAATTCCGGGAATATCAAGACGGTCTTGATGTCGTTTCGGATGTATTGAGCCAAAAAACGACCTACGGCATATTCAACAGCAGTATTATTATAGAAAACGGGCATGTAATGCCGATCGTTTTATTGGGGACGTATCTCCAGCGCTCACCGCTTATCTTTGTAGCGCAAAAAGGGATCAAAAACCCTGCCGATATGGTCGGAAAGACGATCATGGGGACAAAAAATGAGCTTAAAAGCAGTTCACTGGCTCTGTTGTTAAACCATTTTGATATTTCCCCGAAAAATGCGAAGTTTAGAGACCATACGTACGGTGTGAATGAGTTTATCGATGGAAAAGTCGATGTGATGACCGCCTTTCGATCCAATGAACTTTTTTTCCTCGATAAAGCCGGCAAACAGTATGAAATCATCGATCCGGCCGAGTACGGATTCGTGATGAGTGCGATCAACCTTTTTACCTCACGCAATGAGGCGCTCAACCACCCTGAACGGACCCGTAAGTTTATAGAAGCGACAAACAAAGGGTGGAAATACGCCCTTGACCATCAAGACGAGATGATTGAGATACTGCTGCGGCATTACCATTCGGCCAAATCCCGTGAAGCCCTTCTTTATGAAGCAAAAGTAATTAAAAGCATGATGATGACCGATTTTTATACTATCGGCGAAGTCAATGCGGAGCTTACTAGCCGGACGTTTAAACAGTTGGTTCAGGCCGGTACGTTGACTCCGGATCAAAGACTCGGACGTTTTATGTTCAAGGATGTCGTGGAAGCGACGCATGACGGAATTACATTATCGACGGCTGAAAAAGAGTATTTGCTCAGAAAGAAACGGATAACGATGTGCGTCGATCCCGAATGGTATCCGTTTGAAGCGATCCGCGAAGGGAAACATATCGGTATCGCAGCCGATGTGATGAAAAACTTTGAACATATACTGGGGGTTCCTTTGACCATGGTCCCCACCACATCATGGGACGAATCGGTTCAATATGCCAAGATGCGAAAATGCGACATCTATTCTCTCGCCTCGAGCACTCCGGAACGGCGAACCTATATGGAGTTTACGGCTCCCTATATCTCATTGCCGATCGTGATGGCCACAACGATGGACAAACCATTTACCGAAGATATCACAACCCTCACCGACAAAAGATTGGGTGCGGTAAAAGGGTATGCGATCACCGAAAAACTCAAATCTCAATACCCCTATTTGCATGTCGTAGAGGTCGAATCGATTACCGATGGATTAAGCAGGGTGGAGAAGGGCGATCTGTACGGCTATATTGATAATCTGATGACGACATCCTCCTACATCCAAAAAGAGTACACCGGAATCTTGAAAGTCTCATCACGTCTGGATGACAAGGTTGATCTGGCTGTAGGGACCCGAAACGATGAACCGCAGTTGCACGCTATCTTCGAAAAACTGGTCCAAGGAAATGAGCCGACGATGCAGGAGATCTATAATCGATGGGTCTCTACCGTAGAGGAGGTTCCATGGATCAATCGTCCAATGGCGTTGAAAGCTACTTTGGCCCTTCTAATTGTAATGACCGCATTTATGTGGCGCTATTATATTCTTAAACGCTATAACACGAGATTGTTTGAACTCTCCAGAACGGACAAATTGACAGCTCTTTTTAACCGTCTTACCATCGACCAAAAATTGGCGGAAGAACAAAAGAAAGTAAACCGCTATGAGCGCTACTCGTGTAGTGTAATGCTGATCGATGTCGACCTTTTTAAAGGGGTCAATGATACGTACGGGCATCAGACCGGTGACGATGTACTGCGGAAATTAGCCGATATCCTAAAAAAGAGTGTTCGGGAAACCGATGTCGTCGGACGCTGGGGCGGTGAAGAGTTTATTATTATCTTGCCGCATACGGAAGAGAAACAGGGGATGGCCGTCGCTGAACATCTCCGTAAAAAAGTAGAAGAGTACCCCTTTGACCTGGCCGTACCGGTTACGATCAGCGTCGGAGTAGGAATGTACCAGCCGACAGATACGGTGCATGAGTGCATCAGCCGAATCGATACCGCCCTATATGAGGCAAAAAACAGCGGCCGCAACCGGGTATGCCGAGCATAGTTATGGGCAGACTCTGACGCTCGCGTCTAATACGGCGATGATATAATTATTTGTGTTCGGGGGGAGGGTTGAATTGACCCGCTTTAATCCCTTTTGATATCTGTTCCAGCGTATGTTTTGCTTTAACATTTTCATTGGCGGAATTGTCAGTAAGCGGTAGGACAAAAGCGAGCAGGACAAAGATGAGACTAAAAACGATCCCTCCCAGTACGGCGAGAATCAGTTTGAGCTTGTCATCATCCATTGTTGTACCCCCGTTTTTATCCTAATTATAATAGAGGTATTATAACGAAAATTAGGAATTCTCTTTAGGATAACTTTCCGGCAGATATAAGACGGTCGACGATATCCTTGTTTTTCATTACGCGGTTGTAGTAGGGACGATTGGTGAGTCCCCCGTTATACCCGCTGATCGCATAAAAATGGTCAATCCGATTTTCATGCAGTAAAATGACATAATAGGTGGCGATTTTAGCGGAGAGCTTTATATCGCCGAGCAGTCTTCCTGCCAGTTGCACGTCGCTCAGTTTATTAAGCCAACGGAGCTTTTTGACGTTTTGGGAAATATGGCGGGCAGTTGCAACTTGGATCTGCATAGGTCCTAAAGAAGCTTTGGTAAATGATTTCTTATGTCGAAAATCACCGATGATATGATTTCCCGCACTGCTTTCGGTTAGACAAATGGCACTCATGTCATTCTCATACGTCTTGCCGTTTTTATCGGGTATACTTTTGGCAACATCTCGAACCGCTTGAAGAACGTGAAGCTGTTTTGGAGTCATTTTATGGATGACGTCCGTAGCCAAAAGTGATAATGTCATGGTCATGATCAATAGTAAAAATCTCAATATTCGCACCTCTTTAAATAGATGTGAAATTTTAGGGGAATATAAGGATTCGGACAATGGTTTCAAGTTTTTAAATAAATTAGTTAAGATAAACAAATAAAAAAGGGCTCTTAGCTACCATGGTAAAGGGGTGTGCCACCTTAAGAATAGAGAGAAAAGTTGGTTATTTGTGTTAAAATATATTATAAATATTGCTGTTACTTTAAGTTTCGGCCTATAAATTTTCTAAAAATGAAAAAATTTCTTCCGGAAAAAGTCATAATGTGTAAAAAAGAAACATTTTTCCTCCCTTTTCTTATTTCTGCATTGACGGCTACATCGTTGCACGGTGAAATTGCCATTGGGATATTGTATGCAATTGATAATAATGCAAAAGTCCGTCTCCTTTACAAAAACGTTCCGATAGAATGTGAACCTTTCGGTGTGATCCCTTTGGAAAGGATGGTCCCTAACGCAGTTGTCCCTAAAGAGTGTTCAAAAGAGATTGATGCGTTTTATCGTACCTATCCGCATGAGAAAGCATTTGCAAGAGAACATCTCAAGATGGCTCAATCCTACCATTTTGAGTTGATCAAAGGGGGATGTATATTGTATGCGAACGGAGAGGAAACTTACAGTGAGATGCTGCTCTCACACGGGATAGCGGTTGTTGATGCACGGTTTGATAATGTTGAATGGAATGCAAGACTCGCAAGAGCCCAAAAGGGGGCCGAAAATCAACAGATCGGTCTCTCGACGACTCTGATACGAAAATTTTGTATTAAAGAAGAAAAGTAGAGGTCTAATCGTTGCTGGTGAGGTAGACCCAGAACTCTTTATGGGTACGCCCGCGATCGAGGAAGTAAATTTGCAAAATGGCTACCCGATATAGGGTTATGGCCATTTTGGCAAACGGTATGGCAAGCGAAAGCCCCATCCACCAGGGCTGTACTTTTTCGCCTTTTGAGAGCATCATCTCTTCGATGCCGATATTATTGCTTAGATAAAGTCCAAACGCGATTGAAAATACAAAATTTAAGATCAGCCCGAATATAACGTAGGCTAAAATATCCTGCATCCCGAAATCAACCATCTGCGATTACTCTTTATAGTTTTTGATAGCGTCTTCGAGGATTTTAGTAGCAGATGCTTTGTCCTCAAATCCTTTAACTTTTACCCATTTGCCCGGTTCAAGCATTTTATACGTTTCAAAAAAGTTTTTGATTTTTGCCAAAGTGTGTTTCGGGATATCACCGAGGTCTTGGATCTCTTCGAATGTCGGGTCAATTTTTGATGTCGGAACGGCAAGAAGTTTTTCATCGATACCGCTTTCGTCTTCCATGATCAATACACCGACTAAACGGCAATTTGTGACACAACCCTCAACCATAGGATACTCGGTAAGGATCAAGATATCCGCCGGATCGCCGTCTTGCGAAAGGGTTTTATTGACAAAGCCGTAGTTCGCAGGGTAATACATTGCCGAGTGCATAACACGATCAAGGACAAGCGCGCCGCTCTCTTTTTCAACCTCGTATTTGATGTTTGATCCGCAGGCAATCTCTATAATTGCTTTAACTTTATCGGGATTTTCGCCGTAGCCGATTTTGCTTAGATCCATAAGATACCTCTGTGTATAAAATAATGAGGCGGATTGTAACGAAAGAAACTAAAAGGTTCATTGAAATAGGGTTCAGTAAATCTTTTTTAATGAACTTTATACTAGAATCACGCATCGTGTAAAGATTACGCGTGCAAATTAAACAGGGGATAGCGAATGGAATTACTGAATAAAGTAATGAAATATTTTACAATGTTTCAATCCAAGAATGCCCCGGAATCTCAAAACTTTGCAGGTGAGGTTGCCGTTGCATCTTCATGTGATCGTGCACAAGGTGCCAAAGTAGCAGCGATTGCAGCCGCATTACACCACCATGATTTAGAAAACAGTGATGTAAGAGCCAAAGTAGCGGCGATTGCAGCCGCGCTTCATCATCATGAAGTGGAAAATTCACAAAATGGCGGTTTATTAGGAATTGCGGCTCTGGCAGCAGTAATTCACCACCATAATAATCTAAAGAAGTAGGGATTACGTAAATGGCAAAAAAATACATCGATGTGATGGACACTACGTTCCGTGACGGCTTTCAGTCCGTATTCGGCGGACGGGTGTTGATGGAAGATTTTTTCCCTGCGGTCGAAGCGGCCAAAGAGGCGGGAATCCGACATTTTGAATTTGGAGGCGGTGCCCGTTTCCAAAGCCTTTTTTTCTATCTAAATGAAAATGCATTTGATATGATGGACCGTTTTCGCGCCATCGTAGGACCGGATGCGAATCTTCAAACCCTTGCACGCGGGGTCAATACGGTAATGCTCGACACGGGCAGCCGCGAAATGGTTGATTTGCATGCCAAAATGTTCAAAAAACACGGAACGACAACGATCCGTAATTTCGATGCATTGAATGATGTCGAAAACCTCAAGTATTCGGGTGAACGGATCGCTCATCATGGATTGAAACATGAAGTCGTCGTTACGATGATGGACCTTCCTCCGGGATGCGTCGGTGCACATGATGTCGCGTTCTATGAGAAAACATTGCGCGAAATTTTGGATTCCGGTATTCCGTATCACTCCATCTGTTTTAAAGACGCGAGCGGAACGTCCAGTCCCCACAAAGTCTATGAGACGTTAAAAATGGCGCGTAAATTGGTTCCTGAAGGGACGCATCTGCGTCTTCATACTCATGAAACGGCAGGGGTCAGTGTAGCGTGTTATCTTGCCGCACTCGATGCGGGGGTAGACGGTATCGATATGGCGGCGGCTCCGGTGAGCGGCGGTACGTCACAACCTGATATCTTGACGATGCTCCATGCGGTCAAAGGGAAAAACTTCGATCTCGGCGGACTTGAACTCGAAAAAATCCTCAAATACGAAGATGTATTGGGTGATTGTCTGAAAGATTATTTTATGCCGCCCGAAGCGACGCAAGTATCGCCTCTCATTCCGTTCTCTCCGATGCCGGGGGGTGCATTGACGGCCAATACGCAGATGATGCGTGACAACAATATGTTGGACCGTTATCCCGAAGTTATCCGTGCAATGCGCGAAGTGGTCGAAAAAGGGGGATACGGCACATCGGTGACTCCGGTATCCCAATTTTATTTTCAGCAGGCGCTTAACAACGCATTGATGGGGCCATGGAAAAAAATTGCTCCGGGTTACGGGAAAATGGTATTGGGCTACTTCGGTAAAACTCCTACCGCGCCGGATGCGGAGGTGGTTCATATTGCGGCCCAACAGCTCAAACTTGAACCGACAACCGACAATGCGATCGATATTGCCGATCGCGACGAAACAAAATCAATCGCGTATTGGACCAAAAAGCTCAGCGATGAGGGGATCGAAGCAACCGATGAAAATATTTTTATCGCCGCTTCATGTGATGTCAAAGGGATTGCATTTCTCAAAGGGGAAGCAACCGTTAACGTCCGAAAAAATGGCCCTAAAACGGCAAAATCAACACAATCAAATCAATCACAACAGGAGAATTTTCTTATGGCAAACGGAACATACACAGTAATCGTAGACGGACAACAATACAATGTACAAATCGTAGGCGGCAATGCGACCGTTCAAAGTACAGCACCGGTAGCTGTAGCTCCAGTTGCAGCACCCGTAGCAGCTCCAACGGTCAATGCAAACGCTATTTGTGCTGAACTTCCGGGTTCTGTTTTTAAATTGGTTGCTTCTGTCGGCGATAGTGTCAATGCCGGAGATAAAATTATGATTCTAGAAGCGATGAAAATGGAGATCGATGTTGTTGCTCCTCGCGCAGGAAAAGTAACATCCATCAATGTTCAGCCGAACGATAAAATAGAAGCAGGCCAAGTATTGGCGGTAGTCGAGTAAGTCTCTTCTTTTCTCCCCTTATCGTGGGAGAAGCTTCATTTCCACATCATTCATTTTCTCTACAATAAGCGGTAAAATATTTTCACTTTTTGTTTTGTCGATAAATCCGTCAGCACCTAAACTGGCAGCTTCGCGTTTATTGTTTTCACCCGTCATTGAGCTGTTGACGATGATGGGGATCGCTTTAGTCGCCGAATTTGCTTTTAGACGCTGAATAACGGTGAATCCCGACATCTCAGGCATTTCTATATCGGTGATGATCGCAGGAATCGAAGCGGGATCGGGATGTCTCATGATGTAATCAACGAGTTCTTTGCCGTTGTTGAACATTTGATAGCTCAGATGGAGATTTTCAAAAATTTGTCTCAGATGACGCTGAGCGGTTTTTGAATCTTCTGCGATGAGAACGGTTCCGTTTTTAAGTTTATCGGGAATTTTCAAATTTTGGAGACTTTTGGTCGCTGCGGATACATTGACCATTGCCTGCGGAATGACATCGGAGAGAAGTTTTTCATAATCGAGAATCAGACACAGACTGCCGTCTTCCATGCGGGTATCGTTTATCACTACACTGTCATTGCCTAATCGGTAGGTATCGGGTGCATGCATTTCGTTCCAGTTCTTTTTGATGACACGGTAGGCAAACATGATCCGTATTCCGATGATAATACCGTTAAAATCGCAGATAAGGAAATTGGAAGTCTTTTTCTTGGTATCATCAAGCTCGATGCCAAGCCAGCGCGGGAGATTTAAAATAGGAATCTGCATGCCGCGCAGTACAATGGTCCCTTCCAAAAGAGGATGGGCTGCTGGGATCAAGGTCATGTAATGGCGTTTTGCTTCCACCACTTCACGTGTTTTAAAAACATTGATTGCGTAATACGGAGACTCCTCAGCGATATCGATTTTAAAAACCAAAAGCTGTACTTCATTGTTTTTCGCTAGATTTGTTGCGGCATCAACATTTTCTAAAAGAGACATAATGACCTCAAAATATTTATATCTCTTATCATATCCTATTCAACGGGGTTTTTTACTAAAATCTAAAGGGTGGGGACTGTAAAATACGCTAAAATGGTTTAAATTCCGTCGACAGTACAAAGTATAATGAAAGAAGAGTAGTATATTGATGAATCAAATCACTGCGTGCCCTTTGGATTGCTATGATGCATGCCGCATTGTCGTAGATGAGTCGGGTCATTTCAGAGGTGATAAAGATCATCCGGTGACGCGAGGTTTTTTGTGCCCTCATCTAAACCATTTCAATGAGACAGAGCGCCTTTTGCAGCCTACATTAAGGGGGCAAGAGATATCGATGAGCGAAGCATTGAAATGCCTAACGAAAGTTTTGCAGAGCAACCCTGATACCCTCTATTATCGAGGCAGCGGCAATATGGGGCTGATGCAACGTTCTGTCGAGCATTTTTTTGCCGCTATGGATGCGACAGGGACGAAAGGGTCACTGTGTGACGGAGCCGGAGAAGCGGGTATTTTGCTTGGACGGGGGATAAACCACGTTCTTTCTCCCCAAATGCTCGAGAAATCGGAAGTGGTTGTTTTCTGGGGGCGCAATCCCCATGTGACCCATTCGCACCTGATTCCGGCGCTTATCGGCAAGAAAATCATTGTGATCGATCCGGTTAAGACCAAAATAGCCGAACAGGCCGATCTTTATTTGCAGATAAAACCCCATTGTGATTTGCATTTGGCCTTATTGCTAAGCCGTTTTGCGATAATTGAAGGATTTCATGATGTTGAGTTTTTAGAAGCATTCGGAAGCGGCTATAACGATTATTATGACTTGACACAGACGGTAAGGATCAAGGCGACACTCGATATGATCGATATATCATTGGGGCAAATCGGATCGATGCTGGAGATGATCAAAGGAAAAAAGACGGCGATTTTGGTCGGGGTAGGGGTTCAAAAGTATCGAAACGGCGCCGATGTCCTTCGCTGTATTGATGCATTTGGAGCTATATTGGGCTTGTTTGGCAAACCCGGATGCGGTGTGAGCTATATGGGGGACTCGACACACGGGATCGAATTTCCGTTTAGGTCTATCAGCAAACGTGTCGTGAAACCCACGGTCGATTTTTCGAAATACGGGTGTGTGTTTGTTCAGGGAGGAAATCCCCTCGCGCAGTTGCCGGATTCGGGCACAATAACGAATGCGTTTGCCCAAGCCGGATTTCGCGTCTATTTCGGCCTGTATGAAAATGAGACGTCGAAAGCAGCGGATCTGGTCATTCCGGCAAAGAGCTTTGCGGAAAAAAATGATATACGAAGCTCGTACGGGGATTATACGTTGCAGCCGATGAAGCAGGTAAAGAAGAGTGAAATCGGAATCTCGGAGTATGAATTGGCCGCTTATTTATGCGAATTTTTTTCCATTATGATTCCGACGGAAGCTGAGGCCTTGGAACTTCTCGAATCGCAGATTGAGATTGTCGATGGGGTAGGATATCGTCAAGATCGTCCCGATCTTCCTTACAAAGGGGGATTCGCAACCGATTCGGGAGAGTTTGAGTTTATCGATGAGATCGATTTGTCTATCGGTAGCGACGGCTATTTTTTTCTGATTACGGCAAAATCTCCGCGATCGCTCAATTCGCAGTTCAGGCGTTCTTCCGGGATTTACCTCCATCCATCGTCCGGATTTGCCGAGGGGACGAAAGTATCGGTTTCTTCGGTAAACGGTTCTGTAGAGATGGAAGTGCAATGGGACGAGCGGCTGCGAGGCGACTGTCTACTGATCTATTCGGGGACGGAGGGTGCCAATCTCTTGACGCCGGCTCAGATGAGTTTTGAGGGGATGAATGCAGTGTATCAAGAACATAAAGTAAAGGTAGAAAAATGTTAACAAAAAATTTCGATCAATATGTATTGCCGACGTACGCACGTCAGAACGTGAGTTTTGTCGAGGGGAAAAATGCTCTGCTGCGCGACAGCAAGGGAAAAGAGTATATCGATTTTGCCGCCGGTATTGCGGTTTGCAGTGTGGGACACGGGAACGAACGTTTAAGCAAAGCGATTTGCGACCAAGTATCTAAAGTGATCCATGTCTCCAATCTCTATTATATCGAGCCGCAGGCCGAGTGCGCAAAACGGATCGTTGATCTAAGCGGCTATGACATGAAGTGTTTTTTCGGCAATAGCGGGGCGGAAGCAAACGAGGGGGCGATCAAGATCGCCCGCAAATACGGAGAGGTAGACGGAACGCCAAAACGTTACAAGATCATAACGCTGGAACATTCGTTTCACGGGCGTACGATCACCGCGCTTAAAGCGACGGGCCAAGAATCGATGCACAATTATTTCGGCCCTTTCCCGGACGGGTTTGTTTATGCAAAAAATATAGAGGAGATAGAATCCCTGATTGATGACCATACGATAGCGGTCATGATCGAACTGGTGCAGGGGGAGGGGGGAGTCCAGCCGCTGGACCGTGCAAAAGTTCAGGCCTTGGCCGCAATGCTCAAATCGCGCGATATCTTGCTGATGGTGGATGAAGTGCAGACGGGGATATACCGTACGGGAGAGTTTTTGGCCTCCAACCTCTATGGCATCGCCCCTGACGTCATTACATTGGCAAAAGGGCTCGGAGGAGGGGTCCCGATCGGGGTCGTGATGACGAGTAAAAAAGATATTTTTGCACCCGGTGACCACGGCTCGACGTTCGGGGGGAACTATCTCTCGACGGCCGCAGCAAATGAGGTGCTCGATATCCTCGAAGAACTGAAGCAAAGCGGGGAACTGGATCATGCGTTGATCTATTTTGAAGAGTCACTCAATGCGTTTGCGGTAAAACACCCCGCAATTTTCTTGGAACATGTCGGATTCGGGATGATGCGCGGTCTTCGCGTAACGGACGGAGATACGTTGGGCAAGATCATCAATGCCGCGCGTGAATCGGGAGTCCTGGTATTAAAAGCGGGACGCAATACACTCCGCTTTCTCCCTCCGCTCACGATTACCAAAGAAGAGATCGATGAAGGGTTTGTCCGCTTGGAAAAAGCGATGGCATCTCTATAAATATTAAAGGGTTTTGCGTGCGTTTTAGCGAGTATATGAACGGGTGGCTGTACGGCGGGGAAGGGTATTATGCCTCTTATCGCCCGATCGGCAAAAAAGGGGATTTTTACACGGCCGTCAGTACGTCGAAATTTTTCGGAGGGGCGATCGCCAAACATATCATCGCACGAATCGATGAGGGATTTTTGTCCCCCGATACGCTGATCTGCGAGATCGGTGCCCACCACGGCTATCTCCTGGCCGATATCATCGAGTTTGTTCATACCCTTCGGCCGCGGCTGCTTCAGACGCTCCGCTTCGGGATCGTGGAACGTTTTGCACCGTTGCGTGAAGCACAGCAAAACTATTTTGACGAATCGTTCGGTAATGCGGTCACTTTGGAGCATTACAGCGACCTGAGTGAGCTTAGCGAAAAATGTACCTTTTTTATCGCCAATGAGATATTTGACGCATTCGGATGCGAGCTTTATTACAAAGGGAAAATCGGTCGTGTGGAAGGTCATAAGATACTCTTTGATCTGGAGTCGCCTGAGATCGCGGCATTGGCACAAAAATATAAGCAAGACCGTGGCGAAATCGCGACAGGATACGAAGCGTTCGCCGAGACGATGGGCAAGGTATCGAAACGGTTCGAGTTTATGAGTTTCGATTACGGTGAACTCGAAGCCCGGAGCGATTTTTCGATCCGTGTTTACCGAAATCATCAGGTGTTTCCCCTGTTTGACGAGGGGTTAAAGCTCGCCGAGGCGTACGGCAAAAGCGATATCACCTATGACGTCAATTTTGCGCATGTCAAAGAGGCGTTTGAGGCTCAGGGGATCGAATGTGCACAGTACGCGACACAATTGGTGGCGTTGATCGATATGGGGATATTGGACCTGCTTTCGATGCTGAAAGAAAATGCCCCCGAAGCGATCTATACGCAGGAACTGGAAAAAGTGAAAATTCTGATCACCCCCTCATTGATGGGGGAACGTTTTAAGATGATCCGATTTGTAAAAGGATAGGCAGATGCGCATTGGGATGATTCTTTTTTTCTCGTTTTCACTCAGCTTCGCTGGGGTATTGCATGAGGGGACCTATGAGGGGAACAGCGAAAAAGTGCAAAACCATCTGCGATCCCATCACAACGTCGATGAACAAAACGATGCGGGGCTGACGGCGCTGCATGTCGCGATCAAGATGGGTGACCTCAAAATAGCGCAGATGCTGCTGGACAACGGGGCGGATATCAATGCGCAGGATTTTCAGGGGAACACCCCGCTGATCCTGGCCGTCAAGAAAAAAAACATCGATCTGGTGACGTTTGTGATCCTTCACAATGCCGATGTGAACCTCCCCAATAACGACGGGATCACTCCGCTGCATCAGGCGGCATTCAGCGGCAATGAAGCGGTAGCCGATTTTTTGCTCAAGGCAAAGGCCAATCCCCATCTTAAAAACAATGACGGCGCGACTCCGTATGATTTTGCGGTGGCAAAGAAAAACATACTGGTCGCAAATCTCATCAAACTCTATATGTAGGAAAAACCATGCAGGTAAAAGTAAACGGCGAATTTCGAGAGATTACGGAAGGTTCTACCCTTCATGCGCTGATCCACTCTCTGGGGCTCGAAGCCAAGGTGATGGCGGCGGCGGTCAATATGGAGATCGTCAAACAAGACGTATGGGATAAAGCGATCCTCAAAGAGGGAGACGCCGTCGAACTGCTCGATTTCGTCGGGGGAGGGTGAAATCAGCCCTTTGACTGCGCTTGCAACAGTTTTTCGTATTTGGTCTTGAGGATCAGATACTCTTTGTGAAGTGTTTCGTACTCTTTTTTATAATCGATTTCAATCTCATCATCCGATTCACATCTCTCTGCAGATGGTCGGGGCGTTTTTTTCGCTTCCGAGGGGCTCATGACGATATAGGTGACCTCTTTGCCGTTCTCTTCCTTGGTTACGGTTGGAAGCTCGCCGTTCATCGTCTTTTTGACGACGGTGTGGATGCTGAGGCGGTTCATAGCCGCGTATTTTTGAATCGTGATCAATTCGTTTGGTTCCATTCGGGTTTCTCTCTGATAAATTGAATCTGTGTTTACGGGCGAGACCGTTCCAATGCGACAACGGCGATCGCGTATTCTCCGTCGTGGGTGATCGATACCGAGGTATCGGTTATCCCGAAGGCGTCCATTACACGTGGACTCAGAGTAAGCACAGGGGCTCCTCGCTCTGTTTTGGAGAGGCTGATGTCATGGAATCCGCATTCGGCGCTGATACCGCATCCGAGCGCTTTGGAACAGGCCTCTTTGGCCGCCCAGAATCCTGCCGCATTCCGGGCATTTTTGACAAAGACTATCTCATCGGATGATAAAAATTTCTGCAGGCCGCGATCGCCGAAACGCTCCATGAGACGTTTCATCCGATCGACTTTGATAAGGTCGATACCGATCATATGCAGTTATTGAACGACGAAATCGGTAAAATAGACGTTTTTGACTTTGCCGTCTTTTAGACGGGGATTAATCTGGCTGACGATCTCTTCTTTGAGTTTCTCTTTCCCTTTGATCGTCGAAATCTCTTCGAGCGATTTTGAAGAGAGCAGGCGGATGATGATATCTCTGAATATCGGCTTTTTCTCTTCGAGTTCCGGACTGAGTTCTTCGCCGTTGATCTCAAGGTTCATTTCGACTTTGAGATAGCGCCGTCCGCTCTCGGAGAGGAGATTGACGGTAAAAGGTTCCAACGGAAACATCAACCCGACTTCAGTTCCCCCTTCAGCAAGATACCCTGTATCTGCACTTGTATCTTCATGTGCTCCGGCTTCCGGATGAGCTGCAGCCTCTTTGTGCGTGGCGCTTCCGGCAGCTGCTTCATCATGATTACCCATCATGAGTACGGCGACTACCGCACCGATCACAAGCACCAGTACCAAGACGGCAATGATAATAATCAGGAGCATATTCCCCGATTTTTTCTTTTCACCTGCTTCAGGGGTTGTCTCGTCGTGTTCTTTTTCAGCCATCCATTGCTCCTCGCAAAATTTTAATTGTTAATTGTACCAAGATACCGATGAATTTTAGTAAATTTCCACCCTATTGATGATATTTACATCCAATTTACTGTGATATTTTGAACATATTGTTTTGTAGAATCAATGAGGGGATGGATTGTTTTTATCATTGATAGTTCATTGCACCTAAGCATTTTTAGGTTACACTTGTGCTGTGTAGTTGTGATTTTATAAGTTATTCAAAAAGGAATTTAATGCGTTTGAGTTTACTGGTTCCATTATTTGTCATTCTCTTCTCAGGCTGTGCTGTCACTACCTATAACAAGTCTATATCTCATGGAAAAATTGAAAATAGTGATATCATAATTGCTGCCGAAGATAAAAGTTTTGTATTACAAGGTGAATTCACATCGCCATTCCAAAGCTCGGTCCACTATAACTCGTTGGTGATGCGTGACAAAGAACTTCCCAAAGCCTATAGAAATGCTCTTGAACACGGTGCAAAACATGTACGGATCAAAGTACCGAACAGACAAAATGAGCTTTACGGAGTGTTGGCATTGGATAAAGCGGATGACGAAGGGATCGGACCGGGGACACAATCGTATAAAATTATCGTCCCGCAACCGTACATCGATGCAGCTAAAAATGGGAAAATCTCAACGGTGTATGAATATTATAAACTCAACAATGACGGACTGATGGATGTCAGTAAGATCAATGAGCGTTCATGGATCTTGTGGTTGAGCGATAGGGATGTTTTTAAATGAAAAAACTTGCCTTACTCCTATTAAGTATTGCTTCTTACGGTGTAGAATTGATTTATGTTTCCAATGACTCTGCACCGCAAAATCTTCAACTCCTTAGCGAAAAATATAAACAGCCGCTCTTAATAAACGGATCTGACATCTACTTGATTCCTAAGGCATGCCGGCTTGAACGCTATTTCGGAGGAGCAAGCGAGGGAGAGGTTAACCGTACGCCGATACCAATGCAGACAGAATCAATCGCCCTCACGCAAGAAGTTTTTGACGCAAAAGATGAACGAACGATTCTTAAGAAGATCGAAGTTGAAAAGTCCATCGCGTTAATCGAAGGGAAAGTTCCAAAAGCTTTTTTAGAAGATAAAGATGGACGTGGTTTCGGCGGCGCAAGTGAAATGCTTTTGGACTTTGCCATGCAAAAAAATAATGAAGTCATTCATGCAACTTCTGAAGTGCCTTCTATTGAAGAAAATGGGAGACTCCGTCCATCTTGCCAAATGCTGAAAAATGGTTCCGGATATATACTACAAAATACTACCGGTGCACAGTTTTATTCAAATAAGGGTGTTACCCCCATAATCGATGATACAATTTTATTTAAATGAGGGAAAGTATGAGTTTATGCGGAAAAAAATTTAGTACCTTTTGGTTACACTTAGCGATATAAAATTAGGATGTGCAGGGAATGGTTGAGAGATTATTAGGTTTTATCGGTCGTCCGTTTCTCACTCTTTTCGGTGATGTTGAGAAGTTCGGTCTTTTCCTTCTATTTCAGATGGGGCTATTCAGACTCTATCCTCATGTATTCAGACGTTCAAAAGTTCTTTTGACACAAATCGAAGTGATCGGTTTCGGATGTATGGGAGTCGTTACCCTGACGGCTCTTTTTACCGGGATGGTCGAGGCGATTCAGCTCTACAGCGGATTTCATCAGTTCGGGATCGAAAATTTTATGGGCTATACGATCTTTATATCCATTACCAAAGAACTCGGCCCTGTATTCGCGTCACTGATGCTTATTTCACGATCCATCAGCGCGATGGCGGCAGAACTAGGGACGATGCGGGTATCGGAGCAGATCGATGCAATCGATATCCTTGGAGTCAATTCAAAAGAGTATCTTATAATCCCCCGTATCGTAGCTACGACGATATCGTTGCCGCTGCTTGTCATTTGGTTTGACTTTATCGCGATCGGATCGGCCTATATGATTTCGACACATGTGCTGGGGATCAATCCGGTCGCTTATCAGGACACGTTGATACGTTTAGGAGAGTTGAAGGACATTATGACCGGAGTGATTAAAGCGGCGGTATTTGGATTTATCGTCAGTTCTATCGGCAGCTATATCGGCTATCATACGAGCGGAGGGGCACGCGGAGTCGGACAATCGACGATATACGCCGTCGTTTATTCTGCCGTAGCGATCTTTATCACCAATTATTTTCTCTCATCGCTCTTTTTGTATTTGGATTGGTGATATAAGAAGTATATTTGCGTGTCTGAGCGGCCAGCGAAGGCGCTCTGTCATTGGGTATGTTATTCGCTGACGTCACTCAGCGGACGGAATTGGTAGCTGTCGGGATCGTAATATTCGATCCCGCCCGTCTCTATATCGTAGTACCATCCATGGATAAATAGTTTTTCTTCATCTACCAATTTTTTGACATATGGATAGGTGAGGAGATTTTCTATTTGGGTGACGAGGGAGAGATGTTCGGTCGCACGTAGAAGTTCTTCATGGGAAGACGTTTCACCCAATGCAACCATCGCCATCGATTTGGCTTTTTCACCGAGGGTAAGCCATTTAGCCGTATGAATCATCGCCGTATCGCATGAAGATTGATAAAGCGCCGCAATCGCGCCGCAGTGTGAATGTCCGCAAATGATAATCTCGGAAACTTGTAATACGCCGACGGCATATTCGATCCCCGCGGCTGTCGAGTGAAAATCCTCATCCGGTTTGTACGGAGCGACAAAATTTCCGACATTGCGGATAACGAAAAGGTCGCCCGGATTGGATTGGATGATCAGGTCGGGAATGACGCGTGAATCGGAACATCCGATAAAAAGGGCACTGGGATTCTGCCCCTCTTTGACCAGAGTGAGCAGCTGCGCCTCATGCTTTTTAAAATAGGTCTGCTGAAATGTCTCGTTGCCGGCGGCAAACTCTTTTAGCCGCTGAGCGCTTTGGCTGGAAGCACTTTTACTTAATGACACTCTTTGATCCCCAATTGGTTTAAAATATTTTCAAATACTTCTCCGCCTGATCGGTCACAGTCATCATGATATTCAATCGTGATCATTTTTTTTCCGTCGGTGACATCTCCGCTATAGATGACAGGCTCAAGGCTACAGCACCCCTTGCACGTATCTATCGCTTCTTCAATCAATTGTTTTTCTTCTTCGGTACTGTATGCCAGTGAAAGTTTTGAATAACGTTCTTCAGATTTATGATCGGCAATGATGGAACATTCGGCCATGGTGATGATCCTTTCGGGGTTTTATACCTTTAATTATAGCCGCCAAAAGTTAAAACCACTCCAATAGTTTACTCACTTCATCGATTTCATAACATTTCATGGTTGTTTTTTCGAGCGGTTTTTTAGGGATGAGCGCTTTGGTGATCTGCTGAGAAGCTGCCTCTTTGAGTCGCTGGTCAAGCTGAAATACCTCGCGTATATCTCCGACGAGGGATACTTCGCCGATAAAGACCGTCTCTTTGGAGATGGCACGGTTGCGAAAACTGCTGATGATCGCGGCGAGAATTGCCAAATCGGCGGAGGTTTCGGTGATTTTGATACCTCCGGTAATATTGATAAAGACATCGTAGCTGTTGAGGGGGATCTCGAGTTTGCGCTCCAGCAGGGCGAGGAGCATATTGAGACGGTTGTTTTCAAATCCCGTCGCCTGCCGTTTCGGATTCGGGGCATGGGTATCGCTCACCAGCGCCTGCACCTCCAGGACGATGGGGCGGGTCCCCTCCATTATCACGGTAAGGGCCGAGCCGCTTTGGGATTTGTTGCGGTTAAAAAAGCGCGATGAGAGATCTTTGGCAGACATCAATCCTTCGCTCCGCATCTCGAAAACCCCGATCTCGCTGGTAGGGCCGAAACGGTTTTTGAATCCGCGCAGGATACGCAGCTCATGTCCGCTGTCCCCCTCGAAATAGAGGACGACGTCCACCATGTGTTCCAATACTCGCGGTCCGGCGATCGATCCCTCTTTTGTAATGTGGCCGATGATAAAGATCGCGATACGGCGCTCTTTCGCGATACGCATCAGATCAAAGGTGATCTGACGCACCTGCGTCACCGATCCGGGGGCGGAGGCGATGGTTTCGGAGTAGAGGGTTTGGATCGAGTCGATGATGATGCACTCATAGGCTCTCTCATGGAGTTCGGCAAGTACCTGCTCCAGCCGTATTTCGGCCAGTAGGTAGAGGTTATCGACATTGGCCCCCAAACGGTTGGCACGCAGTTTTATCTGCCCTTCGCTCTCTTCTCCTGAGACATAGAGAACGTTACGGTTTTGTTTTGCCAGATTTGCCCCGATTTTGAGAAGCAGCGTCGATTTTCCGACGCCGGGGCTTCCTCCGATGAGTACGAGCGAGCCGGGGACGATTCCGCCCCCGAGTACCATGTCGAGTTCGGCATCGTTACTGCTGTAGCGTTCGGTTGTCTCTTCGACGATTTGGGTGATCTCTTTGGCCTTTGCGCCAGCTGATGGTGAGGAAGAGGAGGTAAGCTTGATGATATCCTGCTGTTGCTCATTGAGCTCGACAAACGAATCCCATCCGCCGCAGTTGGTACATTTGCCCATCCATTTTGGGGTGGTGAAGCCGCAGTGTTGACATTCGAAGAGGACGTTTTTTTTCTTGGCCATGATTAGTTGGTTTCTTCCCCGTAAATCGCATCCAAAATGCCGTCTACGAATTCGTATTTATCAAACGGTATGAGGTGTTCCGGCTGTTCGCCGACACCGATATAGAGGATCGGAAGCGAGAGGGCGTAGGCGATAGAGAATACCGATCCTCCCTTGGCGGTACCGTCGAGTTTGGTGATGATGATTCCGTCTACGCCGACCATCTCATTAAACGCTTTGGCCTGAGCAATGGCGGAGCTTCCCTGTGTCCCGTCGAGGATCAGGATTTTGCGGTGCGGTGCTCCCGCGTGTGCTTTGTCGCAGATGCGGACGATTTTTTTCAACTCATTTCCCAGATTGGTCTGGGTATGGAGCCGTCCGGCCGTATCGATGATCACCTGCTCGAATCCCCGTGCTTTAGCCGACTCGATCGTGTCATACGCGACTGCGGAAGGATCATGCCCCTGACGCGAAGAGACGATCGGAATCTCCAGTTTGTCGGCCCATCGGGTCAACTGCTCGATCGCGGCGGCGCGGAACGTGTCTCCCGCCCCGAGGATAACCCGCTCGCCGTTGTTGAGATAGTGTTGTGCCAGTTTGGCGATCGTCGTCGTTTTTCCTGCACCGTTGACCCCGATGATGAGGGTGACGGTCGGTTTGTCGGGATTGTCGGGAAGGGTATTTTGGGCGAAACTGAGCGTCGCGAGGAGTTTGGATCGCAGCTGATCGCGGGTGATGTCGTTTTGATAAAGCTCTCGCAGGATGATCTCGACGAGGTCGTATTCGACATCAGCTTCGAGGAGGATGTTCTCGAGTTCGTCTTTGGAGATTTTGAGTTTTTTTTCGGGGGCGATGGCCGCGATCGCATCGATCGTTTTTTGGAGCCCTTTTTTGATAAATGAAAACATCCTTATCTCTCCAGTGCTTGAGCGATATCGTGATCGATAATCTCTTCGAGGGTGGCACCTTCGTAGTGGGTGACGTATTCTCCGTTTTTGTAGAGGACCATCAAGGGAATCGGGAACTGTTGTCCTACACCGATCGTGGATGCGATAGCACGGGAAAGTTTTTGGTTATCGGCTTTATTGGCGATAAGGTATTCACCCCCCCTGTATTTTTTCCGAAACTCTTCCAATTCGGCATTGCTTTTATCGTCTTCAATGGTGAGCCCCATGATGATCAGCTTGTCACCGTATTTTTTCTGTAGATTGCCCAGATGCTGTACTTCAGCACGGCACGGCGGACACCACGTCGCAAAAATATCGAATAAGACCACCTTGTCTTTTCCCTCTTCGAGGGTAAAATTGGCTCCCCGTTTTTCAACGGTATACGATTTGCCCTGCGTATCCATGATGGAGAATTCCGCAGTTGAGACCATTGCGTCTTCAGGGGATTCCTCGCTGCATCCGTGAAACAAGAGGGTAAATGAGATTAAAGGGATTAGGAGAGTTGAAAATCGCATACAAAACCTTTTTTAGAGTAAAATAGTGAAGATTATAACGAAGCAAAGGTAAAAAGTGACCAAAAGTGATTTTCGAGCCCGCTGTTTAGATCGGCTTAAAAACTCCAATCCTCATACCAAAATATTACGTGACACACGGGTAAGAAAGTTACTTCGACGTGTTTTAAAATCGATAAATACAGAACGTATTTTGGCATTTTGGCCGATGGGGTTTGAAGCCGATATCCGAAAAAATATTTCCGAATGGCGGAGAAACAGTGAAGTTTATTTACCGTTTATGGATGGCGTCAGTTTCAAAATGGTACCATTAAGATACCCGTTGGAACGTAAAGCTTTTGGGATTTATGAGCCTCGGGGTTCCTATAAAAAGATAAATTTAATTGATGTAGCAATTGTCCCTGTAGTAGGTGTGGATGGGTCATTGTGCCGAATAGGTTTCGGCAAAGGGATGTACGATCGATTTTTTCCGACCCTGAAAACCAAACCTTTTACGATATTTATTCAGTCCGACGAATGCATAACCACACAGAATCTATGTGACGATTATGATGTTCAAGGTGACCTTTTGATCACGCCGCACGGGGTCTATGGCTTAGAGGATTTTCATGTTAAACGAACTACTCGTAGGGGGCGGCGTCGCTACCCTCGGCGGAGTAGTCGGTTTTTTAATTTCAAAAAAGATTTCATCCGCCCATTTTGATCTTTATCTGGAACAGGCCAAAGCCAAAGCCAAAGTGATCGAAAACGAGGCGCAGACCATGCTGGAACGCTCATCGCTCCGATCCCGAGAGATCGAAAAAGAGGCAGAAAAAAAGTACAATGAAGCATACGAGCAAGTCAAAAAAGATCTCTCTGCTCGAGAAGCTAAAGTTCAGCAGGCAGAAAATGATTATGAACGTTTTCGACAAAGTGAACAGGAAAGGCTTGCTAATGAGCGTTCCGGAATCGAAAACAGACGGCTCAATGTAGAACGTAACGAGAGAGCAATTGAGAAATTAAAAGAAGACTACCGCCAAAAAAGCGAACAAATGATGGTGATCGTAGAGCAGCGTGCCGGATTATCCGCACAGGAAGCTAAAATGATTCTATTGGAACAAATGCGTGACAATTCGCGTTTGGAACTTGCAGGCGAACTAAGAGCGCTTGAAGAGCAGTCGAAAGAACAGCTCAGACGCAAAGCCAATTATATCCTCGCACAAGCGACTTCGCGGTTTGCGGGAGAATATGCGGCAGAGCGGCTGATCAGTGTTATCCATCTGGATGATGATGAGCTCAAAGGGCGTATCATCGGGAAAGAGGGGCGTAACATTAAAGCCCTCGAGATGGTGAGCGGTGTCGATATCATTATCGATGAAACTCCGAATGCGATTATCGTGAGTTCGTTCAACCTCTATCGCCGGGCAATTGCGACACGGACGATAGAACTTCTTATTGAAGATGGCCGTATTCAGCCTGCACGGATCGAAGAGGTATACCAAAAAGTATGCGACGAGTTTGAAGAATCGATCTTGCGTGAAGGGGAAGAGATCATCTTCGATATGGGGATCACCGGTATGCATTCGGAACTGGTCAAATTGATCGGACGGCT
>Ga0265297_10003590_pt1 | contig 27619 bp, 16 predicted proteins | sample Munlanlwell13791_FD_192502 | JGI IMG/M metagenome (GOLD analysis project Ga0265297, IMG submission 192502) | Leachate microbial communities from a municipal landfill in Southern Ontario, Canada - Leachate well 137-91 | ecosystem: Engineered > Solid waste > Landfill > Unclassified | place...
TGGATTCAGACAGTGAAATTACGGAATCAATTCAAATCGGCACGCGCCATCTTTGCTTATATCTTATTAAATTACAATTTATTACAAAGAACTAATTGTTTTTTCTTTGGACACTAGTGTATTACAATAATAAACAGTCTATTACACCATATATTAATGACAAAGATTAACGATCTACAATCTGAAGTGAAAGAAGAAGGGGCCTTGAGTCTAGACGCCTTCTCTAGTGATATGATCTTTTCAGATAAAGAACTTTCAATTCTAGATAGTCTGAGATTAATAAGACCAGAACTTGCTGCCTTCTATAAGGATGGTTTATACATTAAAAAACATCCTTTTGATTCAAAATCTTATATTTTAGCCCACCTAATGAGAGAAATCGACGGGGGATTAAGAGATGTTTTTGATAAGCCGGGCAATGTGGTTGAAGTAAAGTGTGAAAAATGTGGAAAACCAGAAAAAAAGGTACTTGATGACGCATTTAAGAAAGAAGTTGCAACCTTATATGAAAAATGTAAAAAAGAATATGTCAATTTTGATTATTTAAAGGGGTGTGACCTTAAAAAATTCAAAAGCCATTCTACACATGCCTATTCAATCTTGTCTTCTTTTCATCTTAGCATAGCTGAACCTATAGCCATAGAATACATAATGGTCGCTATTTGGTTTCATAAATATGCTCACCGAGACAGTCATAGTGGTTATGAATCCGTACCTCGACGAGAAGAGGACGTTATTAAAATGTGGAACAAGTTTGAAGCTGTACTATACGAGTTGTTTAATAGTATAAAATATGAACGTATCGATGCTCTCCTTAAGATAACTAATCCGTCACCAATAGACATACAAAAAATTCGAATAATTCAAAAAGCAGATTTGGATAGAAGTTATTTTTGGGGCAGATTACGTCATTTTGGTTGGCTAGAAGCGTTGTATAACGAAGGGTATTTTGCAGGAGCAAATAACCCCAGACCAATATTTCAAGAATCCACTAGAGAGTATATAGTACCATACTGGCCAGAAATATTATATGTCCAAAATGCTGCCTTGCAGATGACTACCGCTCCAGATGCTGATTTTTCAATCATCCTTAATATTATTGACGATATATGTTCGTATAAAAATAAGGATGGAAAAAGAATAGTCAACATCAATACCGACGCTGCCATCTTATTCCTTATTTCAATTCTTCCCTTAAAAGATATAAAACAAAAACATTTTAACTACGTTACTACAATTATCAAGTCTAAAAACGGGAACCAATTCAGCGATATTTTTCAAAAACGTTTCATTGACAGATTCATAGCAGCAAATGATAAGAAAAATTTATTGAGATGTTTTCCTATTATTCTATCACATAGAAAAAAGAGAGGCCGTTTTGAATCACATCGCTCTTTACTAGATAAATACTTTCTATATGAATTTATTAACAAGAAAAACGAAGATATCATTCGCATATGCGGATTAGATGGATTCAAAATTATAGAAAAAGTTCTGAAAAAAATAGAGAAAGAGTTTGGGTATAGTGTAAGCACTATAGAAGATCATTATCAAAACGGACAAAATTTTGATAACTTCTCACATCAAATCGTTCGGTTTATTCGAGAGTATTTATCAAAATTCCCCTGTGATGACAGCTTAATTCAAATAATATCAGATTATCTTCACAAAGACAGAATGACTATATATCCTCGAATCGCATATTTTATCATTAACTCTCGTTATATAGATCTTAACCACCTTTTTTGGGATATTGATTTTAATCCATTGAAAAACGTCTTTAATGACCATGAATTATTCGAACTGCTTAATAGGCATAGCCCCGTATTTAATAAAGACCAAAAAAACAGAGTATTAACATGGATTGCAGAATTGGATGATTATTATCAACTTGATGGAAAACAGCATCCTTCGTCAGCAAAGAAGCTGTGGCTGACTGCCTTAATCAAAACTCAAGATGCGACTATTATTGCTGAGTATGAGAAGTCCAAAGTGCTATACCCATACGAAATTGAACACCCAGGATTTAGTGGCTGGATGGAAAGCGTTTTTGGTAATATTTCTCCGTTGAGTTATGAGTCTGTTCAAGAAATGGATTTGCAGGAATTAATTGATTATTACTTAAATTATGAAGAAAAGCCACTACAACATAGAAGTATCACGGACCCAACAGTTGAGGGACTAAGCGATGTAATTAAGCGAGACGTCAAAAATAACATTTCAAAATACACGCACAATATTGAAGCTATTGTCTCAGCTCCAATAGGATTTCAATACTCATGGATTATTGGCTTATGGCAATATTGTTATGACAACAAAACATATATTGATTCTAGTGATGTTTTCATTCTCATAATTGGGATCATTAGTAGCACGAAATTCAAAAACGACTATGTTGATGACAAAAGTTCCCGAAATAAAAATAAGTGGTTTATACAGAGAGTTCTTTCTTTACTGAATTGTGGCCTTGATTGTCATGGCCATATGTTCTCAGTTGAGAATCTTCCCGTAGTCAAAAAAATCATAATAGAAATATATGAAAATAATAATGATGCCGAAATTGTTGAGGACAGAGATATTACCAGCCAGTACTTCAACTCGTATAGTGGCGAATTATATGACGCTTTAATCGAATATAATGTAGTTATAGCATATAAATCGAATACACCCATAGGTAATCGCTGGGATGATGACATAAAGTGTATATTGGATTCGAAACTTTCAAAAGAACAAAAGAATCCTCTGTTCTTTTACGCATTAGGTAAAGGTTTTTATTCATTATGGTGGATAGATAAACCTTGGTTGAAGAATATCTTGACAATTGAGGATAATGATAATTGGATGGGATTTATGGTCGGATTTCATGTCAATAATCATACTGTTACCCAAGTTTTTGAAGATTTTTGCAATAGCGGGCAATACGATAGGTTTTTCGCCAACAGAGAATTTTTTGATTCTGTAACGCAGAACAAGGTAATTCAATATATATGTACCGCATACTATTATGAAAAGATAAATTTTGATTTAAACTCACCTTTATTGATTTCGGTACTCAATGAGAGAAACGCATTGGATTATGAAAATATCATTCAATTCTTCTATAGAAATCATAAAGATCTTCCAATTGAAAAAGTAAAAGACCTATGGAGGTATATGTATCACCTCAATAAAGAGCTTGATAATGATGTATCAAAATATTTTATCGGAGAGAGTTATCGTTGGTTAGATTTTTTTGATAATATTGATGAGGAGATAAAGGAATGGATGCTACTGTCAGTCAAGAATCTACAACCATTTTCTGCATCGGAAGTAATAAAAAAGCTGACTGTTTACACTAAGAATAATCCGATACAAGTGGGAGAATTATTACTTGCTTTGGTGTCTTCTGAATTAAAAATTCCAATGTTCTCTGATCTTGAAATAATTGTTGAAGAACTATGCGAATTAGGACATATTGAAATTGCGATACATATTTCAAATGAGTGCCTCCGTAAAGGTTATCTTGGCCTTAGAAAAATCGTTAGTGAATATCGCTAATATTATTCTCTGCCTTACTCCGTCACATTATGACGTTCCACCCGTCTATCTTTATCAGTCCTGACGCAAAGGAAAGACCACCGACAGGGTATACACAATGAATATCACCTAACCCCTGTTTTTGTCTTGATTAATTTGTAATTTTACACGGGCCAAGCTGGCCGGACCTTCTATTGACAACCTAAAACTTACAGATAACGATGGCTAAAGAACAAGAACGCGATGAGTTGCACCGTACCATATGGCAAATAGCCAATGACCTGAGAGGCAGTGTGGACGGATGGGACTTCAAGGCTTATGTATTGGGCATGCTGTTTTACCGGTTCATCTCGGAAAACCTTACCTCATACATCAACAAAGAAGAACGCAAGACCGGCAACGCCGCTTTTGATTACGCCACCCTCTCCGATGAACAGGCAGAATACGGCCGTTCAGACACGGTAAAGGAAAAGGGCTTCTACATCCTCCCCTCCGAATTATTTGTCAACGTAAGGAAGCGGGCAAAGGACGATGGCAACCTGAATGAAACCCTGGCCCAGATATTTAAGGACATAGAAGGCTCGGCAAAGGGGACAGAGAGCGAAAATGCCATGAAAGGCCTGTTTGACGATATTGACGTGAACAGCAAGAAGCTTGGCAACTCCGTCATTGAGAGAAACAAGCAGCTTGTTAAGATCCTGGACAAGATCGGAGAACTAAAGCTGGGGCATTTCCAGGACAATACCATTGATGCCTTTGGCGATGCCTATGAATTTTTGATGACCATGTACGCAAGCAGCGCCGGGAAGTCCGGAGGTGAGTTTTTCACCCCGCAGGAAGTCTCGGAACTTTTGGCGGAAATAACCGTCTTGGATAAAAAGGAGGTAAACAAGGTCTATGACCCCTGTTGCGGCTCTGGATCGCTGCTTTTGAAGTTCGCCAAGGTCCTGGGCAAGGAAAAGGTCCGCATGGGCTTCTTTGGGCAGGAAATCAACCTGAGCACTTACAACCTCTGCCGCATCAACATGTTTCTGCACGATATCAACTATGAGAAGTTTGATATCGCCAACGGCAACACCCTTACCGAGCCTAAGCACTGGGACGATGAGCCCTTTGATGCCATAGTCTCTAATCCGCCTTATTCCATCAAATGGGAAGGCAATGATAACCCTCTGCTTATAAATGATCCCCGCTTTTCCCCGGCTGGAGTGCTGGCCCCCAAGAGCAAAGCGGACCTGGCTTTTACCATGCACATGCTCTCTTGGCTATCCACCTCCGGAACGGCCGCCATTGTCGAATTTCCCGGGGTGTTGTACCGAGGCGGGGCCGAGCAGAAGATCCGCAAGTATTTGGTCGACAACAACTACATCGACACGGTCATTCAGCTGCCCCCTGACCTTTTCTTTGGCACCACCATAGCCACCTGCATCATCGTCCTGAAGAAGAGTAAGAAGGACAACAGCATCCTGTTTATCGATGCCTCTGCCGAATTTGTACATCTTGGCAATAAAAACAAACTTGCCGAGGCTAACCGCAAAAAGATCCTCGATGCCTTTATCCAGCGCACGGGCACCGATTATTTTGCCCGGCTGGTGCCTAACAGCGAGGTGGCCGCAAACGACTATAACATTGCCGTAAGCAGCTATGTGGAACAGGAAAACACCACCGAAGAAGTAAATATTGAAGAACTTAACGCCCACATTGCCGAGATCGTCACACGGCAGAACGAACTCCGTGCTGCCATTGATGAAATTGTGGCCAATCTGGAAGGAATAGCTTGTCATTAAACGCAAATCGTTAATTATTATGGCTAAGATTAATGTCCAACAAACTTCCATTACTGTTATTACGGTTCAGGCAAACGATTATATCTCCCTGACCGATATGGCTAATGCAAAAGATAGTGAGAGCCGTGCAGCTGATATTATTAAAAACTGGCTGAGAAACAGATATTCCCTTGAATTTTTAGGGACCTGGGAAATGATCCATAACCCGAGTTTTAAAGTGGTCGAATTTGACCACTTTAAATCATTAGCCGGGTTACCCAGCTTTGTTTTAAGTGTTTCGGAATGGATTGAAAAAACCTCAGCCATTGGTATCATTGTAAAAAAAGGTAAATACGGCGGTACCTATGCACATAAAGACATTGCTTTTGAATTTGGTTCGGCTATTAGTGTGCCTTTTAAATTGTATTTAATCGAAGAGTTTCAAAGACTCAAGGAAGAAGAACAAAAGCAAATCGGGTGGACAGCCAAACGCGAGCTGGCAAAAATCAACTACCACATACACACCGACGCCATTAAGCAGAACCTTATCCCGGAAAAACTTTCAAAAGAACAAATAAACCATGTATATGCCAACGAGGCCGATGTGCTGAATATGGCCATGTTTGGTATTACAGCCAAACAATGGCGCGATATAAACCCAGACCGGAAGGGGAACATACGCGACTATGCCGGCATTAACGAACTCATTTGCCTCTCGAACATGGAAAGTCTGAATGCCCTGTTTATTAATGAAAACATGCCACAAAGCCAACGGTTGGAAAAACTCAACCAAATTGCCATACAGCAAATGAAAGTTCTACAGGATGTGGAAAGCCGTAAACTGCTAAAAGGAGGAAAGGATGAATAAGGTTGAGGAATTAATCCAGCAGCTGTGCCCGGAGGGGGTGGAGTATAAGGAACTTGGAGATGTTGTGGTAATTGTAAAAGGCAAGCAACTTAATAAAGAATTACTTACTGATATTGGAACATATCCTGCATACAATGGGGGCATATCTTTCTCTGGATTTACAGATAATTATAACTATGACGAAAACACCATCATTATAAGTCAAGGTGGTGCGTCTGCCGGGTTTGTTAATTTTATTACAACAAAATTTTATGCAAACGCCCACTGTTATGTAGTATTGCCTAATAATGAAGTCGTTATCAACAGATATGTTTATCATTTTTTGAAACTTAATCAAGAGAGATTGACTGAAAAACAACATGGAGCAGGCATACCAGCATTAAAAACAAGTGAGATTGCAAAGCTTCTTATCCCCATCCCCCCACTGCCTGTCCAGCAAGAAATCGTCACTATCCTTGATACATTCACAGAGCTGGAAGCGGAGCTGGAAGCGGAGCTGGAAGCGCGAAAGAAGCAGTATGAATACTACCGCAATGACCTGCTGACCTTTGGGGATGGCGATGATGAAAATAAATCCATTAGATATGTAAGACTTGAGGAAGTTATTAATTTTATGAATGGCAAAGGACACGAAAAATATATTGATGAAACCGGTGAATATATTGTTGTTAATTCCAAGTTTATTTCAACGGACGGAATGGTAAAAAAATATTCAAAAACACAGATTTCTCCGATTTTTAAAGATGATATTTTAATGGTTATGAGTGATCTGCCAAACGGAAAGGCACTGGCAAAGTGTTTTATTGTGGACAACAACAATAAGTACACATTAAACCAGAGAATATGCGCTTTATCTGTGAAAGATAAAAATGATATATATCCAAAGTTTATTTATTACATTTTAAGCAGAAATGCACAGCTTTTGAGATATGATAATGGAGTAGATCAAACGAATTTACGAAAAGACGATATTTTAAAAATCCAAATCCCCATCCCACCCCTAGCCGAACAGGAGCGTATCGTAGGTATATTGGATAAATTCGATGCCCTGGTCAATGATATATCAATAGGTTTGCCTGCCGAAATCGAAGCACGCCGTAAACAATATGAATATTACCGGGAGAAGTTGTTATCGTTTGAAAAGGCTGAGTAAATCGGCATGTGCATTGGGGCTGTGGATGTTGAATGCAGTGTGATAAGAAGACAATTATATCAAAGTTCATATGTATAACCTTGTAGTTGAAAATCCGGAAAGTACGGTTGTGGCTGAATACAAGCCTCCTTACCGCAAGGAAACCGCCTACCAGAGCGAGGCGGACCTGGAGAAGGCCTTTATCCATCTGCTGCAGTCCCAGGCTTATGAGTACCTGCCCATCATCTCGGAAAGCGATCTGATATCCAACCTGCGCCGCAAACTCGAGACACTCAACAACTATCAATTTACCGAAGCGGAGTGGAAACAGTTCTTCACATCCAGGGTGGCAAACCTGAACATGGGCGTAGAAGAAAAAACACACGTCATCCAGGAAGACCACATCCAGCTGCTGACCCGGGAGGATGGCACGGTAAAGAACATCCGACTCATTGACAAGGAAAACATACACAACAACAGCCTGCAGGTGATCAACCAGTATGAAACCGACCAGGGACAACGGCCCAACCGGTACGATGTGACGATCCTTGTTAACGGGCTCCCGCTGGTCCATGTGGAGCTAAAGAAAAGAGGCGTATACATAAAAGAGGCATTCAACCAGATCAACCGCTATAGCCGGGAGTCGTTTTGGGTTGGGAGCGGGCTTTTTGAATACGTGCAGCTCTTTGTTATCTCCAACGGCACACATACCAAATATTACAGCAACACCACACGGTCCACGCACATCAGGGAGGCAGCGGAAGGGAGCATCAAGAAAGGAAAACGCTCCAGCAACAGCTTTGAGTTTACCTCCTGGTGGGCAGATGCCAACAACCGCTCTATTCCGGATCTGATGGACTTTGGCCGGACCTTTTTTGCCAAACATACGCTGCTCAATGTGCTGATCAAATATTGTGTCTTTACTACCGACAGGGTCCTGCTGGCTATGCGTCCCTACCAGATTGTGGCAACCGAAAAAATCCTCAACAAGATCAATGTTTCCAGCAATTACAAAACGTATGGGACCGTCAAGGGTGGAGGGTACATATGGCATACCACGGGCAGCGGGAAGACGCTCACGTCCTTTAAAACGGCCCAGATTGCCAGTAAGCTTCCGTACATTGACAAGGTACTTTTTGTGGTCGACAGAAAGGACCTGGACTATCAGACCATGAAGGAATATGACAAGTTCCAGAAGGGAGCGGCCAACAGCAACAACAGCACCGCCATCCTGAAACGGCAGCTGGAGACCCCCGAGGCCAGGATCATCATCACGACCATTCAAAAGCTGGCGATCCTGATCAACAAACACAAGAATCATCCATCATATACCCAACGTATTGTCATTATCTTTGATGAGTGCCACCGCTCCCAGTTTGGTGAAATGCACCTGGCCATTACCCGGACCTTTAAAAAATACAACCTCTTTGGCTTTACCGGCACCCCTATCTTTGCTGTTAATGCCGGCAGCTTTGGCGTCCCTACCCTGCGCACCACGGACCAGGCCTTTGGGGATCGGCTGCACACCTATACCATTGTAGATGCCATAAACGATAAGAATGTGCTTCCCTTCCGTGTAGACTACATCCGCACCATGAAGGAGGAGGACGATATTGCTGACGCAAAGGTTTGGGATATAGACCGGGAAAAGGCATTGGCTGCACCGCAGCGCATCTCCAATATCGTAAGTTACATCCTTGAGAACTTTGACCGCAAGACAAAAAGAAACAGTTTTTACAAGCTCAGGGATCGCCGGCTGGCCGGCTTCAACTCCATCTTTGCCGTATCTTCCATCAAGGTGGCCATGCAGTATTATACCGAGTTCAAAAAGCAAATGGCGGACCTTCCCAGCGATAAACAGTTAAAGATAGCTACCATATACAGCTTTGGCGTGAACGATCCGGTGGATGAAGAGTTGGGGATGCTCGGAGATGAAAACCCGGAGAACACAGAAGCTTTGGACCAAAGTTCACGTGATTTCCTGGATGCTGCCATGACGGATTACAACGCCATGTTCAAAACGAACTATGATACCTCAAGCCAGAATTTTCAAGGCTACTATAAGGATGTCTCCCAGCGTGTGAAGGACCGGGAAGTGGACCTGCTGCTTGTTGTCAATATGTTCCTTACCGGCTTTGATGCCACCACCCTCAATACCCTGTGGGTAGATAAGAACCTGCGTCTTCACGGCCTTCTGCAGGCCTATTCGCGCACCAACCGCATCCTGAATACCATCAAGACCTTCGGTAATATAGTTTGCTTCAGGAACCTGGAAAAAGCCACCAATGAAAGCATTGCCCTGTTCGGAGACAAGGAGGCACAAGGGATCGTGCTGCTCAAATCATACAAGGAGTATTACCAGGGATATAAGGAGGGAGAGAAAGATGTACCCGGCTATATAGAACTCATCGGCCGTCTGCAAAGCGAATATCCCCTGGGAGAGCCGATGGTCGGGGAAGAGAAAAAGAAGGATTTCATCAGGCTTTATGGCGCCATTCTCAAACTTCGTAACATCTTATCCACCTTTGATGACTTTGACGGAAACGAGATACTTACGGAAAGGGATGTGCAGGATTACCACAGCTTGTATATTGATCTGTATAACGAATACAGGCGCACAGTCAAAAAGGAAAGCGAGGACATTACCGATGATATAGTCTTTGAGATGGAGTTGATCAAGCAGGTGGAGATTAACATTGATTACATCCTGGCCCTGGTCAGAAAGTACCATGACGGCCATCTGAAGGATAAGGACATTGTCGTCACCATTAACAAGGCCATTGATGCCAGTGTGGATCTGCGCAACAAAAAAGAACTCATTCAGCGCTTCATTGAATCCTTGACCCCCGCTTCGGATGTGGATGACGACTGGCGCGATTTTGTGGAAGAGAAGAAAGTCGAGGAGCTTGATAGGATCATCACGGAGGAAGGACTAAACCACGCCGAAACATACAAATTCATGCACAACGCTTTCCGGGACGGATACGTACCCGCCACCGGTACGGCATTGGCAAAAGTCCTGCCCCCCGTCTCGCGATTCTCCCCTACAGGAGAACGCACCAGGAAACGGGAAACCGTCCTGGGCAAACTCATTGACTTCTTCACCAGATTCTGGGATATTGCCGGTGGGGTATTGTTGAAATAAGTGCTATTATGAAACTCAAACATTAATTCTTCATACCTATGACAATCATCGAAAAACTTGAAGGCCGTATAGATAAATACATTAAAGAAGAATGCATCAAACAGGATTTAAAGCGTATTGTTAGTGAGATGCTTCCACTGCGTGCGTTTGAGAACGAAACAGAGAATTATTGTCGGGATTACCTCTATACTGATGGCAAAGAGCCCGAAGAATTATTGCCCGGCGCAATAGACGGACTCATGGCCCCAGCCTTAAGAAGGTATTTACTTTCAGTCATTCAGGACGACAAAGACACATTTGGATATCTATATTACCGCTTATCGTGTGAATACAACAATAATTACCCCATGGGGCTTCTTGACCCGATACGGGACAATATTCCCAATGAAGAGAAAATATTGGATGCTTTAGAAAAGGAAAAGTTGGCTGAACAGCAAATCGATGCACCAGCACCTGATATAAAAGAAATGCGAAAAGAGGAAGCTATTAAGATTTTTAATCAATACGAAAAGGCACAGATGATATTGAAAAAAGCTCAAGAGAAAGGATTTTTCGATGAGAATTTCAACTTCCCAAAGGAGACAAGACATGAACAATTGGGCATTTTTGCATACGAATTCTGTCGTAAAATGAAACATACTCCCTTCACTGACAACGGAACCAATTATGCTTTATTTGACAAGCTGTTTGGATTAAAAGTAGGGACGCTTGGTAAAGTATATAGAGAAGGAAAGGATGTAGATTTTGGTGAGAATCACGAAAAAATCAAACAAGGTGATTATGGGGATCGATATTTAAGAGCTCTAATGATTTTCAACTTTTTTAAACAATTAAAAATTTAATTCACTTTTACTTACATCGTTTTGACACCACTCCCGCGACACTCCCGCGGGAGTATTTTTTTTATACCCTGGCTATACCTTTACATTATGAATATAATTGAATCTATTAGCAAACTCGGTGGGAACATCTCTATAACTGTAACACTTTCTGATTTAAAAGAGTTTGCTGATTATATTCTATCTCAAGCTGCATCTCTTCAGGCGCACCAGCATAATAATAACATGCAGGAGAAACGCCCTCTACGAGGCATAAGAGAGCTGGCCAATTTTCTCATGGTCTCTACTGCAACTGCCCAGAAGATGAAAGATGAAGGCACTGTGCCGCACTATACCATAGGTAATCGAATATTCTTTGACAGGGAAGCGGTAATGAAAGCAATTAATTCTAAAAAAACGAACAGCCTTACTGAATAGTGTCCCTGGTTTCTTTATCTCCCAGGGTGGTCTGCATAAATAATTTCAGGTACATTACACCTAAAATTCTCACTACAATATATCAATTACGAGTTCACTCCGAGTTCACTTATGGACATAAAAAAACACCTACAATTTGTAAGTGTCTGATTATTAAGTGGGCCCAGCTGGGCTTGAACCAGCGACCCCCTGATTATGAGTCAGGTGCTACTAACCGACTGAGCTATGGGCCCCCTTTTCGCCTGCAAAAGTAAGCGAAAGGTATGTAATTATAAAATCTTATTCAAAGAACTCAGGCCTGTCAGACTTTGATTTCTACTTCAACGCCGCTGGGGAGTTCAAGTTTCATCAGCGCATCTACCGTCTTGGGCGTGGAGCTGTAAATGTCCAGCAGACGGCGGAAAGAATTGAGTTCAAACTGTTCACGTGCTTTTTTGTTAACAAAGGTAGCACGGTTCACGGTGAAGATCTTCTTGTTGGTGGGCAGGGGAATGGGTCCGCTAACCACTGCACCGGTCGCTTTCACTGTTTTTACAATTTTGTCGGCAGATTTATCTACCAACATGTGATCGTAAGATTTTAATTTAATTCTGATTTTTTGGCTCATGTTATTATTTATTAACCAAGTATTTTTTTATTCATCATTTCCGCCACTGATTCCTTTGCCCCAGCCGGCTTTTTCAATGACCTCCCTGGCAAGGTTTCCGGGCAATTGGGCGTACTCGCAGAACTCCATGGAGCTCGTGGCCCGGCCGGAAGATAATGTACGCAATGTGGTAATGTATCCGAATTGTTCGGACAAAGGCACTTTTGCCTTAATGATCCGGGCATTCCCTTTGGAATCCATGTCTGTCACCTGTCCGCGGCGTTTGTTGAGGTCGCCGATGATATCGCCCATGTATTCTTCGGGTGTAACCACCTCGAGGGACATAATAGGTTCCATCAGGACCGGAGTGGCTTTGGGGGCTGCCTTGCGGAACGCCTGTCGGGCACAGATCTCGAAAGAAAGCGAATCGGAATCTACCGGGTGGAAAGAACCGTCTTTCAGCGTCACCTTCATACCGGTAACAGGATATCCGGCAAGTACACCGTTTTCCATGGCTGCCTTGAAGCCTTTTTCAACGGAGGGTATATATTCCCTGGGGATATTACCGCCTTTGACTTCATCTACAAATTGCAGACCGGTAACATCCGGATCTGCGGGTCCAATGGTAAAGACAATATCGGCAAACTTTCCGCGGCCGCCGGTTTGTTTTTTGAATACCTCGCGGTGATTAACGGTGCCTGTAATGGCTTCACGATAGTTAACCTGGGGCGCACCCTGGTTGATCTCCACGCCAAACTCACGTTTGAGGCGATCAACAATAATTTCGAGATGCAATTCGCCCATGCCGCTTATCACGGTCTGACCCGTTTCCTGGTCGCTCCTTACTGTGAAAGTGGGATCTTCCTCGGCCAGTTTGGATAGGGCCACGCCCAGTTTGTCCAGGTCTTTCTGGGTTTTGGGCTCTACGGCCAATCCGATAACAGGATCGGGGAAAGTAATTGCCTCAAGCACTATGGGGTTTTTCTCGGTACAGATAGTATCGCCCGTACGCAAATCTTTAAACCCTATCCCGGCGCCGATATCACCGGCTTCGAGGAATTCTATGGGATTTTGCTTGCTGGAATGCATCTGGTAGAGGCGGTTTACACGTTCTCTTTTCCCGGTACGGGTGTTGAGAATAGTTGTCCCGGATTGCAGGACTCCGGAATAAGCCCGTATAAAAGCCAGTCTTCCTACGAAGGGGTCAGTTGCTATCTTGAACACCAGTCCGCAGAACGGTGCGTCTGCACTGGGAGCCCTGGATTCCTCTTTCTGGGTATAGGGATTGATCCCTACAATATGGTCCATTTCCAGCGGTGAGGGCAGGTAATTGCAGACGGCATCCAAAAGGAACTGGGTGCCTTTATTTTTTAGGGATGAACCGCACGTCACAGGCACGACTTTCAGGCTGAGCGTAGCTTTACGCAGCGCAGCCCTCACTTCTTCGGCTCCGATGGAATCTGGATCGTCAAAGAATTTTTCCATCAGCGAGTCATCAAATTCGGCAGCGGCTTCAATCAGTTTTCCCCGCCACTCGGCTACTTCGTCCTTCATCGACTCGGGGATCTCCTCAATCACATAATTGACCAGGTCAGTGCTTTCACTGTCGTATATAAGCGCTTTACGGTCCAATAAATCAACAATTCCTCTGAAAGTATCTTCAGCTCCAATGGGCAGCGCAACAGGAACCGCATTTGCACCCAGTTTGTGATGGATTTCATCCACCACGGCCAGGAAATCGGCGCCTACCCGGTCCATTTTATTCACGAAAGCCAGACGGGGAATATGGTATTTATCCGCCTGACGCCATACCGTTTCGGACTGAGGCTGTACCCTGCCAACGGCACAGAACGTGGCAACCGCCCCGTCCAGTACCCGCAGGGAACGTTCTACCTCTACGGTAAAGTCAACGTGTCCCGGAGTATCTATTATATTAATCTGGAATTTTTGCCCGGCGCAGTTCCAGAAAGCAGTTGTAGCGGCGGAAGTTATGGTAATACCCCTCTCCTGCTCCTGAATCATCCAGTCCATGGTGGCAGCGCCCTCATGAACTTCTCCTATTTTATGGGTCTTACCCGTATAATAAAGAATACGTTCAGAAGTTGTGGTTTTACCGGCATCGATGTGGGCCATGATGCCAATATTTCTGGTATATTTTAAATCTCTTGACATTCTTAAGGTGTAACGGACACACTGCTAGAAACGGAAGTGGGCGAATGCCTTATTGGCTTCGGCCATCTTGTGCATGTCTTCTTTACGCTTGAAAGCGGCACCTTCACAATTGAATGCGGCAACAATCTCGGCGGCCAGTTTTTCGGCCATGGAATGGGCAGAGCGCTTCCGGGCGTAATTAATCATGTTCTTCATACTCAACGAAATCTTCCGCTCAGGACGCACCTCTGTGGGCACTTGGAAGTTAGCACCTCCCACACGGCGGCTTTTCACTTCCACCTGCGGGGTAATGTTCTCTAAGGCTTTCTTCCAAACGTCTATAGGAGCCTTCTCAGAATCTTTCATTTTCTCGCCTACGAGTTCGAGCGCATCGTAAAAAATGCCATAGGCAATACTCTTCTTTCCCTGAAGCATCAAATTGTTCACAAAACGCGTAACAAGCACGTCGTTGAACTTGGGATCAGGAAGTAGAATCCTCTTTTTAGGCTGTGTTTTTCTCATTTGTGTTTAATAAATTAAGTAAATTACTTTTTCGCTTTGGGCCGTTTGGCACCATAGAGAGAACGCGACTGTGTCCTGCCTTCCACACCGGAGGTTTCAAGGGCGCCTCTGAGGATGTGATAACGGACACCGGGAAGGTCTTTCACACGACCTCCGCGTACCAATACGATAGAGTGCTCCTGAAGGTTGTGGCCTTCACCGGGGATGTAAGCATTGACTTCTTTCTGGTTGGTCAGGCGTACACGGGCAACTTTACGCATAGCGGAGTTCGGCTTTTTGGGAGTTGTAGTGTAAACACGCACACAAACACCACGTCTTTGAGGACAGGCGTCCAATGCACGGGATTTACTTTTTTCTTCTATACGCTCCCTTCCTTTACGGACTAATTGTTGGATTGTTGGCATAATGTATTGTTATTCTTTACTTTATGTGATTTCTATTTCACGCAAAACGGGTTGCAAAGATAGGATTATTTTTCTTATTTACAAACAACTTGTAAACAAATTTAGCCGATTACCAAACGATTAGCGTTGGAAGAAGCAAAACGGCACCCAGCAACACCATAAGAAGAATAAACGGCCAGATCCATCTGAACCACTTGTTATAGGGGATGCGCGCCACCCCGAGAACAGCCATAAGAACGCCCGAGGTGGGGGTGATCATATTGGTAAAGCCGTCCCCAAACTGAAATGCGAGCACGGTAGCCTGCCGGCTGACTCCCACCAGATCGCCAAACGGCGCCATAATGGGCATGGTCAGAGCCGCCTTTGCCGAGGCCGAGGGAATGAGCAGATTGATGACCGTCTGTATCCCGTACATGGCCTCCAGAGAACCCGGGCGACCCATAGTTCCCATTTTTCCGGCCATTGCATACAGAATGCGGTCAATAACAAGACCTTCTTCCAGAACTACAATAATACCGGCAGCAAGTCCTACAATTATAGCTGCCCCCAGAATATCACGCGCTCCGTCCATGAGTTTGCCGGCAAGATCGTTGGCCCGGTAACCGGCGGCTACACCGCTTAATATGCCGAGCGCCAGAAAAAGCCCCGATATTTCAGACAGGTACCAGCCGTAACCGAGCACACCCACAACAAGGAACAAAATGGTAAACGCAAGCAATACCAGAATAAAAGGCTGAGATGCGTTGTGGCGATTTATGGAGCGCCACCCAAAAAACGCAAAAAGGATCGCCAGCCCCGGAATAAGGCCCGGGATTGTCCAGACTTCGCGTCCCACTACTATCTGTGTGGACCGGTAAAACACAGAAAAAACAGTGAGCGAAGCAAGCACCAGGCCGTATACGATCAGGCATTGGATTTTGACCCGGCGTAACTCCGGACTTTTGGTTTGTTCTCCGGCAGCGTGCTCTCCGGTCAGGCCATTATCAGCAGTTCCGATTCCTGTATTTCTTTTGTCTCGGAGCATTTCCCGGCGGTCCCGCCAATATGCGTCCTGTTCCCACATGACCGAACGCCGGGGATCCCGCCGGACCCGGTTGGCATACCATAATACAAACAAAATGCTTATAACAGTAAGGGAAATCCAGCATATAAAACGGTAGCCCATACCTGAAAAGGGCGGCAACCCTGACAGGTTCTGGGCAATGCCCACCGTAAACGGGTTTAAAAAGGCTGCCGAAAATCCCGTATGGGCTGCTACATATACCATACATACGCCCGTAATGGAATCGTACCCCATAGATACGGCCAGCGGGATGAGAAGAAGCGTGAAAGCTATAGTCTCCTCACTCATGCCAAAGACAGCCCCGAAAAGGCTGAAAACAAGCATGACCAGAACAATCAATAAATTGCCTACTCCAACCTTTTTAAAGAACGTTTTACGTTCCATTTTCAGGGAGAATTCAAGAAAAGAACGTATCCCGTGATCAACGGCCTGTGTAGCATTGATAACCCAAAAAGCAGCACCTATCACCAAAATGAAAACAATGATCCCGGACTGGCGGGAGAAGCCCTCAAAAAAAGCCGAGAAAACCTGCCAGGTCTGCGGCTTGGATTCGACAGGATAGAATTCACCTTCAATATATTGCCCGCCGGGCAGCACCCAGGTTAGCAGAGCCGCAATAAGAATAAGCGCAAAAATAATAACCGGAGGAACCGGGAAACGTTTTTTCATCTTGTGGCCAAATATACACTGTATTTCAAAAAGTTTTTTACATTTGTTACAAACAACACACAGATATGTCCGATTATGTTTTCATTCTGAAAATCTACGGGAACATAGGCAAAGGTTTATACAATTGCTTAATGTGTTGATTCTTTTACAATAAGACCGGCTTTCTCCCCGCTTCTTTCTCCGTTTTTATATGAAGGTAATCCTTTGTGTGAAAAATGTATCTAAGTATCAGACACCACAGTAACCAAAACCGTAACCACATTCCATGAAAAACCCGTTATTCTATTCTTTTCTGGCTATACTTCTGAGTATATGCCCTCTTCCTGCCCAGAATTTTGATGCTCAATACAAACAGCTCGACTCGTTATCTGCTATTTCCCGTCTGGTATACCATACGGCCATCAATCCTCAATGGACCGACAGTTTGCACTTCACCTGCGAGATCAGGGATAAAGAAGGCTTGAAGGGATATAAAGTCAATGTTTCCGACAAAACGAAAGAACCCTGGACAAAGGAAAAAACCGCTCCGGAAAGAGGCTCAGCCCTAACTCACGGGTTCCCCGGACGACAAATGAAGGAAGTATATGATTCGCCTGACGGCAAGTGGGAAGCTTTCATTAAAGATCATAACATCTGGCTGAGAGAAAAAGCCACTAAAGAAGAAGCCCCGTTAAGTTATGATGGGACCGAGAATCTTTTTTATTCACGCATTTACTGGTCTCCCGATTCAAAGAAAATAGCCGCTATCCAGACACAGGATGCCCCCAAACACAGGATCCCTCTACTGGAATCGGCTCCTGCGGATCAGAAACAACCCAAACTGCAATGGCGCGATTATTATAAACCCGGAGATCTGATCCCCGTAAACCGTCCCGCACTGTTTCATGTTGAACTAAAACAGAAAATTGAAATTGATACAAGAGATTTCAGCAATCCGTTCCAGTTGTATATCAGAAAATGGGCAGATAATTCCCAATGGTTCAGCTTTGAATACAACCAGAGGGGCCACCAGGCATACCAGGTTGTGCACGTAGATGCCACCAGCGGACAAGCGAGGGTGATCGTGGACGAAAGGTTCGATACGTTTGTGCACTACGACCGTAATTACATTTATTATACGAAAGACGGGAAGGGTCTTATCTGGTCTTCCGAGAGGGACGGATGGAGGCACTTGTACCTGATAGATGCGCTTACCGGCCAGGTAAAAAAGCAGTTAACCAGAGGTGAATGGGTAGTGCGCCAGGTCATAGAAGTAAACGAAGACGAAAACTATATTCTCTTTATGGGAAATGGCAAAAATGCCGGTGAAGACCCTTATAACCAGCACTACTACCGTATGAGGACAGACGGAAGCCAACTAATTGACCTTACCCCGGAAAACGCCACTCACAGGGTGAATTTCTCGCCCGATAATAAGTATTTTACGGATATCTACTCGCGCCCCGATATGGAGCCGGTATCCGTTGTCCGTTCAGCCAGAGACGGGTCCGTAGTCATGGAGTTAGGGAAAACAGACATCGCGGACCTCCTGGCCTCCGGATGGGCCAGACCCGAAGTTTTTTCGGCAAAAGGACGGGATGGCATTACAGATATATGGGGGACCATTTACCGTCCTTCATTTTATAATCCCGCTCACAAGTATCCCGTTGTGGAATACATTTATGCCGGGCCTCACGATGCACACGTTACCAAAGATTTCGCGGCATATATGCGCTTTTCCAAACTGCTGGAGATGGGCTTTATTGTTGTCACTGTAGACGGCATGGGTACCGCAAACCGCTCCAAGGCTTTCCACGACGTATGCTGGAGGAACCTGAAAGACGCGGGTTTCCCGGACCGTATCCTTTGGATGCAGGCGGCAGCAGCTAAATATCCGTCTATGGACATTCAATCCGGAGTGGGTATTTACGGCTACTCGGCCGGGGGACAAAACACCCTCTCGGCATTGCTGTTCTATGGCGATTTCTACCAATTTGGCGTGGCTCTGTGCGGTTGTCACGATAACCGGATGGATAAGATCTGGTGGAATGAACAATGGATGGGATACCCAACAGGTCCCTGGTACGCAGAATCTTCCAATGTAGACAACGCATACCGTCTTACTGGCAAACTGCTTTTGATAAACGGCGAGCTGGATGACAACGTAGATCCCGCCTCGACCCTTCAGGTGGTTGACGCACTCATAAAAGCCAATAAAGACTTTGAACAGCTTTATCTGCCGGGACACAGTCATTCGCTGGGATCGGAATACATTACCCGGCGGGTTTTTGAGTTTTTTTACCGGAACATGATGATGAACCGGGAACCCGGCCCCGTTCCTATGGCCGAATATGATGAAAAACCAGTTATCACGATACCTCCTGCCGCATTGAATCTAAACTCTTTCTACAAAAAATACATGAACGTCAACGGGATTCACGTCGCCAGCTCCTGGCGAGTTCCCGATTCGGTATACCAGGCTGCTTACGTGACCCTGAGGGCACTCACTGAAGCCCTGCCCTCAGACGTCATGGAATCGCTTACCTCACGGAATACACGCCTTGGCATTATGGCGCGGTATGAAGGCACCACCGATATTCCGGAGCATGCACGTCTGGTAAGGGATACCACCATTAACTGGGACCTGAGAGCCCGCGGACTGGGCGGAACCCTGAGAAATCCTTTTTCCACCTGCGCCGAGGAAAATATCCTGGCCTACCAGATTGACAAATACCATGCAGAGGATATTATGATACATGAGTTCGCCCATACAATCCATAACGTGGGGATCTCACCCGTATACCCCGGTTTTAACGACGAACTCCAGGCAGCACTGGATGCGGCCCTGGCCGAAGGTAAATACGCCGGCACCTATGCCGGGACCAATATTGAAGAATATTTTGCAGAAGGCGTGCAAAACTGGTTTAACGTGAATGCAGAAGTCCCCGCACCCGACGGTAAACACAATAAAGTCAATACCCGCGAGGAAATGAAACGTTACGACCCGCGGCTTTACGGCATTCTGTCACGTTTCTTCCCTGAATTGGATCTTCAGATAAGCAAACACAAAAAAATTAACCTCTATAACCAGGAATAATGATAAGTACACATATCGCGCCCCGTCTGCCGAAGGGTGGCCTGTGGATACTGATCCTATCCTGTATTGTTCTGGGCCATACTTCCTGCTCAAAAGAAAAAACACCGGATATCATTACGCCGGAACCCGATACTACCGTCTTTGCAGAGATATTCTATGACGGATTTACCGTAAAGATAAGGGAATACCTGAAAAACACACCCGACGCCACAGCCGCTCTTAACCTTATGAAAGCGAACCTCGATACCATCATGACCGTTGTTCCCGACACATTTCTGACCGTAATGCGTAAAAACCCCATCTGGATGGAAAAGGATGTAAAACCCGACGGGGCGGCCTGGTATCATGTATCGGAACAATGGCTCATTGAAAACCACATGGACCCGAGGAAAGTCAAATGCGTAGAAATATGTAATTATGTGAATTACGTATCGTGGACCCAACAGAATCAACCCTATATGGTGCTTCACGAACTGTGTCATCTTTATCATGACCAGGCCCTGTCTTTTGATTATCCTCCAATTATTGCCGCCTATCAAAACGCTTGCTCTTCGGGATTGTACAAGAACACAGAGCGCTACGACGGTTACGGCAGGTACTCAACAACAGCTTCGGCTTACGCGCTCACCGATCACAAGGAATATTTCGCGGAACTGTCCGAGGCCTATTGGGGAAGAAACGACTATTTCCCATATACCCGCCAGGAACTGAAAACCTATGATCCTACCGGGTTTGCCGTTCTCGAGCAAATCTGGAAGGTGAAATAATACTCAACTCACACTTAACCAATTAAAATTATGAAAAAATTTCTAACAGGAATTTTAGCATTGTTGCTCTTTGCGCCCTTTGCTACGGCCCAGAACAGGCAAATTTCCGGAAAGATCGTTTCTTCCGAAGATGGACTGCCCGTTATCGGCGCCACAGTTCAAGACAAAGCCACCGGACGATATGCCGTATCGGATGTGGACGGCGTCTTTTCTATTGAAGTGGGACCCAATTCCAAAGTACTCTCCTTTGCATGCATCAGTTTCCGTGACCTGGAGATGCCTGTCGCCGGAAGTACAATGGAAGTAGTCATGCAGCCGGACGTTATGGCGCTTGACGAAGTTATGGTCATCGCTTACGGACAAGGAAAGAAAACATCATTTACCGGTTCGGCTTCGGTAGTCAAAAAAGAAGACCTCGAACGCATTCCCACCTCGAACATCACCAAAGCATTACAGGGATTGAGTACCGGGGTACAGGTAATTAACAACAGCGGACAACCCGGAGAAAGCGCCAGTATCATGATCCGTGGTATCGGGTCCATGAACGCATCGAGCTCGCCTCTCTATGTGGTGGACGGAGTGCCTTATGGCGGTTATATCAACGCCATTGCTCCTTCCGATATTGAATCCATGACGGTTCTGAAAGATGCTTCTGCCACGGCATTGTACGGATCGCGCGCAGCCAACGGGGTTATCGTTATCACCACTCGCAGGGGCCAGCGGGAACAGGGCCAGATCAGTTTCCGTTCCAGCATCGGTTTTTCTACCCTGGCTGTGGATATGCCCCGTCAGTTAACTCCGCAGGAATTCACCGAATTATCCTGGAGAGGTATTTATTACGAGGCAATGGATAACGGCTACGCGGCTGCCGATGCGGCACAACTGGCCACCAACAACCTGCTCAACGAGATCAAGATCAATCCCTGGAACACCAGCAAACCCGTGGGAACAGACGGGAAACTGGCGGCAGATGCCGATTTGCTTTTTGAAGGAGACTGGCGAAATGCCCTGCTTCAATCCAGACCCCGCCAGGAATATACGTTGGATTTTAGTGGAAAAACAGATAAGACCAGTTACTTTTTCTCTGGCGGTTATGTAAACGACAAAGGAATCTTTACCACACAACAATTCAACCGTATTACCGGCCGCGCCAACGTTACCACAAAAGTAAAAAGCTGGCTGGAAGTGGGGACAAATACTTCTTTTGCCCACAGTCTTACCGACGCCCCTGCCAGTTCAGATTATATCTGGTTCCTGCGCACCATCCCCAGCATATATCCTGTCTACGAATGGGATTACAGTGCCAACGCTTATAAGACAGATTCAGACGGCAACAAGATCTATGATTACGGAAACGACAGAAAAAGCTGGATAGGCTGGAATGCCCTGGCCGATGCCGCCTACAATAAGTACATCACCAAGGTAGATAATATTGCTACCAGAAACTTTGCGGAAATTACATTCATTCCCGAACTGAAACTCAGGACCACCTTAAGTCTGGACTATTATCTTTCAAGCTACAGCGGTTACACCAGCGCTACTTACGGATACATGGCCGGCCGGGGTGCTGCTTCCAAGTCTACTACACGCAGCGTGACCACTACCTGGACCAACCTGTTGACTTACGATAAAACATTTGGCAAACACGGCGTAAGCGTCCTGCTGGGACAGGAATCTTACCAACGCGTTGTGAACGGCCTGAGCGGATCAAAAGAAGGATTCCCCTTTGGCGGTTTATATGAACTCGGATCTGCCGCCACAATGACCGACCTGACCTCCTACGAAGACAATTATCGGCTCATGAGCTGGTTTTCGCGTGCCGAATACGATTTTGACAACAAATATTATATATCCGGAAGTATCAGGGCCGACGGATCGTCCCGTTTCCACCCGAACTCAAGATGGGGCTCCTTCTGGTCTTTAGGCGCTTCGTGGAGAATGTCCAATGAAAACTTCCTGAAAGAGATCTCCTGGATTGACAATTTAAAATTAAAAGCCAGCTACGGTGCCGTAGGAAATGACGGGTTGTCTTCGTGGTATTCCTACCAGGGCCTTTACGCCACAGGATATGACGATTTTGGTAAAGCCGGCGTCATGATTGAAAGACTGCCCAACGAAACCCTTAAATGGGAAACCAACCTGCAATTCAATGCCGGGGTAGATTTTGCCTTGTTTAATAAACTCACCGGATCTTTCGAGTTCTTTAACAGAAAATCAAAAGACCTTCTCTTTACCCTGCCAATGGCTCCCTCAACCGGTTTTAGCGGTATTGACAGAAATATCGGGGACGTACAGAACCGGGGCGTTGAGCTTCAGTTAAGCTGGCGCGTTATGGATCGCGAAAACTTTAAATGGAGTATGGATTTTAATGCCACCCATTATAAAAACACCATCACCAAGTTACCTCAGGATGAAATGAACTCGGGTGTCTTCAAATGGAGAGAAGGCCAGAGTCGTTATAATTTCTGGGGCGCCGAGTGGGCCGGAGTGAATCCGCAGAACGGGAACGACCAATGGTGGAAAAACGTTTATAAAACGAACGAACAGGGGGAAAGAGTAGTATCAGAACGCGTTCTTACCGAGAATTTCAACGAAGTGAGCGGTGACGAGCAAAAAACCTACCTGGGCGATGCCATCCCAAAAGTATTTGGAGGTTACACCAACACTTTCAATTTCTATGGAATTGATTTTTCTTTCATGATCTATTTCAGCATAGGCGGTAAATTGTACGACTCGGACTATTCGCAAATGATTGCCTACAGAGAAGGGTTTTCCTACCATCCCGACATTCTGAACTCATGGACTGAAAGCAATACCGGATCTAACATTGCCCGCTTCTCAAAAGCATACTCCAATTCCATGGGGTCCTATTCTTCCAAATATATCTATGACAATACGTTTGTAAGACTTAGAAACGTCTCTATTGGGTACACGCTGCCCTCCTCAATTCTCAAGAAAATGAAATTCAGCTCATTCAGGGTATACGTACAGGGCGATAACCTGCTTACTTTCGGCTCTGCCGCCCGTAGAGGCACAGACCCGGAACAAAGCATTTCCGGTACAACCAGTAACCGGTTCCCGACGACCAAGTCCGTTACTTTCGGGTTACAGTTTAGTTTATAACACAAAATAAGATATGTATATGAAAAAATATATTAAATCAATACTTTGCACGGGAATAGCCATCATGGGGCTTGCTGCCTGTACAGACTTTCTGGAAACGACCCCGTCTACTTCGGTGGCCGATACGGGAGTATTTAAAACAACCCAGGGTGCCCAGTCGGCACTTTACGGATGCTACTATCAACTGGAATCCGGATCGGGCGGATCGGGCCGTCAGGACGACTGGGGCTACGCTACCCATCAGATGACTTTCGATGCCTGTGGCGAAGACATAATCGTCTGGGGCGGATGGTACACCTATGATTATAATTTCTGGGGACATACACGCGGTGATATTTTCAAGTCTTCCTGTCTTTGGATCTATTATTACCGGCTCATCAACAATGTCAACAGCATTATTTATTATATTGACGATGCCGAAGGGCTGCAATCCGAAAAAGATCATATCAAAGGCCAGGCACTGGCAATGCGGGCATGGGCATATTTCCATCTGATCCGCCTGTTCCAGCATACTTATGCCATTGCCAAAGACATGCCCGGTGTTCCTATTTATCTTGAACCCACAACAGACCAGACAGAAGGAGCTCCAAGAGGCACCGTACAGAACACCTACGACCGGATCCTGGAAGATTTCCTGCAGGCCGAGAGTCTTTTGCAGGGCTTTTCAAGGAGTTATAAAAACCATATGGACCAAAGTGTGGTCAGGGGCTTTTTGTCACAAGTATACATGACAATGAACAACTGGGAAAAAGCAGCTGAATATGCAAATAAGGCCCGTCAGCCTTATCCGCTCACTTCAAACGATATGTACCTGGCCGGATTCAACGACCTGAACACGACTTCCTGGATGTGGGGCATGCCGCAAACCAAAGATCAGAATCTGAGCGACTATTCCCCGTTTGCCATGTGGGCCAACTGGACCCGTAACGGATTTACATTCCAGTGTTTCTTCCTGAACGATGTGTTCGTCAACAAATTCGATGCGGGTGATATTCGCAAATCCCAGATAGATATTGTTTGGGGTATCATCAACTATTCCATGAAATTCAGGGATACGGAAGACCTCATTGGTTCCATAGTATTCATGCGCTCAGAAGAAATGTTACTGAACGAAGCCGAAGCGCTGGCCCGTCTGGGCAGGGAAACGCAGGCCAAAGATCTGCTCTGGCAATTGCAGGAGATGCGTGGGGCCAAAAAGACAACCGCCTCGGGCAACGATCTTGTTGAAGCCATCCTGCTGGAACGCAGAAAAGAGCTTTACGGAGAAGGATATGCCTGGTTTGACATCATCAGGAACCAGAAACCGTTGGAAAGAAAAGGAGATCACATCAATTACGGCGGCTACAAACCGCTTCCGGCTAAGTCCTGGCGTTTTGTCTACCAGATCCCCAATTCAGAAATGGTGAATAATAAATCACTCAAAAACGGCATATGGCCCGACGGCGATCAAAACCCGTTCGATGGCGTACTGGCACGCTAATTACCCAGTAATTTCAGCGACAACATGAACTGATTGGTCGACTTTTTTCCTGCCTGGAACATTTTGGCATAACCGAATGACCAGGTTGTCTTCAGGTAGGAAAAAAGCACCAGTTGGATATCCACCTGGCCGCCGCAGTTAAATAAATGAGACATCTCATTCATTCGGTCAAAATTAGTCATCAGATGGGCCCCAAATAGGGCCGGTTTAATATAAGTGGTATAAAGCCAGGTAGTTCCCACATTCTTTAACCGGATAGGGAACAAGCACAACTCTCCCATAGTTTTCACATAATTATACGCAGGGATTTCATCAATCCTGGCCCCCGGAAAAGATAATGCGTTACGGTACTGTTCGGAAGGCTGCCAATCTACGTAGTTATTTCCAAATCCTCCAAAATAGAAATGTGACAGACTTGAGGCCCGGTCTCCAAGGGACTGACCAATACTGTTGCGTATCCAGAAACTCGTGTTCCTGAAAAAAGGAACCAGGAATCCCACACTTTGGCTGGATACGAATGAGGGGTAAAAATCCCCCTTTGCCAGGTAAGTGGTATGACTGATATCCCATGAAAACCCGGTTTCATCATCGATTCCTCCCAATGTTTTGCGAAGTTTGGAAATACCGAACGAAACGGCTCCGGCCTGCATGTTCCGCATGGGTGCTTCAATCTCCTGGTATCCGGGCAAGACTTCCAGCATACCGTAGGTGAACAGGGCTCCGTCTACATAGTATTTTAAAGGACTTTTTAGAGTAAATGTACGCTTATATCCCACCCCTGCCGAGTATCCGGCACGGCTTCGTTTGGTAGGACCAAAAAGATCGTAAAAATGGGTAGGATTGTAGTTGGCCTTTAACCACCAGTTCCAGAACTTCCATTCCAGCATGGCATGAAATTTCTGTTCAACACCATAGGGACTCCATGGCGATATGGCTACAAAAAGATTGATATTGCTTATCCCCACAGGATCACGCCAATTCATACGGTATCCCAGAGCCACGGTATTTTTGAATCCGGCAATATCGGGATAGGCTCCGGTTATCTTCATCTCTTTCAGGGGAACATACGGTTTTTCAACAACCGATTCATTTACCCCTTTAAGTGCCGAGGCGGGAGGCAGGGACCATTCTTCCACAACCGGGTGCTCCTGATGAACCATATTGCCGAGAAAATTAATAGCGTTGGCATCTTCCAGCACCTTAAGCGGGATGAGCCCGGGACGCATTCCGTCCCGTTCGTACCTGAGGACAAGTAACGAATCGGCGTTCAGCTGTAACGGCATAAAAAAGCCGGTTGTAGTATTGGAAAGCAACTCAAAGCTTTTGTCTTCCAATTTAATTCTCCAGACATTGGAAACACCCGTGTAATACGAAGTGCCAATCAGGTAGCAGTCATCTGTGGAGAATCTGAATTGAGTAAGCGTGTTATCATCCAGCGTATAAACAGTTTCATACCCGGACTGTCCGGCATCCAGCCGGTTCAGGTCAAACAGAATAAGCGACTGTTCTCCCCTGATTCCCGATAAAGAGGCACACAACAAATCTCCCGAATGAGATATATCCAGATCGAACAATACTTTTCCGAACGGTGCCGAAAAGACAGGCAGTACCCGGTCATACGGCGGCGGTATCTTTACCAGGCTTGAATAGCCGTTATCGTTCTGTACACCCCATAAACATTTGTCAACCGGATTGAATTCAAGGTCTCCCGTCCGGGTTAGCCGGTTGAGAGTGCGGCGGCCTCCATGCTTTACGTCAATTTCTACCAGGCTACGGTAATTATTATTATGTTCGGAAATATAGAGTTTCTCGTCCTGCGCATTATATGCCAGATGGGTGGAATAATACAGGCTGGGGGAATCGAGCGTCGCGATTTTGCGGATTTCGCCCGTATGGCTGTCTATCTCGGCTATCTGTGAAATAATCCCGGGATGGTTAATGGCGGCATAGAGTTTCCCGGTGGACTGATTGTATTCAAACTTCGATACGCTTCCCAACGGGTCGGAGGTAAGCGGATAAAACTCCGTAAGAGGGAATTCCTTAATGCGGGCAATATTTCCTTGCTGAAAATCATTCTCCCAGACCATCCAATCTT
>Ga0265297_10003591_pt1 | contig 27618 bp, 26 predicted proteins | sample Munlanlwell13791_FD_192502 | JGI IMG/M metagenome (GOLD analysis project Ga0265297, IMG submission 192502) | Leachate microbial communities from a municipal landfill in Southern Ontario, Canada - Leachate well 137-91 | ecosystem: Engineered > Solid waste > Landfill > Unclassified | place...
CACATACACATTCTGCCAACTCGTTCGGGGTGCATAGATCGCACCCTCCGGAGGATGAGGAGGAACTGGAAGAAGAGCTAGAGGAAGAGCTGGAGGAAGAAGACGAAGAGGATGAAGAGCTTGAAGAGCTGGATGACGAAGAAGAGGAAGAACTAGATGAGGATGAAGAGCTTGAAGACGAGCTACCTCCACTGGATGATGAAGAGGAGGAGGAACCAGATGAAGATGATGAAGACGAGCTTGAAGAACTAGAGGATGAAGAACTGGAGGACGAAGAGCTAGAGGACGAAGAGCTAGAGGACGAAGAGCTAGAGGACGAAGAGCTAGAGGACGAAGAGCTAGAGGACGAGCTGCCTCCACTGGATGATGAAGAGGAGGAGGAACCAGATGAAGATGACGAAGACGAGCTTGAAGAACTAGAGGATGAAGAACTTGATGAAGAGCTACTACAGGTTGTATTACAGTCAATTACTACAGTCGGAGCGGTACAAACAGGGCCAGGAGCTGAAGTACAGGTACCAGGATATTCTATTGTATATCTACATCCGTTCGGGAGACAATATGAAAAAGCTTGTGGCCAGCCACAGGTGAAAGTTGGTTTCCATTTAAAACTTGGGGCACATTTGGTTCCACCACCACAGACTCCACAATTATACTCAATCTCTATGCCAGATTGACCAGAGGTGGCCATATTTAAATTTGGAGCTGCTCCACACTTAGAGTTTCCAGTTGCAACACAGGCACAGGAGACAGCAAGTTGTTTCCTTTCACCCACCTGGCAACACGGCTCGCCAGATTTATAATTGGTTCCACAACCCGCTGTTTTTAAAGGAGTATTTGTGCAATAAGGGTATTCATATACTTTGTATATTTTTTCCTTACTTGTCCAAGTCGTTTCGCTCTCAAAAAGCCCACCATCACCAGAATTTAAATTGCACTTATATTGAGCGCCCGGATTAAATCCGCAAATATCATATGATTTATCACATATACAAGCATCTTGTCCAACAGGATTTTTGCCACATATACCCACCTTGCGTATAACTGAAACCCTACTACTACTGGGTTCAACTCCGCACGTATCCTTACAGGCGGTATTTTTTGCGCACTCTTGAACTGTCGTTATCTCGGTTTCACAACCAGGACCAGCCGCCCCATTAGCGCCCGCTCCGGCCTTACTGGAATTGCAAAAATTTCTCTCTTTCATTAAGTTATCCCCAGAACAGTAAATCCTTTCTTTTACTCCACAAGGACTATAGGTTTTTGTTTCAGGACAAGTGGACCCATTGCAAGTTTCTATGGTTGTAACTACCGCATCCTGACCAGTGTTCGGGTCGGTGCCACATTCTTTTTTAGGCGGATCACATGTGGCATTGCACATATTTGCGCACCACGCATTGGCCGATTGAACTGTAAAAAACCCAAAAAATAATGCTATTATAAATAAGAAAAATATTTTTTTCATATTTTAATGAGTTGGATTATATATGGCTGTCATTATAAAAATTTTCGAAGTTGTGACTTGTCCGTTATCTGAAAATTTCAAAAAAATATTCAAGACATCCTCTTTTTTTATATCTTTTAATGCGGCTGGAGTTCGCTGATTGTCTGAGGCCACCCTTTCTACTGTAACATCGTTATTTATAAATATATCCAAGCTGGCTCCCTCCGAATATAAGGTAAGAGATTTTTTTTCTATATCAAGATTTGAAATATTCCCGACTGCCCCGGATGAATGTATAAGGGGTGAATTTAATGCTGCTAATATTGCCTTAAAGTTTTCCACTTTTGGCAAAGCTTCGTTTAATTCGGCTTTTGCTTTAATGCAGTCGCCGATCTCAGGGGCCAAAATATCGCGCTGATACCAGGCTCCAATAAAAAATCCTGCAATTAGAGTTGTGACCACCGAAGTTAAAATTATAATAAGTGTCAAAATTTTCATATTTATTTTTTGATTACGAATATTATTATAAATACTATAAAGAAACCTTATAACTTAATCCCCTATCGCTTACATCCCAAGTGGCTTTTATTTCTAATTGGCCATTAGATTCGGCTACAGACGGGTTTATAATGCACTCGTTTTGCTCCAAGTAATCCAGAATCTCTTGCTTGTTTTTATGATCCGAAACAAATGCTATTAAATCTTCGTAATATTTATGTATGTTTTCTTCCGTGTCCTCGCATCCTGGCTTGGCTATTTTCCAAGAAGTATCTGTTATTGTAAAAATATCTTCTGGGTTTAAATAAACCAACTCCTCCCATAAATCAAGTGATTGTTGCCTGACCTCTTTAAAATAATCATCATTTAAGTCGTAATTATATTTTTGGGCAAGATCTGTTAGCTCGCTTTGCGCTTTTTCAAAAAATTCTGGTTTTGTTTCTATTCTTACCCACTTGTTTTGGTAATAAAAAGTCGCCGCAAGCCTATTAGAGCTTGGGTCGTCAACATTATTAATAAGGTTTCTGCCGTATGTTGCATTAATAGCAGCCTGCACTCCGTCATTAAAACAGCTGATTGGCTGTATAGTGCCAGCCTCACTTAAAACTTTTATAAAATAATTTTTTCCAGCTAAAAGCTGTTTTGCATACAGGGCCATTTTTGCCCCGTAAATATTTGCTATCCCAAGGTGTCCGTGAAATTTATTTACAAGTAAAAGAGCATCAAATTCTTCTGAATTTTTATCGCGGATTTTTTTGCATAATTCATACATATCTTGCTCTGTCAGCTGGTCGCAAGAAGTAAGATTGAACCCAGAGTCATAAATTGACTGCCCTCTTTTTATTTCATTGACTGGGTTATAAATTTTAAAATAAACCAAAAATCCAACAATCAAAAAAACCAAGATTATTGGAATAAGGTAAATAGCAATATTCTTAAATTTAAAGCCAGTTTTTTTATTCATAAATATCCTTAATATTTATTTATTATACCTTTGCAAAATATTGATAGCAAATAGTTAAGCTGTGGATAACTTTAATAATGGCAATAGCGAGGCAATAGGTTTGAAAGTGGCTGCCACAGCCCTGGCGGCTAGTTCCCCGAGCCATTTTGGCGAGGGGCGCCAGGAGCGAGGACCTGAGCGAGCTTTGCGCTGGCAAAGCGAGCGCACACTTTTAAACTTATTGCCGAGCAATTATCCCAATCCGCTCCACCTTGACAGACTACTCAAATAAGTGGTAAAATAAATATGTACAAATGCTCTTTCCCAATATGTAACCACCCCCTTAACAAGGAGTTCTATTGTGAACAAGTTCGCAACCATTCTGTTTGTGTGCTATGTTTTGGCTTTATCGGCCATACAGAGCTTTGCTGGAGGAATCGCGTATTCTGACGGCAAAAATGTCTTTTGGTATGACTTTGAAAGTTCATACAATGACAAGCACGTCAATCTTACCGAACATATCCCCGACATCTCGGTGGACAAGCAAGCTTTTGCCGTTTCTGAAAACGGCCAAACCCTTGTGTGGTTCCAGGGCTATAAATTTTGGAGCATGGACCTGCCAAAGGGAACCCCAAGGCCATTTCAAATGGAGCTTTCAGGCGCGCCCAAGGGTGCTAGGGCATCTGTATCTGGATATCGGGACATTCTATGGCAACGAGCCGTAAGGAACATTGCCATATCTCCCGATGAATCAAAAGTAATGTTTGAGTCTGTGCATAATGGATTAGCATGGACCTACGAAAGGATGCTGACAGACCCTATCCCCTTACAAAAGGCAAGGGATTCATCATATAGGCCTGGATCGGATTCATCAAATCCGATGCTTCCCTACTATGTCAAAAAACCTGCTTCTTGCATTGGTATTTTTGCAATGAGCAAGAATTACAACCAGTGCGATGCGCCAGGTAATGATCCCTACGCCCCTCGCTACGGAAACGTTTGCGAGTGGCCGGCTGTTCCATGGTTCCGTCTGGATATGAATGCCCAAGGACGCACAGGAAGAATGGAAGGCGAAGTTGGAGATGCTCAGGGCAGGATTTATCCCTGTCGGGGAATCGCCAAAAGCGCCTTCTTTCCAGCCTTCCAGTCGCCAGAACTGTGGCAAAAACAAAAGATGATGGCGTTCATCTTTCGTCTGTCTAATGGCCAATGGGGTCCAATTGAGCTTAGAGTAGCCGATTCCCCAGTTTTTGAGAGAGGGTACGACAATGACCCTGATGTGATATTAGACAGGGGAACCTGCGGACTCATCTCCCAGGAGTTTATGCACCTGTATCCCAAGTCTTATAGAAGTCCGGGACACAGCGCGACTAACTTCCCGATAGAAAGCAAAAACTGCCAGCTTGATGCCAAATATTATCAGTCCCGCCAATGGGAAATTCAAATTCCCGCCATGCAAAGTTGTAATGGCATTGCATGGACACCCGAAGGCAGTTTGACAATTCTTGACGGCTCTGGAAACCTTTATAAAATCTCCTCTCGGGAAATTGAAAGGGTTAAATACCAGAGCAAAATCATCAAGGTCCCCAACAACCTCGAAAAGGATTCCTTCCTTCTTTATCCCAGCAACAATATGATCCGCGCCACGCCCGAGCTTATCGGGTCTGACATCAGTGGGTCAAACCTGTGCTGGATAAGCGAACAGGAATTTATTTTCCTTGGCAAGGATAACTGCGTCTACCGATGTTCCAAGGCAGGAAAACACAAAATTGCGGGCCCATTGCCCGGAAAATTCTTTTACTGCCAAACTTCTCCGCTTAAATCGGCTAACGCCGCTACCAGTGGAAAAGGAGAGTTTAATATCAGGCGTCCAAAAACCCAAGTCGCCGACCAACCATCAGATTTTAACTATAAGGTCGGCATCGCTAAATTGGGCTACATAACCGTTAACACCAAACGGTTTAGTGGACAAACCGTGAGAGAGGAAACTGGACAGGTGGTCCCCTATTCTGGGCCACTTCCACTATTGGTAGGCAAGATAGGATGCCAACCACCACTAGAATACTGCTTGACTGATAAAACTGGCCTGGGCCAGATAAAATATCCGTCTGATGGGTACAAATTCTACTATAACTACTCACTCCATAGCACAGCCGAACATATTCCATTGACGTCAATGGCTGGAGCCGAGGGAGACCGCCCAAACGAAGCTGGCATTCCACCTGGCAAAGTCATGCTACTGCGCCTGGATGGACAATATGTCATTGAACTGCTTGCCCAAAGGCATCCAACCAACAAGGACATTTTCACTTATGAGTGGAGGGCTGTCACACAGCCAGCTACAAGCATCAAGCTTGCTGACATTCTTGGTCAAGGGAAAAAAAACGTTGTTGCCAGGACTGTCGCCAAACCCATAGAAGACAGCAAGGATACCGACCTCCCCGCTCTGAAAGCAACCTTTCAAAAGTCGTTTTCAGAAAAAGGGATGAAATTTGCATGGTTGAGACAAGGACAACACAATGAGATTATTGTGTTCATATCATGCAAAGTGGAATTTGATGACTATGGAGGGCACACAAATATTCCACAAATCACTGTCTTGGCTGACAAGTCTATTGAGGATATCAACCCCTCTAAGCCAACGAGTTACAACAAAAACCCGATCGTCAGCGACGACACGCGTGAGTGGAGAAAAAATGTCCCCCTGGGTGGAGTCTTGTTAGTGAAATGGAAGGACTTTCACATAGCCCTTCGTCCGATCTATGTAGACGGCAAAGCTGTCACATACAAACTAAAGCTGATTGAGTAAGCACGATGCCGAAAGAATAGCTAACCGCGGGTCTCTCCCAATTGGAGACGGCCCGCTTTTTTATATTAAATTTATTGGATAAAAACTTTTTCTATGAATCGGGCATGGCCCGAATTTTTCTATAGCTACAAAGTGGGCTTTTGTGCCATAACCCTTGTTTTGCTTAAAATTATAATCAGGATATTTTTTGTGATATTTTTGCATTATCTTATCCCGCGTTACTTTTGCAATAATACTGGCAGCCGCAATTGAAAAGACTTTTGAGTCTCCAGACACAATTGTTTTCTGTGGTGTCGCACAATAAATTTTGGCATTGCCGTCCACAAGCAAAAAGTTGCAATTTAAGTCTTTCAAAGCCACAAGCATTGCCAATTTTGTCGCTTCTAAAATGTTTATTTTATCAATTATCTTTTCTGGCACGATACCTACCCCCCATTTTATATTTTCATTATTGGTCAAAATTTCAAAAAATTTCTCACGCTGATTTTCTGTTAGCTTTTTTGAATCATTAATCCCTTCCAAATCTATCTTCGCGTTTTTATCTACCAAGACAGCGGCCGCCACTACGGGGCCAGCCAACGGCCCGCGACCAACTTCATCAACTCCTGCAACAAAATTAAACCCTTTTGCCCACAGCCTTTTTTCTTCATTAAAATCCGGAAATTTATTCTTTTGCATAACTATATCTGCAATATGGAAAAAAATAATAAAAATATTCCAGAAACAAGTGGGGCATATTCAGCTATCCAATTAAAACGCGAAACCATTTGATCTCTAAAAATACTAAAAAGATATGCAAAAATCATTAAAACAATAAACACCCCCAATCCAAAGGCAAATAAGGCTGGTAATAACAACCACATATTACCAGAAGAGACGATAAGCATAAATATAACCCATCCTGTTAAGCATGGCGCCAGCCCAGATATAAATGCAACCATCATTTGCTCTTTAAAAGTACCCGCCATAAGAATGCCCAAGTCTTTTGATTTACCCTTTTCTTTTTTTAGAGCATAATTGTCTGTCTTTAATAAGTCGGCTAACTCTTTGCTTTTATTTTTACTGTTACTTTTTTTAGCAATATTTTTAAGCCATTGTTTATTTTTTATAAGAGCAATAGCTTCTTTTACTATAATATACGAAGATATTAGCAAAAGAGCCCATACCGAATATTCTCTCATGGCAGGAATTTTTTCGTATATATTTACATAAGAATTAAAAAATAAAAGCCCGACAGACAATATTATAATGTCAGACATATGAGTTATTGTAAAAATAAGCACATATAAAAAACTACCCCAAAAAGTTAATTTATTATTTATCATCAGGCTAGCCAAAATAACTTTATTGTGACCACCCTCAAGACTATGCAGGGCTCCGATAATAACTATTATTAATAATATACCTACAACAGAAGATGGCGACAGGCCGTTAAGCATGTCTGCGATGTTTTCAATAAAATTAGACCCAAAAGAGCCTACAGCAATCTTTTGATATGGGTTAATATTCTGAGGAACCTTTCCATCAAGATAATAATTCCCGTTTTCTTTTAATATTCTTGTAAGACTCTCCTCATTAGAAGAATGATACAGTGTGGCGAGAAGATTATCTTTTGATGTATAAATATCTAATTCGTTGGCTTGATATGAATTTTCCCCAAGCAGAATATCATTTTTAATATAAAAATCTCCTATAGATTGATTACAAGAAATATCTAAATTAAAACCAATCCCGTTTACAAAAAATTCTGCGCTACTCCTCGGCAGAATCTCTTTAACCCCAATATCGCATTCTTCGCCGTTGTTTGTAAATGAAATATGATTTAATACATAGTCAATAAAAGTTTTTTTATTATTCTCTATGTCTGGAAAAATTTTTTGAGGATCTTTTCCTTTGCCTAAAATTAGTGTGGCGTTATAAGAATTAATATTTATATATCCAAAAACTTTGTTTTCGGCTAAAGCCTGCCCGCCGTCATTTGACCCAAAGTTTATATATACAGAAGTAACTATCTGATGCCCAAAAACCGCCAGGGGGGAAAACAATAAAAACAGAATCGCTAGAAAAATTTTTTTCATAATTTTATAGAATATGAATTGGGTATTTTTAATTTTTTTATAGCTTCTTTATCTATTTCCACAGTCAAAAAGTCCGCACCAAAATATTCGTTACCAAACTTTTCTCTTATCACTGGCGAATGCTCGTCCGAATACCCCACCTTCATCGCGTCAACAATCGAAAAAACAGGATGAATTTTCAAAGCCCCTGCAACTTCGTTGATATAGGCATTATAGTCGGGGTCCAAACAAGACTCATACATACTGCGCCTCAAACTTGAAAAGTCTCTGTTTGTCCTAGTAAAAAGCAACCCTATATTGTTAAGTCCGCCCCAAAATGTTTTTTTTGCATGATGCCTGTGCACCACTGCGTTGGAAATTGAAACTCTTATGTCAGCTTCGGCCCAGCTTTTGGGAATATATAGGCAAAACTTTCCAAGCACTTTTATCTCTAATCTTTTTTCTTTGTTGGCCTGGACCAACATTATTTTATTTTCTTTTAAAAAGTCTATTTTATCTCCCACTTGGCCCGCCCAGCTGACTCCTAAAAACTCCGGCTCAATCAAAAATATCTGGCCTGAATATTTTTTTCTTATCTGGCCGATTACTTTTTTAAAAAAATCAAACGAAGTTGAAAAGGGATAATCTTTTTCGCAAAGAAAATTTGTCTTTATGGCAATGCTTTTTGGATTTTCGTTTTGCAAAAACAAATTATCCTCTATTTTTTTTGTTATGCTGACAATATCCATTCTGCGATTTTATTAACCGCTGATTCTAACTCTTTATCAGATTTTAGGGCCTGGTCAACCTTGCCCTGCCTGAGCAATCCTGTGTCAACATGTTTTATCACAAACCAGCTTGAAGGATGCAACGCATATTTTTCAATATAGTCTTTTGCATCTTTTTCCGATCTGCAATTATTTAAAATGTCATTAATGACAAGCAGCCTGTTTTTTGTGGAACCCAAAATATCGGCCGTATCGTTTATTTCTTTTATAACGCTAAAATAATCGTCAGAAAGCCAGCTTGTCAAAACCAAAAAGTCAGATGACGAAGGATAAACATTTCTGGTTAAATGCTCTAATCCCGCTTCCCTGTCCACTACCACAACATCATAAGAATTATTTTTATCCAACGAATTTAAAAGCAGTGATAAAGCTTCGTTATACCCGCAAAAACATTCTTTGGTTGAATGGTGGCCCATATAGGCAAAATCCATTGGCAAGCCAGCCAGAGAAATTTTCATCAGGCATTTTTCTTTGAATTGCTCCGTATTATTTTCTTCTTCTTTTTCATCTTTAACTCTCGGCCTAAGCTCCCCCACGGGCATATATTTTTTAAAGTCTTCCCCTATGCCAAGGCTTAATGCCAAAGTTGACGAGGCGTCTCCGTCAATGACAAGCATTTTCAGCGATGGATTTTTTTCTGCTATCGCAAATGAAAGCAATGAAGCCAATGTGCTTTTACCCGCCCCTCCTTTTCCGGATATTATAATTTTTTTCATTTTCAAAAATATTTAATAATTATTTTATTATACATAAAAAGCCATCCCAAATTCAAACGGAATGGCTTTTTAGGTCGCTATTCTGCTGTTTCCAATACCTTTGCTTTTGGAATAAAATTGGATACTATCCAAATTCCCAAAATTGGAAGAATCATCACAATTCCCAATATAAGTCCACTGGAAATAAGTCCGTCGGTTTGGGCTTCTACAAAAGTTCCTCCTTCATAACCAAGTATATGGTCAACTGCTATCATTATTGCCGAGCCCCAGAACATCAGACTTAAAAATCCAAGCCTATATTTGCCTTTAAGGGCAACGGAAAAAATTGTCGCAATAATAGCAGCAACGGTTGTTGTTATAAACCACATAATCACATTGCAGCAATCTGGACATTTTTCCCGCGCGACTTTTCAACCACATTTGCAATCACAACCATCGCAATCCAAGCTATAATAATAGTTAATGTCATTGCTGTTCCGATTGTTGCTAACTCTTGAAGCATAACAGGAATGTCGGCAGGATTTTCCATCGCGGTTAAAAACGGTGGGAACGGCACGACTTCCTTGTGGGCAACATGCTCAACCGCAAGCATTACTACACCGCCCCAAAGCATTGCGTTAAGCCATTCTATATGATACTTTGATGGGACTTTTTTCTTAATGCTAGTTGTCACTATTGCCACTGCTGTTGGCGCTAAAAAACAAGCCATATTTTTGCATTTTTAATTTTAATATTCCGACCTTTGCCTATTGCTTGATAATTACTAGCGAGGGAGAAATGAAAATGGGATAGAAATATTTTTCAAAATTTATTTGAAAAATATTTAACGAACATTTTCATTTCGACCGAACGACGTAATTATATAAATGCGTAGCATTTCTATTTTATTATACATTACTTGTAAAATATATTCCAATGAGTAAAATAAAATATCAAAAACATTATGCCAAAATTTACACATTTACATGTTCACAGCCACTATTCCCTGCTTGATGGATTGCCTAAAATCGACGAGCTTTTGGATTACGTAAAAGAGCTTGGAATGGACTCGGTCGCTATCACCGACCATGGAGTAATGTACGGCGCTGTTGAGTTTTATAAAAAAGCAAAAGCCAAGGGAGTAAAGCCAATAATCGGTTGCGAAGTCTACACTGCTTTTGAAAAACTTACTGACAAAAGACCAGGCATTGACGCCCCCCGCAACCACTTGATTTTGCTTGCTAAAAATGATCAGGGCTATAAAAACTTAGTAAAACTTGTTTCTATTGCGCACCTTGACGGATATTATTACAAGCCCAGAATTGACGACGAAGTTCTTGAAAAATATGCCGATGGTCTGATTGGCCTGTCGGCTTGTGTGCAGGGCAAGATACCCCGCCTGCTTTTGGCGGGCAGGCTTGATGAAGCCGAGGCTTTAGCAAAAAAATATGAATCTTGGTTTGGCAAAGGCAACTTTTATTTGGAGCTTCAATATCATATCAGTATCCCTGAGCAAAAAGTTGCCAACGAAAGACTCGTGGCTCTGTCCAAAAAGACTGGCATACCCTTAGTATGTACCAACGACATACACTATTTAAGAAAAGAAGACGCAGAGGCCCAAGATATTTTAATGCTTATCAACACTGGGGCAGATATTAACGATCCCGAAAGGCTTTCAATGACGCAGGATGATTTTTCTATGAAGTCTCCCCAGCAAATGGCCGAGGAGTTTAAAGATTATCCCGAGGCTATTGAAAACACGCAAAAAATTGCAGATGCGTGCAACCTCCAAATGGAATTAGGCAAAACAAAATTGCCCGTGTTTCCTCTACCCGAAGGCAAAACAGATATGCAGTATTTAGAAGAATTATGCTATCGGGGGATTGAAAAAAGATATGGTAAAAATCCAGATCCCAAAGTAATTGAAAGATTAAATTATGAATTGGGCGTTATTGGCAAAACGGGCTTTGCGGGATACTTTTTGATTGTGCAAGACTTTGTAAACTGGGCAAAAGAAAACCGCATTGTGGTGGGCCCTGGCAGAGGCTCTGCGGGAGGGTCATTGGTTGCCTATCTTTCCGGAATCACCAACATCGACCCGATAAAGCACGTCTTGCTTTTTGAGAGGTTCTTAAATCCTGAAAGGATTTCCATGCCCGATATTGATATGGATTTTGCTGACCGACGCAGAGACGAGGTCATAGAATACGTAGCCCAAAAATACGGTAGAGACCATGTTGCCCAAATTATCACATTTGGAACAATGGCTGCCCGCATGGTGGTACGCGATATTGGCAGGGCTTTGCAATATACATATTCGTATTGCGACGAGCTGGCAAAAATGATTCCCATGGGCATGGATTTAGCAGAAACATTAGATAAAGTTGACGAATTCAAAGAAAAATACGAATCCGATCCCCAGGCAAAAAGACTTATTGATTTGGGCAAAAAACTTGAAGGCGTTGCAAGGCACGCATCAACACACGCTTGCGGAGTCGTGATATCAGCAGACCCTTTGACAGACTCCACCCCCCTGCAAAGACCAAGGGATTCTGAAACAGGAGTTGTCACACAATTTGAAGGACACAGCATTGAAGACTTGGGCCTTTTGAAAATGGATTTTTTGGGCTTAAAAAACCTGACTATTATAGAAGACACACTGGCGCGCATTTATGTTTTGCATAACAACCTGAAAATTGACTTAGATAAAATTCCCTATGACGACACAAAAACTTTTAACCTTTTACAACAGGCTTTAACCACATCTGTGTTTCAGCTTGAATCCGATGGAATGAAAAGATACTTAAAAGAATTGAAACCCTCAAAATTTGAGGATATCACCGCCATGGTGGCCTTATATCGCCCGGGCCCAATGCAATTTATCCCAGATTATATTGAAAGAAAGCACGGTCGCCAGGAAATCACATACTTGCATCCAAAATTAGAGTCAATCCTCAAGGACACCTATGGCATTTGCATTTACCAGGAGCAGCTTATGAAAATTGCCCAAGAAGTTTGCGGGTTTACCTTGGGAGAAGCCGATGTTTTAAGAAAAGCCGTGGGTAAAAAAATCAAAGAGCTACTTGATAGCCAAGAGGTAAAATTTGTTGAAGGGGCTGTCAAAAATGGCGTTGATAAAAAAATTGCAAAAGAGTTGTGGCAGTGGATTTTGCCTTTTGCCAGTTATGGATTTAACAAGTCTCACTCTGCCGCCTACGCCATCATCGCCTATGAAACAGCATATTTAAAAGCCCATTACCCTGTTGAGTTTATGGCCTCTGTTTTAACTTCTGAAAAAGCCGACGTTGAAAGAATTTCATTTTTAATTGACGAATGCAAAAAAATGGAGGTTGAAGTTTTGCCCCCGAACATAAATGAATCCCTTAAAAACTTTACGGTAGTCCCCGAAAAAAACCAAATTCGCTTTGGGCTTTTAGCAATTAAAAACGTCGGTGAGAACATCATCAATTCCACGACAGAAGAGGTAAAAAACAACGGACGATTCAAATCAATTTCAGATTACATAAACAGAATTCCCGTGAAGGATTTAAACAAAAAATCAATGGAGGCCTTGATAAAGGCCGGTGCTTTTGATGAATTTGAAGAAAGAAATAAGCTTTTGCAAAACCTTGAAAAAATGCTTGAAATCGCCAGAGAAAATAATAAAAATAAAAATACAAATCAAATAGGGCTTTTCGCAAATACAAGTATAAAAGTCAGCAGTGAAATAAAATTGGAACCTGCGCCGGCTGCCAGCAATTTTGAAAGGCTAGCCTGGGAAAAGGAATTGCTTGGCCTATATGTTTCTTCGCATCCGCTTTATGAATTTAAGGGGCTTTTGGAAAAGCGCACCACCCCAATCTCAAAACTGGATAAATCTTTGGTAGACAAAAAGATGGTTTTTGGCGGGCTGATTTCTTCTGTAAGAAAAATTATCACCAAAACAGGCAAACCCATGATTTTTATGAAACTTGAAGACTTAACCGGCAAGGCCGAGGTGACTGTTTTTCCGAATCTTTTAGAAAAAAATCCGCAGGCTTTGCAAGAAGGCAAGATAATATTGGTGGCCGGACGCGTACAAGACCGAAATGGCGAAATCCAAATCCTAGCCGACGACGCGCAAGAGATAGTTGTTCCAAGGTCTGCTTAGTGTTGACTAATGTCCTGGGTTATATTAAAATATTAATAAGCAATAAGCAGTTGCCTTGTCTACCAAGCAAGGTGCCGTGAAAACGGCAAGCAAAAGCTCTAAGCCTAAATTGCTTCCAAATAAGCGTCCCGGGCCCGAAGGGCAAGGGAAAACTAGATGGAACCGCGTGGCAGAAGCCTCGTTCTAGTATTAAATAATTAATTTAGTATTGGAACGAGGTTTTTTGTTCCAAAAAATATATGGAAAACATAGAAAAAATAAGGCACTCATTATCACATATTATGGCCCAGGTTGTTTTGGAATTCTGGCCTAAAGCAAAAATCGGCATGGGCCCTGCAATAGAAAACGGGTTTTATTATGATTTTGAATTCCCTACTCCACCAACCACAGAAGACCTTACAAAAATAGAAGACCGAATGCAGGAAATAATACGCCAGGGGGAAAAATTTGAAAAAGAAGAAATTTCAAAAATAAAAGCTAAAAAGCTTTTTGCCAACCAAAAATATAAGCTGGAATTAATTTCCGAATTGCCCGGCAAAACAGTTACTATTTACACCTCTGGCAACTTTGTTGACTTATGCAAAGGGCCACACATCAAGTCAACCAAAGAAATTGATGTTAACGCCTTTAAGCTCACAAAAATTGCTGGCGCCTACTGGAAAGGAAATGAAAAGAACAAAATGCTGACAAGAATTTATGCAGCAGCTTTTGCAACCCAAAAAGAGTTGTCTGACTACACAAATATGCTGGCTGAGGCAGAAAAAAGAGACCACAGAGTTTTGGGAGAAAAATTAGATCTGTTTCATATTGATGACAAGGTTGGCTTAGGCCTGCCGTTGTGGCATCCGAGAGGCGCGATGCTTTGGAGGCAGATAGAAGACTTTTGGTATCAAGAACATATTAAAAATGGATACGAACTAGTAAGAAGCCCCCATATCGGAAACAGAATTTTGTGGGAAACTTCTGGGCACTGGGGATTTTATAATGCCAGCATGTACCCGCCCATCGAAATTGGACAGGCTTTAGAAGAAAGACAAAAGGGGTTAAGAGCAAAAGAGTCAGAAGAGTATTTATTAAAACCAATGAACTGCCCGTTTCACGTTGAAATTTTTAAAACAAGACCAAGATCATATCGCGAATTCCCGATGCGCTGGGCAGAGTGTGGCACTGTCTATAGGTTTGAAAAAAAGGGTGAGCTTTCAGGACTTACACGTGTTCGCGGTTTTACCCAAGATGATGCCCATATTATTTGCAGAGCTGATCAAATTGAAGACGAGTTAAAAAAAGTTGTTGATTTTATATTATTTATTTTTAGATCTTTTGGATTTAACACCAATGAAATAGAAGTATTCCTTTCATTAAGAGACCCAAAGAATAAAACAAAATACGCCGGATCAGATAAGGGATGGAAATTCACCGAAGATATTTTAAGAAAAGTGGCGTTAGATAAAAAACTAAAATTCACAGAGGAGAAAGGTGAAGCTGCATTCTATGGGCCTAAATTAGATTTTAAACTAAGAGACGTTCTAGGAAGAAAATGGCAATGTTCAACTTTGCAGTTTGACTTCAATTTACCAGAAAGATTTGATATGACATTTGTAAACAACCAGGGGAAACAAGAGCGACCATATATGCTCCATAGGGCTCTATTTGGATCATTTGAAAGATTCATTGCTTTACTGATAGAAAATTACGCTGGAGCATTTCCAGTATGGCTATCCCCCATACAGGTTGCTATAATTCCAATTTCCGAAAAACATCTGGATTATGCTCAAAAAATCAAAAACGAATTACTAAAAAACAATATTCGCCTGGAATTAAAAGATGAAAACGAAACCTTAGGCAAAAAAATCCGCGCTGCCGAAATGCAAAAAATCCCCTACCTATTAGTTATCGGTGATAAAGAAGTTGACGCTAATGCTGTTTCCGTGCGTGAAAGGGGTAAAGGAGACCTTGGCCAAATGCCAACAGAAAAATTTATAGAAAACATAAAAGATGGAATTATCAGACGCAACTAAAAAGTTAATACTGCAATACGAACTTGCCAAGGGTGGCGACGATGGATCTGCATCACCGACCCTTCATGTTGACGAAGTTGCTTCAAGTGTCGCTGCTTTTTATGAACATGTTCGCACAATAGTTGACTGGAAGGAAGAACATTTGATGCGAAGAGCTGCTATTATTAGAAAGCTAAAAAGAAAGTTTTTTGATATGGAGATGGCCGGCTTTGCGAACCAAAACGACGCTGCTGAAGCCTTAATTTTGGAATTGATAAGGGGCGGGCATTTGCCAAATGACAAAATGCCAGAATCAAAAGTTGATGAAGTCCAGGACATAATCAACCGATATGTTTTTATCTTAAAAAATTCTCCTGAAAACCAGGCAGGAACGGCCAGCCTTAATTTTTATAACTGGTTTCTAGAAGTGGCAAGTTGCGAAGTCGAGGATGCTTTGGTGCCATCAATCAGAGAAAGAGCCCTGATGGATTTTATGTTTTCTTCAATGAAAGACAAGATAAAAGTTTCTGAAAAAATTTATGATGCGGGCTTGTTAAAAAAAGAAAGCACAGATGCTCAAATTTATATTGCCGTGCAGCAGTCGCTTTTTAAATTGGATAAGCCAATGATAAGCTACAACCTGCTGATGTTTAAATATCCCCGCTGGAAAAAATCAGACGAGCAGTTTTTGCTAGGCATGGCGCAGGCTATTGTAAAAATATGGCAGGCGATAGAAAAAGATTTGGCCAATCCCCTTTCTGTTAAATTCTATAATATTTGTGAAAAATATGACACGCCATACCTTCTGCTTGGTGACATTCTATCTCAGGAAGGAACGCAAAATATTATGGAATCTTCTACTCTCGAATCTTCGGTAAAAAAGGCTTATCAAAAAAGACTTTCTACCCTAAAAACAAGGACAAAAAGAGCAGCTATGTATTCAACTGTTTCAATTTTTGCGACAAAAATTTTGTCGTTGATATTACTGTCTATTATCCTGTCAAAAATTTTGCCCGAAGAGAGCCAAAGCATTCAAATGCTTATAGCCGATATTTTAATACCCACCGCACTAATGTTTTTTATGGTCTCTTCTATAAAGTCCCCCTCACAAAGGAATATGAAAATTGTAGTGCTTGAAACGATGAAGATCGTCTACAACAGAGAAGTCCAAGATGTTTATGAGATAAAAATGAAACGCAAAAAGGGTTTTGCCATGCGCATCACCCTGTCTTTAATGTATGTTGCCTCTGCCTGCATTTCTTTTGGCAGCATATATTATGCTTTCCATTATTTTGGATTTCCGTTTTCCTCAATCATTATAAATATGGTTTTTATTGCCCTTATATTGTTTGCAGGGACAGCCCTTGGCAAGCGCGCGCAAGAACTGACGATAGAAGACGAAAAAGAAAGTTTTGTAAGCTTCATGGCCGATATGCTGTTCTTGCCAGTACAGGGCCTAGGCCAATGGCTCAGCAACAAATGGAAAAAATATAACGCCTTTACCGCTATTTTCAACGCCCTGGTTGATATGCCATTTTCTGCCTTTGTGGAATTTCTTGAAAAATGGCGATACTTTATTAAGGAGCGCAAAGAAGAAATACGATAAATCTTCAAATAAAACCGACTTGAAAAAGTCGGTTTTTGGTTGTATTATTGACAATATGCAAAAATATCATGTAATTGTGTTTGGATGCCAAATGAATATTTCGGATGCCGAGAGGGTGGCTGCTGTTTTGGAGTCTTTGGGATACAAAGAAACTGATGATATAAACAAGGCCAACCTGATTGCGATTGTGATGTGCTCTGTGCGCCAATCGGCAGTGGACCGCGTTTATGGAATTATTGAAAAGTTAAAAAACAAAAAAGTAAAAACTATTTTAACCGGCTGCATTTTGGAAAAAGACAGGCAGGTTTTTGAAAAAAAATTTGATCAAGTTTTGGATATAAAAGACTTTGCAAACTTTGACATTATGCCCAAGTTTTCCGGAGAAAATGCCGCTTATATTCCCATAACATCGGGCTGTAATAATTTTTGCTCCTATTGCGTTGTGCCCTACACCAGGGGCAGGGAAATTTCTTTTCCAGCAAAACAAATTATCAATCAGATAGAAAGTAAAATAAAATCCGGAGCAAAAGAGATTTGGCTGCTTGGCCAAAATGTAAACTCATATAAAGACGGAAAGACAAACTTTCCAAAACTTTTAAAGATGGCAAATGCAGCCAAGGGAGACTTTAAATTAAACTTTACTTCAAGCCATCCAAAAGATTTTTCGGACGAGCTTATATCAGCAATGACTGAATGCCAAAAACTTTCAATGGATTTGAATTTGCCAATACAATCTGGCGACGATGAGGTTTTAAAAAAAATGAACAGGCCTTACACGGTTGCTCAATACAAAGCCTTGGTTAAAAAAATAAGGAAGGCTTTGCCCAATATAAGGCTTTCAACTGATATAATCGTGGGTTTCCCCGGCGAAACAAAAACCCAGTTTAACAATACTGTTAAAACATTAAAAGAAATCGGCTATGGTGTCGCTTTCATAAACAAATATTCGCCCAGGGCTGGAACTGTAGCAGCCAAAATGGAGGACGATGTTCCCTGGGAAGAAAAAAAGAGAAGAGAAAAAGTCTTAATAGAATTGGTAAATGCCAAAAACGCAAATAAAAAACAATAGATTGCTGGTAATTTTGGGCGCCACGGCCTCGGGCAAAACCGATTTGTCTGTTAAGCTTGCCAAAAAATTCAATGGCGAAATTGTTTCGGCCGACTCCCGCCAGGTTTACAAAGGCCTTGATATTGGCTCAGGCAAAATTACCAAAAAAGAAATGCAGAAGGTGCCCCACTATCTGATTGACGTGGCAAACCCAAAAAGAAAGTTTTCCGTAGCGCAATATCAGAGGCTGGCTTTAAAGGCAATTAAAGATATACAAAAACGCGGTAAACTGCCAATTTTGATTGGCGGCACCGGATTTTATATCCAATCTATTATCGATGGAATTGTTATACCCCAAGTGAAGCCAGACTGGGAGCTTCGCAAAAAACTTGAAAAATTTAGCCTTCCGGAGCTCGTAGAACAGCTTAGAGCAATAGATCCAAATCGGGCAGCCACTATCGACCAAAACAACCCCAGACGCGTCCTAAGGGCCCTGGAAATTGCCACAAAACTTGCCGGACCAGTCCCATCTATAGTCATAAAAAAAACCGACTTTAATGTTCTACAAATAGGCGTCTCAAAACCCAAAGAAGAGCTAAAAAAACTTATTGCCAAAAGGCTCAAAAAAAGGCTGAAAAACGATGCAATGATAAAAGAAGTCAAAAGGCTTCACTGCGCCGGCGTGTCTTTTAAAAGACTGGAGGAGCTTGGCCTGGAATACAGATTTGTCGCACAATATCTACAAAACAAAATTACCTACCAGGAGATGATAGGTAAAATTGAAATAGAATCTTTCCACTATGCCAAGCGCCAAATGACTTGGTTTAAACGAGACCAAAAAATTATTTGGATAAAATCTCCAAAAGAAGCTCTCTTGCTTTGTCGGGATTGGCTGTCCCGCGGGTAGCAGCCATCACCTGGCCCGCTAAAAATTGAACTGAATTTTGCTTGCCTGCCTTAAAGTCGGCAACTGCTTTTGGATTTTTTTCTACGACTTCTTTTGCGATTTTTTCCAGCTCGCCCGAGTCTTGCATTTGCCTCAAATTATTGTCATCCACAAAGCTTGAAGGATCAACTCCTGTGTTAAACATTTCCAACAAAACGGTCTTTGCCACCCTGGAAGAAATTTCATTTTTGTAAATCATCTTAATAAACTCGGCAAAGTTTTCCGGCTCAATTTTAAATTCTGTTTCCACAAATTCTTTGTCGCCCAGAAGGCCCTTTAAATCAGAAATCAAATAATTTGCCACCAGTCTTGAAACCTTTTTGTGAGCTTCATCCTTTTCTTCTTCGGGAGTCCACTCTTCAAATTCAGAAACTACTTTTTCAAAGTATTCTGATAAATCTTTATGGACGACAAAAATTTCTGTTAAATTTTTATCCAGCCCGTATTCCTCTTGGAATCTTTTTCTTTTTTGATCTGGCAGCTCTGGCAAGGTTGCCCTTATATCTTCAATGTATTTGTCATCAAAATGCATTGCCGGTAAGTCCGGCTCGGGGAAATATCTGTAGTCATGCGCCTCTTCTTTTTCTCTCTGGGAAAACGTTATTTCTTTTTTATCGTGCCAGCCACGGGTTTCTTGCACCACCTTTTCTCCGTCTTCTAAAACCTCTGTTTGCCTTTTGATTTCAAAATCAACCGCTTTTTCAACAACCTTAAAGGAGTTTAAATTTTTGATTTCAACTTTGGTGCCAAGCTTATCTGTCTTACTTAAAGAAATATTCACCTCCACCCTCATCTCACCCTTTTCCATATTGGCCTCAGAAACTCCCAGATACCTCAAAATAACTTGCAATTCTTCTGCAAATAATCTGGCCTCTTTGCCCGAGGTTATGTCTGGCTCTGTCACTAATTCCATCAGTGGCACGCCTGCCCTGTTCAAATTTACCAAAGAATAATCAGCACCTTCTGGGTGGGCCAAGCTGCCTGTATCTTCTTCAATGTGAATTCTGGTAATACGGATTTTGCGGCCTTCTATCTCTAAAAATCCTGCTTTGCACAAAGGCATATCATATTGGGAAATTTGGTATCCTTTTGGTAGGTCGGGATAAAAATAATTTTTTCTATCAAATTTTGAATCTCTTGAAATTTCACAATTCAAGGCGAGCCCGGCTTTTACAACATTTTTAATTGCCTGCTCGTTGGCAACCGGCAAGGTTCCAGGGTGAGCCAAACAAATCGGACACACATTAAAATTGGGCCTTTTTTCATCAGGGTCATTTTTGCACGAGCAAAACATTTTTGAATTTGTTTTTAGCTCTGCGTGAATTTCCAATCCTATTGTTGGTTTGTATGCCATAAGTTATAGTATTTATTCAATAAATATACATAAAAACGGCTGCAATTTCAAGCCGTTTTTAACATCCAATTATGCCTGCTGTTTTATAAGCATAGCACTTTGGCCGTCTGCAGAAATCTCAAAGTCATCAAACAAAACAGGGATTCTGGTCTTTACATCTTTAAGCAAAGCCACCATCACTTCCCTAATCTCCCAATGAGCATCTATTGCGCATCGCATTTTAAATATATGTCGCCATTCGCGCAAGTTCGAAGTGATAACAATCTGAGACTTCAACCCGTTTGGCAGAATTTGCCTGGCATCCTGAGGCACCCAGCCGGCAGCCCTTAAACCTTTGTACATTTGCTCGTTTAAAGCAACCCAGTCATTAAAAGACACTTTTAAAGAAACTTTTAATCCCGAATTTTCGCCACTGGGCAAAACCAGATCAACCAACTTTTCGTCCAAATCCTTTTTTGGCGGGGCAATTACGCGAAACTCTTTTTCATCCACATATCTGGTCGATTCTTGCGTATAGGCGGCAAGTCGGTGCCTTACCAATTCGTGTGTAAACCCGCGCGAAACATCGTTAAATTCAACAGTCATTGCTGAGTGCTCAAACACGCTTTCATGACCCCTCACCCTCAAAGCCTTGGCAAATTTTACGGCAGATTCCGGTGTTATTTTATCGCGGCTCTGGTAGGCTGTGCGGCCCGCCGTTTCAATGAGGCTAATTGGGTCTTCCCCATTAAGCCCTGCCATTATCGACAAAATTTTATATGTTCCCGCGTTTTGCAAAACCTTCATATTTTTTTAGAAACTATTTTTATTATTTTTTGATTTATTTGATCTGGTGGCAATAATTCCCCATTTTCCAAACACTCAACAACTTTGAAGTCCCTTGGATATTTTTCGGCTACCATTAAAAATGACTTTAAAGCATTTACCAGGTGGCTTTTATCTTTTTCGTGTATGTCTTGTTTTTTGCTACTTCCAAGATATGCCTTTCTTCTGTTTTGCTTGTCTTTATCTGTAATATTATGAGACAATTTTAAGGAAAATTCCGCCGAGGTTTTAAGTATGATAGTGTAATCAGGTTTTGGAATTCTAAATATGTTATATTCTAAATTATAAAGCCAGTCAACATATTTTTCCCATTCTTTTTTGTTTTGTATCTTTCCGCCCTGATGCCCTATGTTTGAAACCAGGTATCTGTCCGAAATTACTATCTTCCCTTCGTCCAGCCACTTTTTTATTTTAAAACTTGCGTCATATCTGTCTTGGGCATAAAAAATTGAAGCGATATATGGCCCCACTTGTTCTGAGCTTCCATATTTTCCTGTTAAATAGTCATCCACCATTGCCGAAGACCTCTCTCCATGCTGTGGAAAATCTATCTTTTCTACCTTATATCCCTTCTTTTTAAAAAACTCTGTAAGCAGTTTTGTTTGAGTTGATTTTCCTGAGCCATCAATCCCCTCAAACACAAAAAATTTTCCTTTGTTTTTTGTCATGATAATAAGATATTTTCTAATTCTTTTATATTATGCGCCATATAATCTGGCTCAACTAATTTAAGCTTTTCCTCGCTCGTAAACCCCCATGTCACGGCAATTGATTTTATCCCGGTAGCTTTTGCAACTTCAACTTCATGGTTGCTGTCGCCGATAAAAATAGTTTCACTTTTTATAAGGTTATTATCTCCTAAAATTTTAATCACGCCATCTGTTTTGTCGTGAACATCCGTTGTTACCTCATCAAAAATATTTTCCAAATTCCATTCTTTTATTTCAGGCAAAAGAGTTTTTGGAGAGTCAGAGCTGACCACTGCTAAAAAACACCCACCATCCTTTAACTTTTTAATAAGCTCCACAATTCCTAGATAGGCAAAAGTTTTCGGGTGGTCCGTTCTTGCAATAGTTTCATGGTAAACTTTATTTTGGTATTCTATGGCCAAATCCGGAAAATACATATGCCAAAAATCCATATAAGGCTGGCGCCAATTATTTTTCAATTCTTCGCGGGTTATCGGGCTTCCACCAAATACTTTCATCATTTCCCCCACACTCCAAACATGGGCTTCAAAACTGTCTTTTACGACCCCCGACCAATCAAATATAATATTTTTAAACATTTATATCTTCAATTATTTTTTTAATTTGTAAAAATAATTCTTCTTTTGAGCCGTCGTTGTTTATCGTAAATTCGGCTTCTTTGCCAATTGTTGTGATTAGCTGCTCTGCCTCCGCGTTGCCAAGCTCAACAAATTTTTCAAAAGGCACATCATCATCAGCCTTTTCTTTTCTCAATACAACTCTTTCCCATCTCTTTTTGATGTCCGCTGTAATGTAAATCAGCTTGCCTCCAATTTCACGCAAACCCGAAAAGTCATCTGGCCTGCGCACCCCGTTTAAGATAATAATTCCCTTATCTATACTGTTTACCTTTTTAATTAGAGCCTTTACCAAAATATTCTGCCCAAACCTTTCGCGCAACGCTGAGCTTAACCATTGCTGGTCCTCTCTTTTTATATCGTCAAAAAAGACTTTCAGGGCGGCCGTTAATCCGTCTGAAAATCTTAAAAAATAAACATCCTGGTAATTTGCTTTTACATATTCGCAGAAGGTGTCTTTGCCTGCCCCCATTTCGCCTACAATGCCAATTATTTTTTTCATTTTTTAATATAATTATTTACAACTATTCTCATCCATGGACTCTGTGGCAATTCTAAAATTTCTTGAACCGAAAACATTTGCCCCGCCATTTTATCTATTTCCTTAATCTGTATATCATCCGTGTCACCCATAAAGTGGTACACCAAACCAACATGCACTTCTTCAACTGGATTTGTGTCATCATTTATTATTCCCACCAACTTCTTTTGCAACAAATTGCCATTAAAGTTAACTTCTTCTTGCCACTCTCGCATCATTCCCTGATCTAAGGTGTCGCCTTGGCCGACATCCTCTTTATTTATATGTCCGCCAACTCCCAACTGATAATTTTCATTTATTAAACGGGCTTCACCGGCTGAGCCGATGTATTTGTAAGCAAAAAATCTATTTGCATCGGGTCCTGAAAAAATCATGTATGGAATTATCTGTTGAAAAGAATTGTCTGTTTCCATATCTCCCCTTCTCCTAAATTCGCAATTATTTTTTATCAACTCTAAATAATAATCCAGATTTTCTGTTTTTAATCCTTGCCAAATTCCTTTTTCAAAAAGAATATCAGACTTTACCACTAAAATTTGTTCGTCGTCTTTTGACATTTTAGATTTCTTGAATTTTGTTAATATTTTGCGCCTTACCCTCTTGCATCAAAACCTCTTTAATACTGACAAATTTATCTTCTGGTTTTTGTTCAGATTTTGATTTATCAAAAAGATTGGCCGTGTTGCCTCCTTGATTACTATATTCTTCAACAGTATTATCCATTATTACCAGATTAATTTCTGCATCACGGAAAAGCTTTATTGTTTTTTGGTCGGCATGATACCTTTTTAGAGCAACAACTCTTTTTATTCCGACTCTAACAATCCTCATTGCGCAGTTATAGCAAGGCACCATTTTACAATAAATTGTAGCACCTTCCACTTTTATGCCATCCTTTGCGCATTGTAAAATTGCATTTTCTTCTGCATGCAAAGTTCTCACGCAGTGTTGAGAGCTTGTGCCATCTTCGTGAATAACCGTGTTCATCATATGACCAACTTCGTCGCAGTGTGGCTGACCAGGGGCGGCTCCAGCATAACCGGTGGCAATTATAGTGTGGCCGGGGCTCACAATTACTGCGCTAGTTCTTCCCCTATCGCATGTCCCGCGGGCACTTAACGGCTCTAATAAATTTAAAAAATATTCGTCCCACGAAGGGCGAATGTGCTTGGTTTCCTCTGCCATATTATTTAAAAAAACTTAATTTTAAGTTTAGTCATTTTACCACCCCACCAAATTAAAAAGCAAGTGCTTTTCGCACTTGCCCTCTGCTCATTTTGAGCAATCCATAAAATTATTTTTTAACTCCAACAAAAATATATTTGTCTCGTAGACCAGTATCCACAACCCTACTAACAACCGGCTTAAAATATTTTACATAAGCGTTTTTGGGAGAGTCTTCCAATACGCAAAAAAGAGATTTTGGAGTCATTTGCTTCATTAATCGTTTTAAAATCCCGTCTGTTGTTTTTTCGTCAAAGGTATTAAAAAGCATAACACTAACAACCACATCAAACTTTCCCTTTGGTATCTTTTTTGTAATATCTGCGACTTCGTAATTTATACTTTTATTGTCTTTTAGCTTTTGTTTTGCTTGGGCAAGTACGCCTTTTGAAAAATCTGTAAGAGTAAACCTTAAAAAGCCTTCTTTTATCAAAATATCTGTCAAAATGCCAGTTCCACATCCTAAATCAAGTATGTTCGCATCTTTATTGATTTTTCCCAACGGCAAACAAGATACTAAGGCCTTCGCCATAGGCTTATTAAACCGGTCTGCCACCATCTCGTCATATTCCGCTGCCATCGCATCCATAAACCGCTGTTCTTCAGCATTAGTATAATCATAGGGGATAAAATAGCGCCCGAATGTTCTATAAAGAACTTCTCCTGTTTTTGGTAAACTTATGCGAGCAAATCTGCCCATCGGCTTATTAGATTTGATAACTCTTATCCAAGCAGGCCTAACTTTCCATTTTTTTTCCAATTCGAATTCAATATCTCCATCGCTAAATTTTTCAGCAATATATTGTTCTATAATTTTTATTTTTTCCATTTTATTATTGTTTTTTTGTTTATAGCACAAAAAACTAAGTTTCTCAATGTAAAGAAAAAGACGACGCCCTGCCCAAGAGCGTCGTCTGCGATTAGCGACTGTCCATAGACAGTCCCAATTTTAGGCCGGCCGGAACGTCTCCCCACCTTAGGCCCTGGTGTTCGCAAATGAGATACCGAATATCCCTACTAGAATGAGCAGCGTGAAGGCGTTGTACAATGCCACACAACGGTTCTCGGAAGATATTGCCCGCAACATTATCTAACCCTTGAAGTGCGTAGCACGCCGTCACATCGCCATTGGGTTCAATATTCAACCGATCAAGTCCTGCCTTGCAAAATGCATTGCCTTGAGCATCCAATGTATGATACATAGTGAACGGCCCAAGCTCACTTTGCAAGTTTAGAATATCGGCCTTTACACTTTGCACATCGGAAAGCGGGACCAGCAATGCGATACCCTCGCTTGTCATTGGAAAAACTGGACGCAAAACTCCGATAATGAACTCTCGCGTGTAGTTTTTAACGACGAAACGAACCGTTTCTACTATTGTCGGCTTGTTTAGGCTGGTCAATGTGATTGCTGCACGAAAGTTTAGTCCGTGATTCTTCAGCAACTCCATGGCAGCAAAAACATTGTTTGACATAGCGCCCGGACGACTCCGAAGGTTAACCTCAGGTTCGTGGCTATCCAAAGACACAGAAAGAAACATCTGATTTGGATAGCCACGATTCAAGGCGGCAAGGTGCTCAACAATTCTGCCATCAATCAATGTGCCGTTTGTGTTAATAGATACCTCGCTGCCGGTATCCAGAAACACCTTCAACGATTCTCTCCAATCTGGTAGCAGCATAAGTTCTCCGCCACTAAGATCATAGAACGGATGAATAAAATTACATCCATTTACCTCCTCAACGATATGGCGAGATTCTTGGGCGGAAATCCTAGACTTCGTACGACCTACACCTGCGCCAATCTGGTTATAACAGTGTTTGCAGGCTAAATTGCACCTATGCGTCATGCAAACATAAATCGAAACGGAGCCATCATACCTATACGGGTCCTTATCAGTGATCGGGATATCCATGCCTACTCACCTTTCTTACTTTGCGATTTTTTATTATTAAAGTTGGGAAACACTTCCCAACGAACTATTTTTATTTTAACACGTTTATTATAAAAGTCAAATTTATTAAATCAACAAAAAACCGGGCTATGCACCCGGTTTTTTATATATCTTTATTTTTACTCCTTCACATCCACCCCCATATTGCGGGCGGTGCCGGCTATTACCTTCATTGCCTGTTCAATGTCTGTGGTGTTAAGGTCGGGCAGTTTTTTTTCTGCGATTTCCTTCAACTGGGCCTTTGTGATTTTTCCGGCTTTTGTTTTGTTTGGAGTTCCAGAACCCTTTTCAATTCCAGCAGCTTTTCTGATTAATTCAGAGGCCAATGGAGTTTTTAATTTAAAGGTGTATGTTCTGTCCTTGTAAATTGTAACTTCTGTTGGGATTGTATAACCTGCCATTTTCTGAGTTTCTGCGTTGAATTTCTGGCAGAACTCGGCAATGTTTAATCCGTGCTGAGCCAATGCAGGGCCGATTGGTGGCGCTGGAGTGGCTTTTCCGGCTGGAATATTAACTTTCACAACCGCTTTAATTTCTTTTGCCATTATTTTTTACCAAATACTATGTGATGGACTAATGCCTAAGCATATGCCCAAAAGCAATATTTGATTTAATTAATTTAATTTCCTACTTTTTGAACTTGCAAAGTGTCCAGCTCCACGGGCGTATCTCTGCCAAACATATTCACTAGCACTTTGATTTTTCCTCTTTCTTTGTCAATTTCAGATACTTTGCCTTCTGATCCCTTAAATGGTCCATCTGTAATTTTAACGGTGGCGCCAATTTCAAAATCAACTGTAAATTCAGGCTCGCCGACTTCCATTCTCTTCATCAAGTCGTCAATATCTGCTTTGGCCACCGGCACTGGCGTTGTTCCTGCTCCCAAGAATCCTGTAACTCTTGGAGTGTTCCTCACCACATACCACGAGGCGTCTGTAACTATCATTTCCACCAATACATATCCCGGGTAAATCTTTTCTTCAACGGTTTTTCTTTTGCCGTTTTTGATTTTAATTTTCTTTTCTTTTGGGACAATCACATTGAAAATTTTGTCCTCCATTCCCAATGACTCAATCCTCTGCTTTAAATTTTTGGCGACGGCATCTTCATATCCTGAATAAGTATGAAGCACATACCAGTTTCGCTCTTGTTCTACTACTTGTTTTGGCATAGTAAAATATTTTTATTGAGTAATGAGCTCTTTTAACAAATATGAGAACAAATAATCCAGTCCCCCCAAAAACAAAGCTGCCACAAAAGTGAACCCAATCACAATCATTGTGTATTTTATGATTTCTTTTTTAGAAAGCCAGCTTACCCTTTTCATTTCCACAAAGACTTCCTTAAAAAATGGTTTTATTTTTTCTGTAAAATTCATAATTATTCTGCTTGGTTTTAAAAACCGCCCACG
>Ga0265297_10003592_pt1 | contig 27615 bp, 26 predicted proteins | sample Munlanlwell13791_FD_192502 | JGI IMG/M metagenome (GOLD analysis project Ga0265297, IMG submission 192502) | Leachate microbial communities from a municipal landfill in Southern Ontario, Canada - Leachate well 137-91 | ecosystem: Engineered > Solid waste > Landfill > Unclassified | place...
AAGATTCCGAAGTGATCCAGGCCTGAATGGCGCTTTGCAGGAAGTAGGCAAAGGATATCGCGATGATCACGCATAACCCGACTACGACGATCGCTATCCAATGCAGCTTGAAGAATATTTTAACCTTACGTTTATTAAATTTCATTCCTTTTGTATAGCATAACTTTCAATCTCTGTCAAACTATTTGAGTTAGACTCGGCTTCCCTTTGCGTCTATTAGGCCAGGGGAGGTTAAAATGGCGATCAAATCCTGGCCTGCGGCAGACCGGCCGCGCGAGAAATTATTCAAATTCGGAGAGCATTCCTTAAGCGATACCGAGCTTTTGGCGATACTCTTGGCTAGCGGAGCAAGAGGCCAGAGCGCGATCGAACTGGCTAGAAAAATACTCTTAAGGTTCGGCAATTTCAGCCGGATGAGCCAGGCGGATATAAAACAGTTGAGAGGATTCAAGGGCCTTGGCCTGGCTAAGATTGCTCAAATGAAAGCTGCGCTGGAAATAGGCAGGAGGTTTGGCGAAGAGAAAATAAGGGATAGTCGTCCCAGAATAGAATCTTCCAAAGACGCGGCAAACATTCTAATGCCGAGGATGCGCAGTTTAAAAAAAGAGGTATTTAAGGCCCTGCTGCTGAATTCGCAAAACAGGTTGATAGATATAATAGAGATAGAGGAAGGGACAGTAAACCAGGCGCACCCGATAATCAGGGAGGTTTTCCAAAAGGCGCTGGAGTATTTTGCCGCTTCCCTGATCTGCCTGCATAACCATCCTTCAGGCGACCCAGAGCCAAGCAAGGAAGATAAAGAATTTACCAGGAGATTGGCAGCGGCCGGAGAGATGCTGGAAGTGAAGGTTCTGGACCATCTGATCTTCGGAAAGAACAGTTATTTTAGTTTTCTGGATAAGGGCTTGATTTAAAGAAGGGGTTTTTCGTTATTTAATAAAGAAATCGAGGGACTTTTTATAAACGCGGGCAATTTCTTTGAGCTGGATAATATCCAGGCGGAGCTGGCCGCTCTCTATTTTGGAGATATAGGACTGCGAGCGGCCTAATTTCCTGCCGGCCTGCTCCTGGTTAAGGCTTACTTGATCGCGGGCCTTTTTCAGGCGGCTGACCAGGTTGGAATAAGCTTTGGTGTAGATAGTTTTATCCATATTTTCCTTGACGCTTCCGGAATATTATGATACATTCTTTATTAGAATATTCCAAAATGGAATATACCTAAATGAGCAGGTATTATAGGGAAAGAAGGACAGAATGTCTAAGCCAAAGTTCTTTTTACTCTCTCTGATTCTTACTTTAACAGTTCCCTTCCTTAGCCTTGCCGAAGAAACCCTAACTATCACCACCTATTATCCTTCTCCTTACGGCGTATACCGGGAAATGCGCAGCCAGCGCATAGCTATCGGAGAGACTTATTTTGATGGCGCCGAAGTCCCCTGGGAGGAGATAAACGGGGACGGGGGCTTAATAGATTACCTCGCTGACCTGGTCGTCGAAGGCAATATGGGTATAGGGACTAGCGATCCAGCAGAAAAATTAGAAGTTGCCGGGAATATAAAGCTTTCCGGTGCTACAGCAACCTATAAGATCACTAATGTGGCTAACCCTACGACAGATCAGGACGTGGCTACCAAAGCATATGTGGATGCAGCAGGCGGCGGTTATATAGTGACAACTAAATGTAGCGCCACCGCCTCCAGTTACTGTTCGTATCCTTCGGCTACTTGTCCTACGGGTTGGACTACTTCCACTTCTTGGACTTACTGCCAAACTATGAATTCAAGTGGTTATTGTTTGTCATGTTGTACTCAAGCTTTATGTACTAAATAGCCCCCGTTAACCACTCCCTAAAAATGGCTCTATGGCAGCATTATTCTTTGTATTATTCATATTAATTTTAGCGATAACTAATGGGCTAGCTGACTGCATAACCGAAGCGCGAGCCGTTACAGTCAAGGGTATTTCGCTTTCCGGTTTGGTTGAATTAGGCGATACACTAAAAATCCTTATTAGTTACTATCAGTGTAATCCGGTTAGAAGAGACGATGTCGTCGCTTTTAGCTATGCTGGCAGTAAAATCCCGATCATTAAGATTGTTAAAGGGATTGAAGGCGACAAATTTCAACTAAGAAAAGCAGAGAATGATTGTTGGAATGTTTTAATTAACGGCGTTATCTTAAGAACTACCCGGAATACTCCCTATTGCCTTGATAAGCATGGCTACCGGATGCTTTCTTTGTATGAGAAGGATTGCAAAGGCATAATCCCCAAAGATGCTTATTTAATATTAGGGAATCAGCCTGGAGGCTCCCTTGATAGTACCCGTTTTGGTTTAGTTAGCAAGAAATGTTTTTTAGGAAAAATTGTGAAAAATAGAAAATATAAATAGGGACTGCGAACATTTTCCTATTCTCTCTACACAAAATCCCCCAAGACCTTTCTAATAAATACAAAAATATTCGATAAATACTCGTTAGAAAACCAGCCTCCTTGCGTCTATTAGAGTAGGAAGGAGGCGCAAAATGCCCAATATAATTTCAGTTGGAATTATTAGTGCTAAAATTTTTGAAATAAGAGGCAAGAAGGTGATGTTAGATAGTGATTTGGCAAGGCTTTATGATGCGCAAACTAAAGTTTTAATCCAGGCTGTAAAAAGAAATACTGATCGTTTTCCGGATGACTTTATGTATCAGCTTACCTGGCAAGAGTTTATAGACTTGAGGTCACAATCTGTGACCTCAAGTTTTGGCGGCAGGAGATATTTACCATATGTCTTTACCCAAGAAGGTGTGGCCATGCTTTCAAGCGTTCTCAATAGTGAACGGGCGGTTAAGGTTAATATTCAAATTATGCGTGCTTTTGTTCAATTGCGTAGGATGCTTTTAACCAATCAGGATTTGAGGCTCAAGATTGAGACCATGGAAAAGAAATACGATAAGCAGTTCGCTATAGTATTTCAGGCTATTAAACAATTATTAGAGCCGGCGCCAATAAAGTCAAAACCGCCAATCGGATTTCGCGCTCAGGATTAAGGCCCATTTTTCTACTTGACTGAATAGGCTTGGCGCGTATAATAATAACTCCACATTAGAAAACCAATCAATTTGGGGAAATTCCCTAAAAATATAAGGAGAAATAAGATGGCCAAGATCAAGAAAGTTTTAGCCCGTGAAATTTTGGATTCCCGCGGCAATCCCACGGTAGAGGTTGATGTTATCCTGGATAACGGTATTTTAGGCCGGGCAGCAGTCCCTTCCGGAGCATCTACCGGAGAAAAAGAGGCCTTAGAACTAAGAGACGGTGATAAGAAAAGATATTTAGGTAAAGGCGTATTAAAGGCAGTGAATAACGTCAATACCATAATTGCCTCCAAAATAAAGGGTTTAGCCCCTGATTTTAAAAAGGTAGACAGCCTACTTATTAAATTGGATGGGACGGAAAATAAGGCCAAGCTGGGCGCCAATGCCATTCTTGGAGTGTCTTTGGCAGTAGCCAAGGCAGCGGCGTTATCCAAGAAGCAGCCCTTGTATAGATTTTTAGGCGGAGATAAAGCCAAGCTTTTGCCTGTTCCGCTGATGAACATCCTGAACGGCGGGTTACACGCGGATAATAACCTGGATATCCAGGAATTTATGATTATGCCGATCGGCGCTGTGCGTTTTAGCGAGGCCCTGCGCATGGCTACCGAAGTTTTCCATAATTTAAAAGCGCTGCTTAAATCCAAAAAGCTTTCTACATCAGTCGGCGATGAAGGCGGGTTTGCCCCGAATTTGACCAGCAACCATGAAGCCCTGGAGTTGATCATTCAGGCAATTGAAAAAGCAGGGTATAGGCCCGGCAAGGATGTTGCTTTAGCCCTGGATTGCGCGGCCAGTTCATTCTGGAAAGACGGCAAGTATAATTTTGAGAATTCCGAGAAATCTTCCAGCGACCTGATCCAGATCTACGCCTCCTGGTTGGATAAATATCCCATTCTTTCTATTGAAGACGGCTTGGGCGAGCATGATTGGAGCGGCTGGCAGGAGATGACCAAGGCCCTGGGAGCTAAATTGCAGTTAGTCGGCGACGATATATTCGTCACTAACCCTAAGATATTCAGAAAAGGGATTGCAGAAAAAATAGGCAATGCTATACTGATAAAAGTAAACCAGATCGGTTCGCTCTCTGAGACGCTGGAGGCGATCAATATCGCCAAACGGAATAAATATAAGGCGGTCATATCTCACCGCAGCGGCGAAACTGAAGATACGACTATCGCGCACCTGGCGGTTGCTTCCTCCTGCGGCCAGATCAAGACCGGTTCGCTTTCGCGCACTGACAGGATCTGTAAATATAACGAGCTGCTGAGGATCGAGGAAGAATTAGGCTCTAAGGCGGTTTACGCGGGCACGCTTTGGAAGAGGTAAATGTTAGCCACATTAAAAAAAGCGTTCGGGATTTTTGGGCTGGTAGTTTTTTTCCTGGTTTTGTTCCTGCCGGGCTTTGCTAAATTACAGGGCTTAAGGGATAAGAACCGTGACCTGGAGAATAAGATCCGGCGGCTGAATATAGAAAACACTCTTTTGCAGCAGGAAATAATGAAGATAGAAAATAACCCGGTTTACAAAGAAATGATCGCCCGGGAAAAGATGGGAGTAGTCAGGAAAGGCGAGATTCCCATCAAGATCGTTCCGCAGAAGAAGAAAAATTATTAGCTTTTGGCGGCAGATTAGTGTGGTATAATATAGACTGTTCTTTAAAAAGTTTCGCGGGGTGGAGCAGCCTGGTAGCTCGCAAGGCTCGATGGACACAAAGCTCAAAGCAGATATTGCGGAGTCAGCAGTAACAACTGAACTTCTGAGAAGAGGTTTCAGGGTGTTACAGCCTATAGGAGATCGACTTGCTTACGATTTAGGAGTAGATCTTAACGGTAGGCTTTTGCGCCTGCAGGTGAAAAGCGCTTGGTTTGATGTTAAAGCGAAATGTTTTGTTGTAGATGTTCGCAGAACCAAGACTAATCGCCGGCGTATGCTTAGAAAGCGTTACAGCGCAGATGATTTTGATTTCGCGATTATCTATCTTGCTGAAAGGGATACGTTTTACGTAATGCCTGTCAGTGTCTTCTCTAAATATGGCAGCACAATAAGTTTAGTTGAGACAGAAAAAAGGCAACGTAAACCTAAATCAGCGGGATATAGAGAGCGGTGGGATTTGTTGTCTAATGGGCTCTTCAGCCGGTAACGGCTGAAGGATAACCTGTCAAATTCGGTGAAGCCTTAATTTGCAAAGGTAATACCGAGCCAAGTCCGCCAAGGTTTTTGGCGGGAAGGTGTAGAGACTAAACGGCAGGGACCCGCCATGGAAATTGGCGGGTTAAGATATAGTCCGGACTACGAACTTCGGCATCATGCCGAAGGCAGCGCAAGCTGAAGTAGTAAGCATAACCTTGAGGTCCTGAGTTCAAATCTCAGCCCCGCAACCAATAGAAAGCCCGTCAAATAATTGGCGGGCTTTTTATTGAATGTGGTATAATCTAATATACTAAAATGTTTAAAGATAGAGAAGACGCGGGAAAAAAATTAGCCAAGGCCTTAAAAGGTTATAAGGACAAGGGAGTTTTAGTCCTGGGTATACCCCGGGGCGGGGTTATTGTCGGCTATGAAGTAGCTAAAGCCCTGAATGCTGATTTTTCCATCGTGATATCCCGAAAATTACCTTACCCGGGCAACCCGGAATTCGGGTTCGGCGCGATCGCCGAAGACGGAAGTATGTTTATTCTCGACGAATATGAAGCGATGCTTCCGAGGACAATAGTTGATAAGATAATCGCAGAACAGAAGTCGGAAATTACCCGCCGCATATTGGCCTTGCGTAAAGGAGAGGGGCTGCCGGAAATTGCAGGCAGGACAGTTATACTTGTGGATGACGGCATTGCCATGGGCTCGACTTTACGGGCAGCAATATTCCTCTGTAAAAATAAGAAAGCGCAAAAAATCATTGCGACCAGCCCTGTTTCCGGAGAACAGACGGAGAAGGAACTTGCGGATATTGTTGATGAGGTAGTGATCCTGGAAAAACCAGCATTCTTCAGGGCAGTCGCTCAAAGTTATCAAAATTGGCACGATGTCCCTGACCAGGAAGTAGTTGAGATAATCAAAAAATGGAAGATGCGTGGAAAAAACCTTGAAATTTAAAGATACTTCAGGCACCTTTGAGTTTCCCGAAGCCGGCAGGGCCAGGAGCCTATATTTTCCGCTCGGTAACGGAGCGTTAATGTCCTCTATATCGCCGGATCTGCGCGGGGATATCAAATCCGGGCAGAATTCTTTTTTGTTAGAGCCTGTCTCGCGCCTGAACCTTGTTTCTTCGCGCAATTCGAGAAATTTCTGGGTATATACTAACCGCGGTCAGGCCTGGTCGGCAGCCGGAGCCTCCAAAGACTTAAAACAAATCCAGGAAGACAGTTTCAACTTTCAAGCCGGGTTGCTCTGGCAAAAGGCCGTGCGGGAAAATAAGAAAATAGGCCTGCGAGCAGAAATCCTTTCTTTTATCCCGGCCAGCGGAGAGCCGGTAGAAATAATGCAGGTCAAGCTTACCAATGTCAGCGCCAAAAGAATAGAATTTATTCCTACCGCAGCTATCCCCCTCTATGCCCGGAGCGCAGATAATATCCGTGACCACCGCCAGGTCACTTCTTTGCTCCAGCGCATAACTTTAGATAAATACGGCGTTGTATCCAAACCTACGCTTGTGTTTGATGAGACAGGGCATAGGCCCAATAAGGACCATTATTTTGTTTTGGGGATCGGAGCTGGTAAAGCCCCGGAGCATATTTATCCGACGCAGGAGATGTTTTGCGGAGAAGCAGGGGATTTAGAAGCGCCGGAAGCAGTCCTGGAAAATATTTTGCCTTTTGGCGGGCCGATCCAGGGCAGAGAGCCGATGGCTGGTTTACGTTTTAAGAAAACCAGCCTTAACCCCGGGGCAAGCTGTTCTTATATTGTTATTATGGGAATTACCAAAGATAAACAAGAGATCAAGCGCTGCCTGAACAAATTTAATTCGGAAGTAAAAATAGAAGCCAGCCTTAAGCAAACCAAAACTTACTGGCAGAAAATATCCCGCAGCGTGCATATTTCCAGCGCTGAGCCGGATTTTGACTCTTGGCTGGCCTGGGTGAATATCCAGCCGGTTCTACGAAAAATCTTCGGTTGTTCATTCCTGCCGGATTTTGATTATGGCAAGGGCGGCCGCGGCTGGCGCGACCTTTGGCAGGATTGCCTGGGATTACTGTTAAACGATCCTAAAGAGGCACGCAACCTCCTGTTGAATAATTTTTGCGGGGTAAGGATCGACGGCTCTAACGCGACGATCGTGGGAAAAGAGCCGGGAGAATTTCTTGGTGACCGTAATGCCATTGCCAGGGTCTGGATGGATCACGGAGCCTGGCCGCTGATAACTACGGATCTTTATATCAATGAGACAGGGGATCTGAATATTTTATTCCAGGAAGCGCCGTATTTCTGTGACCAGCATATCTGGCGTTCTTCTAAAATTAACCCTGGCTGGAAAGCAGGCGGAAAAATCTATCAGGGTTCAGTTTACGAACATCTCTTGCTCCAGAACCTGGTGCAGTTTTTTAATGTTGGCCCGCATAATCATATCCGCCTGGAAGGCGCAGACTGGAATGACGGCCTGGATATGGCCCGGGAATTCGGCGAGAGCGTGGCTTTCAGCGCGCTGTATGCCCGGAATTTAGGTAAGCTTGCCGAACTGCTCTTAAAAACAGGCAGGCGCAATATCTCTCTGGCTAAGGAGATAAATATTCTCCTCAAACATTTTGATTATGACAATAAGAAAGAGAAGCATAAGATCCTGGCGCAGTATTTTGCCAGGACCGAAGGCTGTATTTCAGGTAAAAGAATATCCGTGGATACGCAGGCGCTGGCGCGTAACCTGAAAATAAAATCTCTCTGGATGCAGCAGCATATCCGCAAAACCGAATGGCTCAATACCGGATTTTTTAACGGCTATTACGATAATAAAAAAAGACGCGTAGAAGGAAAAGTAAACGGCTTATTCAGAATGTGCCTGGCTTCCCAGGTTTTTCCGCTTATGTCCGGGGTTGCCGATAACCGGCAGGCAAATAAAATTATAAAAAGCGTCGAGAGGCATCTTCTGGACAAGAAGCTTAAAGGTTATCATTTGAATACTGATTTTAAGTCCCAGCAGCTTGACTTAGGCCGGGCGTTCTCGTTTTCTTACGGCGATAAAGAGAACGGCGCGATTTTTTCTCATATGGTTGTGATGTACGCTTATGCGCTCTACAGCCGCGGATTCGCGAAAGAAGGGTGGAGGGCGTTAAGTTCGTTATATAACTTAGCAAGTGACACAAAAAAAAGTAAGATCTATCCCTGCCTGCCGGAATATTTCAACCTTGAGGGACGGGGAATGTATTCATACCTGACCGGCTCAGCCAGCTGGTTTATCCTTACTCTCGTAACGCAGGCCTTTGGCGTAAGGGGGCAGGACGGAGATCTATTGATTGAACCGAAATTGACCGCCGCACAGTTTGGAAAAAAATCTACGCTCAGCATTACCAGGACCTTTGCCGGCGCTAAGGTGCAGGTTAATTTCTCTAACCCCGGGAGATTGGATTACGGCAAATACAGGATATTAAAAGCCTCCCTGAATTCTAAACCCTTGCCAGTGACTGATACGCAGCGCCTCCGTATCAAGCCTAAAGGCCTCCTTCGTAAATCCCTGAATATAATAAATATTATTTTAGCTTAAGAAAAGTCATTGAGCTGCAGTTTTTTGAGGAGTTCTTTGGCCTCAACTAATCCCGGATGAATTTCCAGCGCCTTACGTAAATAATCCCTCGCCCTTCCTTTTTTGCCCTCGGCAAGATAGAGTTTGCCTAACGCCAGGTAAGAGTAAAAAAAGCGTTTATCCATGGCGATCGCTTGCAGGTATCCTTTCTCTGCCAGCCGGTATTCACCCAGCGCTGCGTAAACATTAGCCAGGTTGTGATGGCTTTGCGGGTAGATATCTTCCAGTATTATTGCTTTAGAATAACCTTCGATTGCTTCCCGATACTTATGGTTTTGGGCCAAGGCAATGGCCAGATTATTCCAGGTTTTTGCCGAGCCGGGTTCATAGCGTAAAATAAATCTGGAAACTGTTTCTGTATCTTTCCAATACCTGTTGCGCGAAATAGTAATGCTGCTGAATATGATTACGCCTATCGCCAAAAACAAATAAGCAATCCTTAGGCCTGATTTTTTGCGCAGGAGGCTGGCTAGAGCCAGAAGTATTCCTACCGACGGGACATAAAACCAATGATCCAGGGCAAGGGCATTGATCATGGCCAAGAGATTACTCATGGGAAGGTAACTGAAGAAGAACCAGAATATGCCAAAGGTAAAAAGAGGATTTTTCTTTCTGAATGCGGCAGCCAGCGCAACCAACAGGAGTATGGCCAGGAAAGAGGAGAATACCTGCGGGTTGAAGAAACCGGTGAAAACCGGCCAGGATTTTTCCGGGTGCAGCCCGACAGGCAGAAAGATTATAACCAGGCCGCGGCCAAGCACCGTAAAAAAGGTATAGAGCCGGAAAGAAAAATTCTGGGTGAATATATTCGCGCCGTTGTAGAAATTCAGGGTGTTATCAAAATTAAGCAGAGTTAAGCGCAGGGTTATATAAACAGCCGCGATCATCCAGAAGGGGGCGTGCAGGATAAGCAGCTGTTTTAATTTTACCTTTTTTAAGATGCCGGCTTGAGCGCAGGCAAGGTGCATCCCGAGCAGCAGGCCGGGAAAGACAATCGCGCTTTCTTTGGAGAGCAGGGAAAAGATAAAGCTTACTAAAGAAACAATATACCATCTGATCTTATTTCCGCCCGTAAAATTTAAGAAAGCCAGCATACCCGCCAGCATCCAGAATAAATAAGAGGGGCTCCCCAGGCCGGAAACTCCGGCGATCTCTTCGTTATGTATAGGCAGGCTGGCCCAAAAAAGCGCGATCAGGGTGATTAAGCCTAAGGAGGTTGCCGGATAAAGCAGCCTTAAGAAAATAAGGTATAACAGGAGGCCGCATAAGCTGTGCAAGAGTATGGAGGAGAAGTGGAACGGCTCGGGCTTAACCCCGATAGTTTTAACGATGACAGCGTAAGTAAGGAGTTGAAAAGGCCGATAATAATTTGTAATTGCTCCGGAGCCGGCTTTAAAATTTTGGGTGAATATCTTATAAAAGCTGCTGCCGTCTTGAAGGTAGGTGTTGCGCAGGATTATCTCTTCATCGTCTCCGGCCAGGAAATCGTTATGCAGGGAATTCAGATAAAGAATGGAAGGGGCAAGCAAGACCAGCAGCCCGCAAACCAGCATAATTATTTTTTTGTTGCTCTTTAACATATTAAGCGCAATTTATTTTAATAAAAATATTATAGCTCTACCCGCGCCTTTATCAAGGTTAATTCTCTAGCCTGTATTGCGCGTAAATTCTCATCCCTCACTACACAGGGTCTAGGAGATCCGGTAGGCTTTAGGCATATAGTCTTGACTAAAGGTATAAACTTTGCTATAACTACTAAAAGATAGTCGCTGTAGCCCGGCAATTTTATTAACGGGCGTTCTCAGAAATAGCCGGTTATAAAATCCCGAGTAAAGCTTTTTCCTCTTATCGCCGGGAGAGCAGAAAACCATCAAGGATCATTAAAATAAAAATAACCAGGGTATTTATATGAAAATTACTGCGCCCTTTGATACGGTTGCTGAAGTGGAGGAGCTTATTCAGGCCGGGGCAGATGAATTATATTGCGGGGTTAATACAGCCTTATGGAGAGAAAAGGGAATTTTTTCTAATGCCAGGCACATGTTTTACGGTAATTTGAGCAGTTTCGAAGAGTTAGAATCTGCCTTAAGCCTGGCGCAAAAAAGAAGAGTTCCCGTTTTTCTGTGCCTAAATGATTACTTCTCCGAGGGGGCTTTTCAGCTGGCCGTTAAAGATGTTACCCGGGCAACCGCCATAGGGGTGGATGGTTTTATTATAGCCGATATTAATTTAATCCCGCATATAAAGAAATTAAACAACCTTTCAAGGATCATTTTAAGCTCTCTAACGCCCTGCTTTAATTATTCTGCGCTTAAATTCTATAAGAAACTGGGGATTGACAGGGTGGTTTTGTCTTCTGTCCAGCTGTCATTGCGGGAGATCGAGCGCCTTGCCTCAGAAGCCAGGGATATCCAGATCGAGCTGGAGGTTTTTGTAAATAACGCAAACTGTAAGAATATAAATGGCTACTGCCTGTTCCATAGTTTAGATTATAAGCCATTTTTAAAAAGTTTTTATAAATATCGCTACGCCTGTATTTTAGCCTGCCTTAAACGAGCAGTCAGCTTGGCCCCCGGATGGCTCAGGCACAGGATCGGAAGAATATTATGGTCATTCAGGCGTTTATTTGAGCTTCCCTGCAGAAGGGCTTATTCAATAGAGGTATTGAGGAAGGGCCCCGCAGGGTATATTAAAGATAAAAAGATAAAAACGGCAGCGTTAGAAAGGCATTTCTCATCGCATATCTGTATTTTGTGCTCGGTGTATTTTTTTATAAAATATGGGATAGCTGCGGGAAAGATTTGCGGCCGCGGCTCAGTAACTATTAAGAAAGTTAGAGATATACGGTTTATGCGGTTGTTTATGGATTTGATCAAAGATGGATTGGTTACGGAAGCAAATCTATCCGGATATGGCCGCAGAAACCATGACTTTATATACGGGATAAATTGCCGCAATAAACTTTGTTATCACTTATCTATTAGTAAAAATGCCGAGTTTTAGAGAAAAGGCGTTTCTCTTGCGCGCAGAACCGGTTAATCCGGATCTCTCAGGTTTTGATTATATTTATGCCGGCGATGAGTTCTGCGAGCGCTGCCTGCCCGATGATAAAACTATTTCTGGTTTTGCTCGACGTTGCGCTGAGAACGGCACCCGGCTGACCTTAGTCACTTCATATTTTACCGGAGAAGGCATAGATAGGCTGAAGATCCTGTTGGATTATGTTATATTAAATAGTATTGTTTGCGAGCTGGTTATTAATGATTGGGGTGTTTTTGAATTACTCGAAAGTTACCCTGCTAGTTTCAGGGTTATCGCAGGCAGGCTGTTAACCTCCCGCTATTTATCAAAGTTTCATTATCAAGGTTCAAAGAATGCGGGGGAGCAGGCGGGGAGCGGCGATTTCTACTATTCTTTCCCCCAGGATTTCCTCGTTTTTCTTAAGAGCATGGATGTCAGCGCGCTGGAATTCAACAATCCCAGCCATTTACTAAAAACCCGCGGACAGCTTACGGAAAATAATCTTAAAGCGCATATATACTTCCCGTATTATTATTTAAATACTTCCCGGTATTGCAGCTGCGCGCGCGGTTACGGCGCTTATCTGCACAATGTAGACGATGCCTGCAACAAGGAATGCAACAGCCTAGCATCCGTCAGGAAAGATGCTTATTTGAATACAGACATGTTATCTATAGGAAACACGCATTTCGTGAAGGAGAAGAAAAGTATTGAAGACCTGGGTCTGGATGCGGATAGAATTATTTATAATGACCCGTTTTGTTAAAGATATGATTATCCAGGGCGCGTTTCTTCCATGAAAATAGCTATAGTGGTCCATACGTCTTACCCGGAGTTTGTCGGCGGAAGGGAACACCACGTCCACTACCTGGCATCCGCACTCGCTGGAAATAATGAGGTATCGGTTATATCCGGAGCTAGGAACCTAAGCCAGGAAAGAAGGACAAGGATTGGCAATTACATCCGTATTGCTATCCCGATGATATCGGTTAAGGTCTCAAGCAATCCTTTACAGATCTATCGTTTTACGCCCGGGCTATCCTCTTTGTTAATAAGAGAAAAACCCGATTTGATCCATGCTTTTGAATACGGTTCCTATACTACCGACGTATCTTATTTCTACTGCTTAAGATATAATATTCCTTTGTTTCTGACAGTCTATGGCTACCAATTCAAAAACCCCATTTTCAAATCCTTCAAGATAATTTATGACCATTTTTTAGGTAAGAGGCTTTTAAAAAAAGCCGATAAGATATATTATCCTTCTGGCGCACAGCGTGATGAAATCCTGCGGATAGATAAAACGGTTGCCGATAAAATTGTCCATCAGAACAGCTGTATAGATGTGAAGCAATTCCAGGGCCTCGCCGTAAATAATGAATTATTGGACAGGCATGGCTTGCGGGGAAAGTTTACATTACTTACCCTGGCCAGGATATTGCCCAGGAAAGGGATTAAATTCTTGATTATGGCTGTGGATATTTTGGTTAGAGAATATAAAATAGAAGATTTAAAACTGTTGATTGTCGGCCCTGATTGCGGAGAATTGACAAATATTAAAAAGATGGTTTCTAGGATGAATCTGGGAGCTTCGGTAGTGATTACGGGCAGGGTTGTTTATGATCAGGCAAAAGATTATCTGGGGGCCTGCGATGTTTTTATTTTACCTTCTCTTTATGAAGGGCTCCCCCTGGCGCTCCTTGAAGCTATGGCTGCGGGCAAAGCGGTTATCTTTAGCGACTTACCATGCTCCCGGGAAGTAATCAAAGATCAGATTGACGGTTTACTGGTCAGGCCGGGAGATAGCGCGGTTTTAGCCGGGGCGATATTGAGGTTATACAAAGACCGCGATTTTAAGGACCGTCTGGGCAGGAATGCCGCAATTAAAGCCCAATCTTTCGATTGCGGAGCAGAATCGAAGTTAATCCAGGAGCAGTACCTAGACGTTTTGGCTGGTAGGCCCTAAGCTGGGAATATATAGGATAATCATGGATTATAACAGGCTGAAACTAACCCTTTCTACAGGCACGCATCTCATCAGGAAAAAGGTCCTGGATAGTATTTCCTTGGCGTCCCGGTTGAATTTATTTACCGCCCCAAATCTTGTCAATATTATTTTGACCAGAAAGTGTAATTTAAGGTGTTTGCAGTGCGATTTCTGGAAACTGGTCAAAGACAATGGATTATCGACAGATTCCTGGAAGAAAATAATTTTGGACCTGAGAGGTTATATCGGGCCGTTTTTTTTGCGTTTTTACGGGGGCGAGCCATTTTGCCGGGATGATTTCCTGGAACTCATAAATTTCTGTTACAAAAATGGCGTAGCAGTATTGATTACTACCAATGGGACCCTGATCGATAAAAAGGCATCCGTTGAATTAGCCAAGAATAAAGTTTTTTTAATAAATATTTCTCTGGACGGTTTTAAGGCCGAAACGCACGATAGGCTTAGGGGGGTGCAGGGTACCTATGGCAAGGTGATGCAGGCTATCGAATATCTTAAAGGCAAAGTCCCGCTGCAGATCAATACTACGGTTATGGACGATAACCTGGATGAATTATTGAGCCTAGCGGATTTTGCCCGGAAGAACCGGGTTATGATCTCGTTCCAGCCTTATAACGACAAGATATACAAGGTGGGGGTGCCGGAAAACCCGCAGGGCAAGAGTTTTATCCCCGGGGATTTAAAAAAAATTGATTATATAACGGAAGAGCTTTGTAGATTGAAGAAGGGCAATCCTTACATGGTTGAGTCTTGCCGTCAGATCAGGCGGATAAAAGGCCTTTATCATGGCGAATTAAGCGGCAAACAAGGGAAATGTGAAGTTACAGGATTATCTTTGAAGATAAGATCGCGGGGAGAGGTTCTTTTATGCAGTTACGGAAGCAGCCTTGCCGGAGGAGCGATAGGTAATCTGGCAACAAGTTCATTCAGGGACATCTGGAGATCGGCAGAGACACATAATAAAATCAGGAAGATGAAGGAGTGCGGGATAAGGGAATGTTTGATCCACCGGGGATGTTACAAGGAAGGATTAATCGACAGGATTAAGAAATTCAGAAGGTGCATTTTGCCTTTTTAATATAACCAAGCGGTTGTTTTTAACCCAGTTTTATTATTATGCTATCGGTTTTCGAAAAAGACCTCTGGAACCGATTCGCCGTGGAAAAAGATAGCCGGCCCGGTATCGACAAGATCCTGGGAAGGTATAAATCCGGAGAAATCAGGGGCATTCTGGAGAAATGGGTCCCGGCCCTTGGCGCAAAGAAGGTTTTAAAAACAGACCTGCGCGAAGAGGCTTCCGGAGAAGATGAAATATTATTTTCTTTATCTGAATGCGGGCTGTCAGTCTTTGCTTTGGATATTTCCGTTAAGATGGCCGCCAGGGCTGATATTGGGCAAAAACGCAGGGGGTTAAAACAAAAATATATCGCAGCTGACGTAAGGAACCTGCCTTTTAAGAATAATTCTTTCGACGCGGTAGTCTCCAACTCAACACTGGACCATTTTTTTAATGATACGGATCTGGTTAGATCGCTTTTAGAGCTAAAGAGGGTGCTCAAACCTGGCGGGAAGGCGATAGTTACTTTAAATAACAGCTGCAATATTAACTTTTATCTTATGCTCAAATTAGAAAAGGCTTTGGGCTTAATCCCCTATCCCGTGCAATTCTACAGTATGCATAAATTGCGGAAAATAATGAAGGAGGCAGGATTAGTCATCCGGGATAAAAGCTATATCGTGCATATTATCAGCCCTTTAAACAGCCTGTTGCTTTTGCTAAGGAGATTCGTACCCGAAAATGCTGTAAACAGGATAGCTGAGAGCATTGTTTATTTGTCCGGGCGCTTAGGGAGAAATAAAATAACTAATCCTTTTACCGGCTGGTTCATTGCGTTGGGATGCGATAAAAAGGAAAATTGAGCGAGACTTTATGAAAGCCTTATTTGTAACGCGTTATTCCGGGGATGAGTATAACGGAATTATGAGTATTTCCGCTGTTTTAAAAAGCAGGGGGCATCAAAGCCAGGCCGTAGAAGCAGACCTGGCTAAGATAAAAGCCGCATTAAACCCCGCTATCCCTACGGTCTTGGCCTATAGCACGCCGACAAATTTATCCGAATACTACCTGAACTTAAATAGTGAATTAAAAAAAGGATACCGCGTTTTTTCCGTATTCGGAGGGCCTCATCCGACAGCGGTTCCCGGAATTATAGAAAGGGATGGCGTGGATGGCGTATGCATAGGCGAAGGTGAATTGGCCATGGCGGAATTACTGGATAATTTAGACGCGGGGCGGCCTATACGCCATATCAATAATTGGTGGATTAAGGAAGAAGGCGCTATTTATAGGAATGGGTTAAGGCCCTTGATTGATGACCTGGACAGCCTTCCTCTCCCTGACCGGGAATTATTCAGGGATAAAAGCCTTTTTGATAGAGAAAAGATGCATGTCGTAACCGGCAGGGGCTGTCCCTATAGCTGTAGTTATTGCTGCCATTCTTTTTACAACCGGCTTTATAATGACCAGGCAGTTAAGATCCGTAAGAGGAGCGTCCGGGGAGTTATTGAAGAGATCGTCCGGTTTAAAAAAGAGTTCCCGCTAAAGTTTGTTGTTTTTGACGATGATATCTTTATCCTGCCTTATAATTGGCTTGAGGAATTCTGCGCCGAGTATAAAAAGCATGTGGACTTGCCATTTTTCTGTTACCTTAGGGCGGATTTAGTCGATGAACGGACAGTCCAGAACTTAAAATCGGCCGGATGTTTTAGCGTATCAATGGGCATTGAAACAGCCGAAGAAAACCTACGCAACCGTATTTTTAAGCGAAATATGTCCAGAGAGCAGATCGTTTCCGCCGCGAAATTGATTAAAGCGTATAAAATTAAATTAAAGGCGAGCAATATTATCGCTGCGCCTGGGAGCCCTCTGGATGTTGACCTGGGTACCCTGGAGCTTAACATTCTTTGTAAAACCGATTATTCCAGCGTAGAGTTACTTACGCCTTACCCCGAAACCGAGATCTGTTCGTGGTTTGACGCAGATGTAGACAAGAAGCATCCTGAATCCTGTCAAAAGAATAAGTATGCTAAGCGCCAGGCTCAAAACCTGCGCAATCTCTTTGCCATTATTGTTGAGTTTCCGGCCTTATTCAATTTAGTGCGGGTTTTAATCAAGCTACCTTGCGCTAAATTCTACGAATTTTGTTTTTTTATCTGGGAAGGATACTGCGCATATTTTCGCCTTTATCCCGCAGGCTGGCTGTCTTTCGGGAGAGGAATCAAAAAATACGCCTGCAGGGCTAAGGAAAGTTTTTTAAAAAAGGAATTATTTACCCGTATCTGATTATGGATATCTTGGATGGATTTAAAAAAACGTATTATCAGTATAAAATTTTTCTACGTCCACTGCCGCCTTTACGCCAAGCCCGCATATTGTATCGAAAATTTACCAACCGGTTTATCTGTCGCAATACCGTTAATACGCTGGTATTCGGGTTGACCTATAGATGCCAATTGAATTGTGTCCATTGCGGGGTAAACGCGAACGCTGATTCGACCGAAGGCGAATTGGATACGGACGAAATAAAAGAAACCCTGCGGCAGGCTCGCGGGCTAGGAGTTTATTTTGTCGTTCTTTTCGGCGGTGAACCTTTTTTACGCCGGGATATCCTGGAGATCGTTCAGTACGCCGCAAAATTAGGGATGATGGTATCTATCAGCACTAACGGTTTATTATTAGACCGCCGGCTCCTTGAAAAATTGAAGAAGTGCGGGGTTTCATTCCTGAATATAAGCCTGGATAGTTCGGACCATCGGGTCCATGACCGTTTACGTAGATGCGAGGGCTCTTTTCAGAAAGCCATGCATAGCTTAGAAGAAGGGGTAGCGGCAGGAGTTAATGTCATCGTCTCGACTTATGCCACAAAGGAAAATATACAAAGTAGGGATATCGAGCGGATAATCGTATTGGCAAAAGCAAAAAGAGCAAGCGGGGTAAGGATACTTTTAGCAATTCCCGCAGGCAGATTATCTAATGCGCCTGGTTTAGAATTCAGCGAGCAGGATAAGGCTTATATTTATAAACTGCTTGACCCCACATATGTTTTCATCGAAGGCGTATGCAATGCCCGCACCGAATGCAATGCTTTATTAAAAAGGCTTTTTTATATATCTCCGTATGGCCAAGTGCAGCCTTGCGGTTTTGTCCCGGCCTCTTACGGGGATATCAGGACGGATAGATTAAGCACTATCTGGGCCAGGATGAAGAGCTCCCGTATTTATGCTGTTTTGGACCATAATGACTGTATAATGCGCCATAGCGATATCCAGGACGGGAATAACGAGATATTCCGGGGCGGGGCTGTCTTAGGCTGCTACGGTTTTAGAAAATAAGTATGTATAAAAAAAGTGTGATGATTTTAGACGGTAATACCAGAATAGCCCTGGCTTTGGCGAGGGACTTTGGCCGAAGAGGTATAAGAGTGATTGTGGGAGGGCCTTCCATGCTCTCCCGGGCTTTTTATTCTAAATATGCGCAGGAATATTTTTTGTATCCCGTTAATAGCGGCTGCCAGGATGCCATCTTGGCCAATGTCAAGAAGTATAAGCCGGATGTATTGATGCCGGTTATGGGCAAAAGTTTTGAAACCATAATTAAAAACAAGGGTGATTATGCCGCATATACTAATTTAATCCCCTTGCCGGATTATCCGGATTTTAAGCTTATGAATGATAAATATTTACTTATGAAGCATGCCTTAAAAGAAAATATCGCTATACCCGAAACATTTTTTTTAGATAGCACAGATGATGCGGAAAGCTTAAGCGAGAATTTACCTTATCCTGTTTTGGTAAAACCGCGCGTATCCGGCGGCGGTTTTGGCATCGGCCTGGTGTCGTCTCCGGGCCTTCTTTTGAATCAGATATCCAGGACGCACGATATACTCAGCCGTTACTCCGGCCATTGCGCCGGCCTTCCGATTATCCAGGAGCATATCGAAGGAGAGGTGGTTAATTTCTACGCATATTGTGAAAGGGGGGTTCCCAAGGCGGTATTTATGACCAGGACCATACGCCAATACCCTGTTAAGTTCGGCCCGGGAATCGCGTCAGTATCGATTAAAGATAAATTAACAGCGGATATTTCTAGGAAGTTATTAGAACCATTGGAATGGGAAGGAGTTATAAGCTTGCAGTACATTATTGATAAGAGGGACGGTTTGCCTAAGTTTATTGATGCTAATCCGCGGTTTTGGGGCACAGTAGAATCCCCGATCGCCTACGGCGTAGATTTTCCTTATTTGCTTTTTAAAAAAGCAATAGGCGAAGAAATAGGTAGGGAATACGATTATGCCGTCGGCAAAAAATTCCGCTGGGTTTTATTTGGCGAACCGTTTTATTTGTTGAAGACAGGCAGCCGGTTAAGCACGATTATGGATTATTTGGATATAAAAGACACGAAGTGCGAAGTATCTCTAAGCGATATCCTGCCTCATATTGTCCAAGCGCTAAACATTTTAGTCAGCAGGGAAATAAGATGACCGGGATCGGTAATAAAAATATGCGGATATTGTTTGTTCTGAAAGAAGTCGAAGACGAGCAATTGGGCATAATGTATCTGGCCAGCGTTTTAAAAAGCCGGGGATATGAAACGGGATTAATAAAGGCGGATTACGATGCCATATTCACAAAGTTGCAGGATAATACCCCGACTATTTTAGCCTATAGCACGCTCGGTTACTATTGCAACTATTACCTGGAGCTTAATAAGAAAATAAAAAAAATATTTAAAGTTTTTTCGGTATTCGGAGGCCCTTATCCGACATCTGATCCCGGGATAGTGGAGAATGACGGAGTGGACGCTGTATGCATCGGAGAAGGGGAATACCCCTTATTGGAGCTGGCGGAGAATCTGGAGAACGGCAGGGACATCAGCGGTATAAAAAATTTATGGGTCAGGTCCGGAGGCAGAATATATAAAAATACCCCCCGTCCGCTTATTGACGATCTTAACGAGCTGCCTTTTCCTGACCGCGATATTTTCTCGCTCAAATCGCCTTTTTTCACCGACCGGGTAAGTATGATCACCAGCAGGGGATGCCTCTATAATTGCCCTTATTGCCAGAATAATATTGTCCGCCGTGTTTACGGTACAGATAATATCTACCGCAGGAGGTCGGTTGATAATGTCCTCAAGGAGATTGCTTCCATCCGGAAGAAACAGGAGGTAAATTTCATACTTTTTTACGATGATATTTTTATCCTTATGCCGGACTGGCTCAGGGAATTTTCCTATAAATACGGGGAAAATGTAAATATCCCCTTTTCCTGCTATGTAAGGATAAATTTGGTGAATGCCGAGGTAGTTTCTTTGTTAAAAAAGGCTAATTGCCATAGTGTTTCATTCGGCCTGGAAACAGGCAGCGAGCGCATAAGAAATTCAGTATTAAGCAGAAATATATCACAGCAGGAAATCATCTCCAATGCCAGGTTATTGAGGGAAAAAGGCATCCGGATGCGCACGACTAATATAATAGGCATACCCGGAAGTTCAATGGACTCTGATATAGAAACCTTGAAATTGAACATCAAGTGCCGGGTTGATTTTGCCAAAGTCAGCGTATTTTCAATATATCCTAAAACAGATTTTTCTATTTCTTCCGGAATGAGCCGGGGTAATTTCGCGGAATACCGCGATACCCCGGATACCCAAGTGATTGATCTGCTCGGCAAATATTCCATAAGCGCATCGGGTCATTTCAAAAGGATAATCCAGTCTGCGGTTAATCCCGAGAATGCCTTTAAAGGCCGGTCAGAAAGGGTAAAAGGCATTAATTTGCATAGGCTGTTTGGAATTACCGTAGGGTTCCCTTTTATTCTTCCTTTTGTGCGCTTCCTGGTCAGTTTACCGGATAATAAATTATTCGTATATCTAAGTTTTTTATGGTCGAACTATTGCAGTTATTTCAGGCTTTACCCGACCTGCGGATGGCTTGGGCTGTTCAGACGGGTATCCAGGCATAGAAAAGCAATATCCGCGGATAAACAATACCGGAGCAAGGGGCAATGAGCCGTTGTTTGGGGAATCCGGGAGGCCTTGAGGGAGTTTAAAATTAAAGAGGCGTCTTTTTAAAAAACAGGATCTGACAGCTTTGGTGACCCAAGAATGCTATCGCGGGTATTAAATTATTTGGCCATTCCGTCTTATTTGCATGATTTAGCGAGATTGCGCCGGGAGCTTTACCTTGATGATGAAGCGGTAAAAAATCTCCAGGAACAAAGATTAAGTTCGTTGATAAACCATGCTTATAATAATGTGGCATATTACAGGAGGGTCTTTGATGCGGCCTGTATCCAACCCCGGCAAATCAGAGTTATATCGGATCTAAGAAAAATCCCAATAACCAGCAGGGTGGCTTTAGCTAAACATGCTGCCCGGGATATTACGGCCAGGGGGGCAGATATAAATAAATGCAAGAATCTTCTTACCAGCGGATCTGCCGGGATACCTTTGAACATCTTTGTAAATTCCCGGGAGCGCCGCTTAAGGGGGCTATTCAACCAGATGGTAAATCTGGAAAATGGCTGTTCAATTGCAGACAAAGTATTATATATTACCGGGGAGAGGCATTTCCAAAAGAAGAAATTATGCAGTTATCTGGGGGTCTTGAGGGAAAGTTATATATCGATATATAGCAGCGCCGATGAGATCCTGGACAGGATTTATTCATTCCGGCCTACCGTAATCAGGGGCTTTGTTTCTAATATTATGGAGGTAGCTTTAAAAATAGAAAAGGTCGGTTTAAGCGGAATTAAGGTAAGTAGGATAATTACGACCGCTGAAGTCTTGGGGAAAAAAGAAAAAGAACTGATTGCCCGGATTTTTAAGGCGGAAGTGTTCAACAATTATGCTTCGAATGAATGCGGTATGATGGCCTGGGAATGCCGAGCCCATAATGGTCTGCATATAAACAGTTCTAATCTGATACTTGAGGTCGTAGATGATCAGGGCAATTCTTTAGACGAAGGAGAGGGCAACATAGTTGTGACAAACCTTTCTCTATATACCATGCCCTTAATAAGATATAAGATAGGCGACCAGGGAATCCTAACCCTAAAAAAATGCCCTTGCGGCAGGACCCCGATATTATTAAAAAGGATTATAGGCCGGGAGGTGGAATTGTTGAGATTGCCCGCAGGCCCAGCCAACCTGTATTATCCTTTAACTGACTTAATAGATGGCTTCCCGGGAATAGAGCAGTACCAGCTCGGCCAGGGCCCGGATAATGATATTACGGTTAAGATTATAAGGAATGAGGCATTTAAAGAAAGTGATGCAGATTTGTTATTGTATAAATGTTCTGCCCTCTTAGGCGGCAAAATAAACCTACATTATGAATTTGTTACAGAAATAACGAAAAGCGGCTCAGGAAAATATAAGACAATTATCTCGGGTATCTGCAGTTAATACAGATTATGGCCAGGAATATATTTTTACCCGGTTTTAATTTTATAAAGAATCCTTTGGGCTATATAGCTCAGCGCAGATATTATAATTTTCTCTTGCGTTCTCAATGGTATCCGGTAGAAAAATTAGAATTATATCAATTAAGAAGACTGAAAGTTTTATTGAATTACGCTTATCAGAATGTACCCTATTATGCGGAGTTATTTAACAGGATAAGATTTAAAATAAGCGATATAAATTCGCTGAAGGACCTGGAGAGAATACCGGTTTTAACTAAAGATGATGTAATAAATAATTTTGATAAAATGATTTCAAGAAAATATAAGAAAAACCGGTATGTCAAGAAATCTACCAGCGGCACTACCGGCAAGGCCTTGGATTTATATTTTGATAAGAGGTTTTATTACTATATTTTCAGGGCATTTAATTTACGGAGGAAAAACTGGCTTGGCATTAAGCAATTGAATAAGAGGGTCAATCTATGGAGTTGGCCATTCCTTGAAGGGGAGAATAGGGACAAAATTTTACTGTATCATAAAAATAACAGGGTTTTATCCTTATCCACTCTGCCCCAGGGGCGAGAAGTCTTGCCCGTATATTTAAAAGAGATGGAGGGTTTTAAGGCGGATTATGTATACGGCAACCCTTCGCTGCTTTACCAGCTTGCTTGTTGCGCCTCGGAAAAAAATATGGATACAATAAGGTTCAGGATATTTTTGAGCGCCTTTGAACAGTTATTTTCTTATCAAAAGGAGCTGATTGAGAAGCAGTTTGGGTGCAGGGTGTTTAATTATTATGGCACGCAGGAAAGATTATTTTCCGCTACCGAATGCTACGAGCATAGTAATTTACATTTGGATATGGAGAATGGCATAGTGGAAATAGTAAATAAAGATAAGCAATTAGCCGATGGCGAATGCGGCAATCTGCTTGCCACTGGTTTGCATAACTACATAATGCCGTTGATACGCTATGCTATAGGGGATATTGCCTCAATCTCCAGGGAACCTTGCCCATGCGGGCGGGGCTTGAAAACACTGAATCTTTTAAAAGGCAGAAGCAATGAAAAACTTTTTTATAATAACAAATATATTTATAGCGCGACACTTGCGGAATTGTTGGCGCGGTTTAGGAAGATAGAAGAATGCCAGTTTATTCAGGCGACCGAGTCGCAGTTGAATATCAATGTTATTTTAAGATATCCGCACCAGGATAAAGGTATCGGTGAATTTAAAGCATTTTTACAGGAGTTTATCGGAGATAATATCAGAATAGAGGTTAAAATTGTGGATACGATGCCCAAAGATCCCTCAGGTAAATTCAAATTTATTGTTTCTGATTTAATGGACCGTCCAGAATAGGGGTGTTGTTTAGGTGAAGATTAAATTAATCATACCTCCTACTGTATGTGGGATATTTGACAAGAGATGCGATGCTTGCAATTGCCGTATTCGGAATAATAAACGCCTTGGCCTATTTATTTTCATCTCTATGGCTCTTGTCGCTAGTGGGTATTTATTCCAGGGTGGCTTTAGTTTATTTGGCCCGGGGCATCCTGCGCTATTTGCCAATTTTGGCCTTAATCGGTTTGGTTAAATGGAAAATAGGCATAAAGGATATGGGCACTTTGTTGGTCTTATTATTTATTTCCTCAAGCTATTATTTCATCGCCATTATTCGAGACAAAAACCTTGTTTTGGCTGTGCGTAGATCCTTTTTGAACATAGGCTCCGGTATGCGTATGACTAAACATAAATACAGGGTTTAGAATGCGATTTAAATCTTTCGGGGAATTAGGAAGTATGCGGGGTTTTAAACTAAATGCCAAAGAGGCCTGGAAGCTATGGTTTTTATCCGTCACTGAGAATAAGATAAAAAACAAGGATTTCCATTATTTATTATCTTCTCTTCTTAAAAGGCCTTTTAATTGGGTTGTCTGGGAGTGCTATCAGCACAATTTTTTGAAGCGTTCGCAATATTGGAGTGATTTAGAAATTAAGAGATATCGTTTTAAGCGCTTGCTTAATCTTCTAAATTATGCCTATGCTAAGGTCTCTTATTATAGGAACTCATTCCTTAGGGCTGGATTCGACCCCCAAAGAGATTTTAATTCTTTAGAAGACCTCTATAAGATTCCTGTTTTAACAAGAGAAGATGTGATTAATGATGGTGAGCAGCTTATAAGTAAGGATTTTTTAAAATATAAAGATTCTTTTAGGGTGCAGAAATATTATACTAGCGGTACTACCGGTAAGCCGCTTCTATTATATAGCGATTTAAAACGTGTCCTGATATGGAAAGTTATTGCTAAACGCAGGTTAGAATGGATAGGTATTTCTCCGATCGCGAAAACTGCGCAATTATGGTCAATCCCTTTAAGCGACATTGGCCGCAATGCCGAGATAAATGGATTATTATCCTATAATTACGATGAAAATACCCAAGAGGGATCGTGGTCAAGGAGCAGTTTTAATCTGCAAAAAAGCATAGCCTGTTTTGTCCCAGGGGGAAATATTATGCATATCTCATCAATGCCGCTTGGCAGGAGAAGTAGGCTGGAGCAGCTGGGTATTTTAAGCAAATTTAAACCGGTAAGCGTTACCGGGAACCCGTCATTATTCTTAGAATTAGCCTGTTTAGCCAATGAGAATAAAATATATCAATTTAAATTCAAGGCATTTATCAGTAAATACGAAATTTTATGGCCGCATCAGAGAAGGATAATCGAAGATACCTTCGGATGCCGCGTTTATTCAGCTTATTCAAATAAAGAAGGAACTATTAATGCTTTTGGCTGTGAATATGGGAATTATCATGAAGAAAAAGATAGTTGTATTATGGAAATCGTTGATGAGCAGGGTAATGAATCCCCCTGTGGCGAAAGAGGTAAAATACTGGGGACGGATTTGTTTAATTACGCTATGCCGTTTATCCGCTATGAAAGCGGAGATATCGGCATTAGGCATAAGAACAGGTGCCGTTGTAACCGGAGCAGTGATTTTTTCATATTGGAAGGCAGGGCAGCAGAGAAGCTTTTTTTTAGAGACAAGGCTATTTATGCTTCAACCTTATCCGTAATTTTGCGCGATATTCAGGGCATAAAAGAATGTCAGTTTAAACAGAAAGATAACGAAACAATTGAGATTTATATCGTGAGAAGGAGCTCTCAGGACGGCACATTAGCTAAACGGATAAGCGAAAAATTTAAAGAAAGCATTGACCCTGAGCTAAAACTTGTGATAAATTATGTCTGTAAATTAGATATAGGCCAGGGAGGAAAGTTTAAGCTTATAATTCTTTGATAATTGGGAGATATCCGGCAATAGTAAAAATTAAATGTTTCTCAGGATGTTAAGTTTTACCGCAAAATATCTCTGGCGGATATTTATCTGAGAAACCGGTCAAGCCAAGGATAATTGCCCCTTTTTTTACAAGTGGTAAACCCATAGGGGGATAAGATGAAAAGACTACTTGTAATTTTAGGGCTCATCTTAGTGGCTCAATTAGGATGTAGAATTACGCCTTTATTCGCAGAAAAAATAATCGGTTCTAGTTAGTCTAACGAAGGAAGAATATTCCATAGAAATAAAAAATGCCGTGAAAATTTATTTGCAAGGTCTTGAGTCCCGGTATATAAACCCCATTATGAGCCAGATCTCAAAAAAATATTCAGAAAAAACCGGTAGCAGAACCATAGAATACGATTCATTCAAAGCAGATTTAACAAAAATATAGATATTTTGTCATTTGTTATTTTAGCCAAAATAGATCCTTATTGGTATGATTCCAGGGGTAGTTATTTCGACGGACATACGTAAAACAGAAATATCCCGATATTTCTGGATCATGAAAGATCCTGTAAGCGGTTCCAAGAAAAAAAGTTTAAGCGGTTATAGTTAATTTATTCTCCATGGACAAGGGTCAGGAGGCCGGGCCGGCAGTTACTGGATATCAGGAGATGGATGCGAAGCCATTATTTGTTGATAAGTAGCAAAGAACCAACGGTATATTCATAGACCTTTAAAGTAAAGAGGCAGACAGTAATTAGAGACTCTTCTCCGGGTTGTCACTCCCGTAAACAATCGCCAGCAGATAGTTCCTTTGATCCTGATTTTCCGGTCTAAAGCGGATAAGGGACTGTAAGCGCGGTATAACTGGAGTTTTGTATTAACCATAGATATAGGTAATATTTTTATATTTAGCATAACTCTGCAGCTTTTGCAAGGGAATTAAGCCTTTGAGGCCCATGTGCGGCCTGTGGTTATTGAATAATTCGTCGTATTTCCGGCGTTCTTTGGCAAGATACTCAAGATTATTATAAGTTTTGTGCTGTCTATAGAACTCCTCATCATCAGTCCTGTGTGAGCGCTCAACCTTACCGTTCTGCTGCGGGCAGGCTGGCCTGTTCAGCTTGTGTTTAATCTTTAGTTCTTTGCATTTCAAGCTAAAAGGGTGTATCCTCGGCATCCTTAAGGGGTGTGTCCTGGGATCTGCGGTATAGCGGTTGGTAAATACGGTATCATTATCGGTGGATATCCGTTTTAGCCTGAACGGGAACTTAGTTGCGATATAATCAAGGAATGCTGCCGAGTAATGGTTTGAGCGTTCGGGATAGATTCTGGTAAGTTTGATACGGGTTGCATCATCAATAGCCGAATACTGCATCGTTCTTTTTACAGAATAACCGCCAACGACCTTGATATCCATTTGGATATTATCTCCCGTCAGGCCCGAATTTAGTCTTTTTTCGTAAGCGCCTTATCAACAGTATTATTTGTTCTTTAGTTATGTTTGGTGAATGTCCCGGCCGGCGCGATCTGTCAGCTAACGCCTCGGGTTTGTTTCCTGAAGCTGTGTAACGCCTGCGCCACTTAAATGCCTTGATACGAGGCAGGCATTCTCAAGTTGTTCATACATAAGCATCCAGGCTAACCTCATGCGGATTAGCCGTTCCAGATAATACTTGGGCATGGGTAACCTCCTTTCAAAATTGGCCGCTTTTTATTATAACAAAATAAAAAGCAAACCGTTACCTATGTCTATGGACTTTACAGTATAACTGGAGTTTTTTGTTTGCTAAAAGGCGTTTTTTTGCTATAATACATTCCTCATTAAAAGAGCCTGCCTGCCGGCAGGCAGGGAGAAAGCCTAGATGATCGAACGTTACAGCCTACCGAAAATGAGCAGTATCTGGCAGGAGGAGTTTAAGTTTAAAACCATGCTTGCCATTGAGATACTCGCCTTAGAAGCGCTCGCCAAACAAAAAAAAGTTCCCTCGGACGCAGTCAGAAGAATCAAACAAAAAGCCAGG
>Ga0265297_10003593_pt1 | contig 27608 bp, 24 predicted proteins | sample Munlanlwell13791_FD_192502 | JGI IMG/M metagenome (GOLD analysis project Ga0265297, IMG submission 192502) | Leachate microbial communities from a municipal landfill in Southern Ontario, Canada - Leachate well 137-91 | ecosystem: Engineered > Solid waste > Landfill > Unclassified | place...
GCCGCTCTGGCCGGCAGTGCGAAGAAGGGCATGAGTGGCGGAGGAGGAGAGAAAGGCTTCGCGGTATCGGCGGCATCGGCATCGGCATCGGCATCGGCATCGGCATCGGCATCGGTATCGGCATCGGCATCGGAGTCATCGTCATCAGATTCGGAGTCGTCGAAGAAGAAGGAGAAGAAGGAACGCAAGAAGGAGAAGAAGAAGGAGAAGAAGGAACGCAAGAAGGAGAAGAAGAAGCCAGCCGACGATGACGTTCCGCCGACGACGCCCACTCCTCGTCCCACGCCCACTCCCACTCTCTCCCCTTCTTCTTCCGACGAAGACGACGGCCGCATCGCTAAGGCCGCTAGCTTCTCTCTCTTCGATACGAGGAAGCTGGAGATGTTCGCTCTGCGGCTCCGCGGACTCGTGCTGTGGTATGAGGCGCCGAAGGGACTGCAGTCCGTTCCTTTCCCCGTCGTCGAGTCGGAGGAGTATGTCGAGGTGAAGATGCGGAGCCATCAGTGGACGATCTACCGCAAGATGGAGGAGAGAGAGCGACTGATCGAGCAATCCTTTCGACGCGACCGCACGGAGAAGGCGGCCGAGTGGATGCCGTCCATCGACAATCCGAGCGTCTATCGCTCTCTGACTCGTCAAGCGAGCAACTTCGCCTTCCCCGAGGACATGTATATAGGTTCGCACCGCTCGTCGGAAGAGATGCTCGCGATGATGCCAGACGAAGCCTTCGCAACGCCGGCGGCCACCGGTATCTCTCACTACAGCTGCAAGATCGCGAAGATCGTCGAGAAGATTCTAGAACAGCCGGACCGCATCCACGGCGTCTTCTCTTCCTTCGTCAAGGGCGCAGGTCTTGCCGCGGTGGAACGTTGCCTCCGCGTCGCCGGATGGAAGTCGCTCAATGAGATACTCAAAGCCAAAGCCCTTTCCTTCGACGACGTAGCGAGAGAAGCAGGGAAAGGAGTTCCTCTCTACATGATCCTGTCGGGCGACACGTCCCCCGAGCTGAAGGACAGACTCATTTCGATCTTCAACGACGGGAAGAACACGTCCTCTCTCCTCGTCAGAGTGGTAATGTACTCGGCCGCGGCCTCGCATGGTCTTACCTTCTACAGTGGTCGCGTCATCCACTTCCTCGAGCCAGGGTGGGACGACATCGAAGAAGATCAGGCTCGCGACCGCTTCATCCGCATCAACTCGGCTCGCTTCCTTCCGCCTGACCAGCGCAAAATCAAAGTCTACTACTACGTCGCCGTCCATCCAGACGCGGCAGCGAAAGAAGTGACGACCGACCTCCATCTACGCGACCTAGCGGAGAGGAAGGCACGTCTGAACAGTCTTCCTCTCCTCTGGCTGAAGTGCGTCTCTATCAACTGCGAAGGGATGTACGCCGCCGAGAATCGTCTCCATGCCTCACTCATCTCTCGCGGCGAGATTCCACCGATGAGAGTCTTCTTCCGATGTATATCGTGCGAGGCGAGGTACGTCCACTCATACCTACTGCAGGAACTGTCGGACGGGAAGTGCCTGCAGATGGCTTCGTCGATGCCTGTCGGAAAGGATGCCATCTCTCTCGACGTCTCGCCATCGAAGAAGATTCTTCTCGATCGAACGACGGGTCTCGGATGGATCATCGTCTCTCGATCGAAGCCATCGCTCATCGTCAATCCAGTTCAGCTGCGCAGCTATTGGCTGAAGGTGATGAAGGCGTCGAGGTGAGGACGCAGAGCCTTATCTTTTTTTCGTCTCCGCTCGGCGTGCCTCTTGCGCCGATCAGCGTGTCTCGCTCCGATCCGTCTCGTCGAAAAAGAAGGCGTCGGCGTCGACGACGGCGTCTCTCACAGCGGCTGGCCTTCGCGAGTCTGTATCTCCTTCCACAAGTGGAGACGGAGGTCTTCGTCGCCGATCGACTCGGAGAAGAGAGCATGTCGTGCTTGAAGACTCGCGTAAGCATCCTTCAAAGTCGTCAGGCCCATCTCGATGAGGTGGAGCGTTGGCTTGTCACAATGACTGCACGGAGCGCCTTTCCTCGTCATCGAGAGAAGATTCTCATATCGGCCGCAGCTCGAGCACTTCGCGAGTATGAGAGGACGTGACATTTGATGATGGATGGAAGATTCACTTTGCTGTCGCGGTGGTGGCGGTCGTCATCTTTCCTTCTCCGTCTTCTTCTTCTCCTCGTCCATCCCTTCCTCCCCCTCCTCCGCTACCGAGCCGTCGGAAGAAGTTCAGACTCCCACTCTTGTGGAGGTAGACGACGCCGAGCGAAACGGCGAGTACGACTAGCGAGAGGATGCCTATCGTGAAGAGGATGGCTCCGGCTTCGAGCATCGGATCCTTCTCTTCGTCGACATACTCGAAGAAGACGCATCGATCGCAGTAGCATTCTTCGCAATACGGCTCTGCCGCTTCGAGGTCGCACTCGACGCAAGTGACATTCGAGCCAGCCGGCACGGCGAGGATGCCATCCTCTTCTTCGAAGAGGGCTTCCTTCGTCACATTGATATAGATGTCTTCTTCGACGGCCCTCTTGCCATATCTCTTTTCGATGCATGATCGAATGCTCGACCTCGCTCTGTCCATGATGTCTTGGCCGTAGGCACTCGTCTTCTCCGCTGTCGAGAGAGTGTAGCTGGACGCCGCTCGAGAGCCGAGCGCTTGATTCCACCGACCATGGGCCATGATCATGTTCCCCGGTACGTCCTTGCATTCCGGATGGGAGGCAAACTCCGGCCCATTGCGATCAATGATATGCTCGACGTTGTAACAGTCCGACGAGTCTCCTCGCTGGCATCCCCAGTTGCCATGGTGACACCACTTCCCCGTGCAGTCTCTCGTGCTCGCCACTTGACGTCGAAAGGATTGCTTGGTCGTGATCGTGCTCCTTCCTTCGGCATACAGGTCGCCGCCATACGTCCTTCTGTCGAAGGAGTCTTTCGTCGTCCGCACTGTCTTTCTCTTCGCGGCGAGGGAGGAGGAGACGACGAGAAGGAGGAGGAGGATGAGCGTAGTACGGGCGGACGAGGCCTTCATTTGCTCGCCGAAAAAGATTTTGTCGACGGAAGGCGACGACGACGCCACTACCACGATCAAGTCTTCCCGACGAGGATGACGTCATACGGGCCATTGAACGACATCATCGACTTCGAGATCGCAAGGAAGCCGCCTGGCACCCACGAGATTCCAATCGCACACCCATCGGCCGCAGGAAGCGTGGCGGCGTTCTTCACGTAGAGGTCGTCAGCAGCTGACCTCTTCTCGACGTCACACGTCAACATCGGCGCGCCTGATGTAGTGCTACTCACCACGACGTGGTATACGCCATACAACGAAGAGAGGATGACTTGTGATGCAATGCCAGCGAGCGCGATGACAAGCTGCTGCACGCCGGCCGCCGTTACGGTGCTCGAACCTCCAGTACCGCCGAATTGGTTCACCATTTGAGAGGCGAGCAAAAATAGAAGCGTCGGAGAAGGATGCGCCTCGTCCGCCACCTCGTCCGCCACCTCGTCCGCCACCTCGTCGAAAAAAGGATGTGTCTGCATCTGCGTCTCTCAGCTATCGGGAGGATGTATGACGACGATGTCAGAAGGAGTTGACGTCGGAAGAGGATCAGGAATGACGGCCCCGCTGGCCGCGGGAGCCGAGGTCGCCATCTTCACCGGTCGTCGTTTCGGAGGAAGTGGTTGTCGCTTCTGGAATCGGCCAGCCGGAGCCGAGGTCGTGTAGACCTGGAGGAACTTCACGACGGCTTCTCTCGCCGCGGCGATCGCTTCCTTGAAGTAGGCCGGCGCATTGGCGAAAGGAGGAGCCGTATGCAGCTGCAAGTCTTGGAGAAGAGTCGCCATGAAGTAGAGGATGTTGCCGATGGGAGCGGAATGGATCATCTGCACGATGTCGGCCGTGTTCTGTCGAGTCAGCATCGCGGGACTGCGTGTCCGTACGACGGGGCCCGGGACAGGCCGTGTCGTCGTTGCCATCGCAGCAAGGCCTCTCGCGGCATGCGATGCCAGCTCGGCTTCCTCTTCGTCGACTTGTTGACTCCAGCTCTTCGTCTTTCCTTCGTCGGATGTCATCGCGCGTTTGGCAGTTCGACAAAAATCACTTTCACCTCTTCTCGACGTTCGAGGGGGAGGAAGAGGAAGTGGAAGTGGAAGCGGCCGCCATCACGGAGCTGGAGTGCTCGCCGTAGATCCTTCGATGGCGGTCGGAAGAGATGAAGCCGAAGTCGAAGGCGCCGATCCTTCTTCTTCGCCTCCTCCACCCTTCTTGGCAGCAGTCCCCATCGCCAGTATCTCTTCTCCGACTGTTTGCAGATATGCGACGACGGCTGGCTTCTCTTCGATGGTGATGCCGGACGCCTTCATCATGAAGTCGAGCCGATTGTTCGTTGGCTCCTCGATGCGGAAGAAGAGTTGCCTCGTGATCGCCTGCAAGTACTCGATCGGACTGCGGCCGAGTTGAGTGCCGACGACGAAGCCATTGCTGCCAGGCAACGGCCACCAATACGTCCGCTCGCGTACGGAGAAGACTTTATCCTCTCCGACTCTGAACTTCATCTCCAACGACTCCTCTGGCTTGATGTGGAGAAGAAGGTTCCTCCGATTGAACGGCAGGATCCCCTTCGGCAGCTTGTCGTGCGTCGTGAGGGCCGACGAGAAGACGGTGAGGGCATATGGCTCTTTGTTGTGAGGGACGGAGAGGGAGAAGGTCGTCCCGATCTCGAGCGCCTGATTGATGGGAAGGAGTTGTATCGCGTCGTAGATGGCAGGGTTGTCGCCGTGGACTTGTGATGCGCCACCGTGCGTCGTTGCAATATAGCGTCCTCCTTCGATCGGAATGAGGCACTTCACATCGAATTGGCTGTCTATGCCCATCGCATACCACGAGACGAGGAAGGAGAGGTACGGAGAAGGATTGAAGACGACCTCGGCCTCCAAACGCTTGTCCGCGAGGTCGAGGTATCGCAGTGTCTCCTTCGACAGCTTACCGACATCGAGCGCGACTTCCCTCGTCTTGAGCGAAGCGATGGCCGTCGTCGCGGCGGCTCTACCTTTCCTCGACGTTTCCTTGGCGGACATGGTTTTAGCTCGTCACAAATATCACTTTCAGAAGCATGGCGACGTCTTCCGCGATTGAAGTCACGTTCGGAGCGCGATCGTCGAGACAACTCGAGCGAGAGGTGCAATGCATAGTGAGAGAGATCCCAGGCGAAGGGATCGACCTCGTGAGGGACAAAGGGCTCAACTGCGCCATTCGCGTAGTGATCGAGGACATGACTGTCTACTACGGCCCGCAGGCCATCCAATATCTGCGCAACCTCCTCGACATGGTGAAAGAGAACGAGGCGGATGAGTTGTCTCGCCATCCTCAACCCAATCCGGACTTCGAGGAAGCGGAGAGAGAGTTCATCAACCCGGCCTCAGTCAACAGGCTCGAGAAGACGCGCTACGCTCCCTTCGCTCAATACAGTGCCGTAGCGCCGACCATCGGCCATCATTATCAATACGTTCCTCCGACCTTCCTTCCAGAAGAAGGGAACGGCTTCTACTCGCACCCGATGCCATACGCACTCTCTTCCCGTTATTCGCTGCGCGCTCCGCCGATGCATCCAGACGGACGGACGCGGCTTCCTTCTCATTGAAGGAGGGTCGTCGTCGTCGCCTTCTTCTCTTTGCGCCGGGCTGTGTCGAAGTGAATGATTTTGGTCGGCGTCAAACCTTCCTCCCACACTCATGGCGGAAAGAGAAGTCGTCAGCGCGATCGATGAGCTCCTCCATCACATCAGCGAAGAGAGGGGCATTCCGGCGGCCGATCGAGTGACGCTCGGAGACGTCTACCATCTCTACAACACGAACGTGCAGACTCTCATCCTTCACATCCTCCTTCCCGTCATAAGGCGGCTGCGGAAGAGGATCGTCGAGAACGATTACCACTTCTTCGCCAGTGAAGCATTCATCACGGCGGTGGCGAGAGCAGTGGACGACTGTTGCCGCGATGCCATCGAGAAGAATGTCATGCAGCACGACAAGCTGAAGCTAGTCCAGCCCAACATCCTTCCAATCCTCTCGACGGTCCGCTATGCCGCTTCACAGTACCTCGTCGGCGACGTGATACTATACGAGTACATCCAAGAGAAGCTTCTCTTCGTCGTTACCTCGCTCTGCGCGTCGAAGAGCTGATCTCGAGACGGACTATCTTTTTCCTCGACGCGTAAAGTGCCACCACCATCCACCATCCACCATGAGCAAACGCGGCGGAGTCATCATTCGCACGAGGAAGCCAAAGGGACGGCCTCTGACGGAAGAAGAGGCTGCGATAGCCGGAACTCCTCCTTCCGAAGCATTCGGCGGAGGAGTGGGAACGAAGTTCGGTGAAGCGGCACAGAAGGCTTGGCAGAGCAGCGTCAATCCGAGCCAGTTCCTCGAGGGACAGGTCTATGGCGACCTTCTCCGCATCGATTCGAAAGTACTGGCGAAGAAGAGGACTGTCGTGCAGAATGCGCTCGGCAAGGTCGTCACTGCGATTGTATGGCTGATCGAGAAAGAGGAAGGAGGCGTCGAACTTCCTTCCTTCGCCAGCGTCCGCAAAGAAGCGTACGAGATCATCCACGGATGGAGAGAGCTCGTCGGAAAGAATCCGCATGTCTGGCCTCGCAGTCCGATCTTCGACTACATCATCGAGCTGAGAGGACTCTGCAACGCCGTCGACAAGTCATGCGGATCGGCACTCAGCGAAGAAATGCCCGAGCGGTTCAAGTCGTGGAGCGAGCGAGAGAAGACATTCCTTCCGTCAGAGCCGCTTCACAACTTCCTCTCGATCAACCTCGCCGCGGCCTATCCTTACATGCGCGACCTCTATCAGTACAGCTCAGTCATAGTGAGCGAGTTCTGCTCTCCGCCATACGCGTGGAACCTCGCCATCGTCACGAACATCAGGAAGACACTTCAGACAGCGGGATTCGCTCCCGACGGCCTTGCCGACTCGATCAAGGCTTGGGCGCATTCAGAGATACATAACCAATACCTCGCCAAGCTCGGGATCATCGACCATCATCTCGACTTCATGAAGCTTCTTCCGAGCCTCGGCCGGACGGCGAACATGTCGACGGCCACCAACCTCATGCGTGGCATGCTCGAACGTCGAGACATCTCGACGCAGGTATTCGGGTCGGAGGCGGTGAAGGACATGGGCGACCTCTACGAAGAGATGAGAACAGTTCAGGCTCCATTCACGGAGGCCAGCGAACGCCCGCCTCCGCTAGTGGCGGCTGCGGCGGCCGCCCCTTCCGCGACGGCGACGACACCCCCACCTGTCGAAGGAGAAGAAGAGGAGGAAGCGTCGTCTCCGCCCGTCGAAGACGGAGAAGCGGCGGCATCCGAACGGCCGTGATGGCGCCGCCTCCTTCCCTTCCATCTTTTTCCTCGACACTTCTCTGCCATTTCGCGTCACTCGAAACCAACATGTGGAGCATCATTCTCATCGGTCTCGCCATCGCTGCCGCCATCGCCATCGTGACGACTGTTGCCGTCATCGCATGGAAGAAGTCGAATGTTCTCGTCGCCGAGCACGGAGAAGGACGAGTCGAGCTTCCTCTCTTCGTCCCGACGAGCGGAGAGAACGAGAAGATTCGAATCGTTCTCCCGACGCCATACAGCTACGACGACTTCGTCCTTCTCCATGGCGATCTCAGCAAGAAGACGGGCGACAGGACGAAGTACAATCCGGCCTTCGTCCGGAAGCTCATGGCCTGCCTCTTCATACTTCAAATCTATGCACAGGCGAAGAAGGAGCGGGTCGACGTCTCGGGAGAGATGATCCCGACGGCAAGAGCCTTCTGGGAAGCACACGTGGGAAGGACGAACTCTCGCTTCGCCGACGACTTTTACTTCCCGACTCGCGCCCAATACGACGAGGCAGTCGCTCGGGTCGTCGCGTGAGGTCGGCTTTTCTCGACGCGAGGCCTTACTATTTTTCGATGATAAAGGCGCTTCTCATGAATAGCACACTCTGGTACATGCTCATCGGCCTCGCCGTAGCAGCGGCCATCGCCGTCCTCGTCATCGTCGTCGTCATAACGATGCGCAAGACGAGGAGCCTGTCGTCGGGAAAAGGTTACATTTCAATCGTGAAGGATCGCAAGACGGAGACGAAGGACCTCGTCTTCGAGATCTCTCTTCCGTCGAACTACACGGAGAAGGAGATGACCGAGCTGATGACGCAGCTGGCTAAGGTCGACGAAGGAGTGACGGAGAAATATCCGGCCGACTACATCACCGCGGTCGCCGCGGTCGCTGTCGCTCTCTTCATCTACCAGCAGGCGAAGGGGAAGGAAGTCAAGCTCGAGATGATGGGTCTCGTCGACGCCGAGAAGACGATCCTCAAGACCGACTTCTACGAGGGATGCATCGATCCTCTCGTCCAAGGTCTTCTCCACGGCTTTGCCTCCGGAACGATCACCGTCGCGACGGTCCTCTCTCTCATCGACCTCCCGCAGAACATCGCCATCGTCAAGACGTGGACAACGGGCAAGCTCATCTCCTTCGCTCCCGACCCGGTGTCGGGAAAGATGGCCGTGACTCTGATGGACGCGACCTCCTTCCAGTCGTGCGGAGAAGGAGGCTGTGGCTCGCCCTTCACTCCTTTCGCCACTCTCGGCGAAGGAAAGGATTCGAAGCGCATCTTCTACGGAGCCGCGCCTCGTGATCGTCTGACCGAGCCTCTTCTCGTCGCCCATCAGCGCGAGACGATGAGGACGAGGACCGCGGGCTTCTCTCCGAACGCCACGATGATCGCCGGCTCCAAGACGGTGCAAACTCCTCCTTCCGGCTTCTATGCTTGGCTGCCGGGGATCAATAGGCAGAGCTCGTACCTCTCCGATCCCTCGCAGTACCCCGGAGTCGCCGACCCATCGCAGGAAGAGCTGCGTCCGTCTCCGGCCAACATGCGTCTCCATCGCATCGGTGCGTACGACGAATTCCCTCTCTTCACTCGCTCGACGTCGGAAGGAAGGGAGCAGGTCTACGACGCATCGTTGGAGCAGGCGTCGTGAGTGATGATGATGCTGCGGCCGCTTGTTCGTCCGTCCGCCATTCTTTTTGGCAGAGGCAGAGGCAGAGGCAGAGGCAGAGGCAGAGGCAGAGGCAGAGGCAGAGGCAGAGTCGTCGTCGTCATCGTCATCGTCGTCGTCATCGTCATCGTCACCTCCTCTTCTCGACAAAGTGATACATCGGTCTCCATCTCCAAATGACGGATCATCATCCTCCCTCCGACGGCACGCACATCGCATTCCTCTTCAAGGAGCCAGAGCGATGTGTGACGCTAGACGTCGAGAAGGGTGAATGGTCAGAGGTTCCAAGTTACTTCATTACGCATCATGACGGCCAGATCTTCCTCCGTACGGAACGAGGCGGCTGTCTGCATGAAGTAGAGCTCATAAGATACGCGCCAGACCCTCTTCCTCCGAACGCAGATCCAGCCAGGACCGATGCGCCTCTCAGGGTCATGTTCTCGCATTGCTCTAGTCTGGTCCCGATGCCAGTCACAGCCAACTTCGTCGCTCCATACCACACGCTTCGATCAATCACAGCCGTGACCGTCGGAGAGAGATTCTATGTCTTCGTCGCGACGGACCGTCCTCCCTTCTTCGAGTTGGCCGCGGCCGTGGAGTCGAAGAAAGAGATTGATGATCGACTCGCTTGTCACGTTGTTGATGTAACGCCGACGGCCGCTAGTCGACTCTCTTGTCGCGTTGGTGATGTAACGCCGACGGCCCTATGTCTTATCGGCTGCCGCATGCAGTCTGTGCATGTGAGAGGCCACATCTACGTCTTCAGAGGTGGAGTCGAGCCGAGTGATCAAGCCTTCGCCGCGGCGTATGACATTGCTCAGAACGAATGGACCACTCTCCCTTCGACGATCGTTCCTCGTTGCGACTATGCCGTCGCTGTCTCCGGCGATCGATACATCTGGGCCATCGGAGGAGTTCACATCACCCAGAAGCGAATCCTCCTCTCGATTGAGACGTACGACATCGATCGGAAGGAGTGGTCCATGTCGCCGATCTCTCTTCCGGAGGAACCGCTATATAACGACGCCTTCTTCTCGAAGGGCGTGCTGCACGTGATCGACGAAAAATGTAACGTCTATCGCTACGAGCGAAAGGGATGGCACGTCATCGCCTATCCAGACAGCAATCCTCCTCCTGCCATCGTCATCGCGTACTGGTGAAGTCAGCGCCTCGGCGACTCGATTTCCTTTTTCCGAGCGAGAGCCGCGTCGAGGAGAGCGCGATGTCGTTCGAGGCTTATCGGCTCGCCGAGTGGTTCATCTGGAATCGAAGAGAAGGATCGCGCATCCTGCGGCGTCGAGCAAGAGATACGCGCCGCTAGTTGTCTCTTTGTATAGCGCATCTGATTCATCTCTTCGTTACGCATGCACGGAGGGTAGCGCATCTCCAGGCTGAGGCCATTGATGACTTCTTCGACGAAGCGAGGCTCGCTGAAGGCCAACTCCGCGAGCGATTCACCGTCATACACGCCTTCTGCGAACATCTTTCTTCTCCGTCGGAAGCATCACTTCGCGAGGTGGCAAAGACGAGATCACTTTTTCTCTCGACGTCTCGCACTCGCCGTCGAAGAAATTGCCTCGTCCGAAACGATGTATCGCAGAAGACTCACTCCGCGGGGGATGCATGCTCTGCAGACCCAATCGGCGAGAAGAGGATTCGATTACCGCGACGTCGAGGTCGCCGATGTCGTCGAGTCATCAGCACATCCTTCGATGGCTTCGACGAGCTACGATCCGATCGAACTGGATCGAGAAGATGAGGGCCTGCCGTCGACGGAGGCCAACGCAGAATGGTTCATGGACAAGCTGCGCACGGGGACGCTGTCGTATGGAGACGATAAGCCACGCATCCTGATCGGTGATCCGACGGTCGCCGGCACGGCGGGAGATGGATATGACTATGCTCACTTCGACGAAGACTTTTGCCACGACCGTATGTATACGCATGTCCTTCGCTACGACCCGCATGACGAAGGACCGGAGCTGATGGAGCAGAAGCGGCTCCACGCTCTCAATGCTGTCGAGTCGAACACGACGTACTCCGTTCCGAAGTGGAAGATGATCCATCCTTCTCGCATGGAGAAGACACATCGCCTCGCGACGACAGAGTCAGCGGAGAGAAATGTCTATGACGATTCGAGGACGACGCACTATGTCGACTACGATCGCTTCCGCATCGCTCTCGAGCAGAGAGCGACAGTCCGCGAGCAGCAGGAGGCGTCAGGAGTGGCCGGCACTCTCATCTCTCCGATCGTCAGCTTCTTCGAGGCATCGCAGGTTCCGACGGAAGGAGCAGGCGACAAGCTGACTCAGATGAAGTGCCATCTCATTCCGGCGGAGGCGATACCATACCCCGAGCTCGCAGCTTACCTTCTGACTCGTCCGACCAATCTTCTTCGACAGATCTATCGGAAGGATCCAATCACTGGCGCGCATCTCCGTGAAGACCTCGAGAAGATCGCAACGTTGGCAGGCGAAGAAGACATGACCGAAGCGGAGAAGAGAGTCATGTCGACCGTCATTCGCAAGCATCTGGACGAGATGGAAGTCACGCGCATCTTCGATCCGTTGATGATTCAGTACGTGCAGGAAGGCGACGCGAAGCATCTCGAAGTCGGTGCAATGCGCGACACATACGAACGCATCTATCACATCGCCTGCGGTGAAGTCGACGAAGAGGGACACGACATCGACAAGCGGATCATCTTCCCGCTGGCCGTGCACATGCGTGACAGGCATATACCACTGACCGTCGAGAACGTCATCGGAGAGATGGACGCTCTCCTGCAGACCCGCGAAATACTTGAAAAGCTGAGTTTCGACTTCGGCCGCCAACTCGAGAGTGGCGGACCGCAAGCCTTCCTCGATCATGCATCGGAAGAAGAGAGGGAAGTGCTGGACAGCGTCGGGAAAGAAGTCATTGCGATGCTGATGCCGGGTAACTGCCGTGCGACGACATTCCTTCCGATCTATGGAGAAGAGGAACGGTCGGAGGCGGACAGAGTCGCGGAGACGATGTTCGGTCCTCGCTTGCCCGGCGGACTCCACCATCGCGCTGGCTTCTCATCGGGAGGATACTATCAAGCCGGAGCGAAGACGATCGATCCGCCCGAGCAAGAGGTCGCTCCTTTCGATCGCAACCCGGCGCAGCAACAGGTGACCTTCTCTCCATATACAGAGGCGCGCGAGTTCCTTCGTCAGACGCGTCTGCGCAAGTTCATCGTTCCGTCGTATTGAAGGCCGAGAGAAGCGGCTCCGAATATCCCGTCCTCGCTCGCATCGAGCATAGATTTTTTGGGGGCGTAAACGACTCACCATCACTCCAGCAATGGCCGAGACAAAGAACGTATTCCCAGGCGACCTCATTCCAGCGGGAGAGCTCTCGCGTAGGCTCGGTCCGTCCCCGAGCAAGCCGACTCCTGGTCGCTTCCTCATCATGGACTACCCAATTAAGAGCATCGATCGCTTCATCGCCAATGCGTGCACTCACATGGCCTTCGCGAACTACGTCAACTTCGGGTTCACCGTCGCCAATGAGGGTGCCGCAGTCGTCGCAGCTCTTCTCGCTGCCGGCTACACGCCCCGCGAGATCTATGAGCTGAGGGCGTCGGGAAAGTTCATCCCGATCGACCTCATCGAAGCGAAGACCAAGATCACTGGCCGCTTCCACGTCCAGAAGAAGGGTGCCGATCACAAGGGCCTTCGCTTCCGCGAGGCCGTTGATCGCCTCATCAGGGAGAAGATTGGAGCCGGACCTGGCGTAGATCCGCTCACTCCCGTCTCCTTCGCTGAGCTGGCCATCACGAGGCCAGTCGCATTCTACATCACTGCTCTCGACCTCACGACGGGAGCAGTCGTCACTCTCAGCCGCGATACTCATCCGACGATGGCCGTTGCAGACGCCGTCCTCGCATCTTGCGCAGTCCAGCCCTACCTCCGCAATCTCACCTTCACCGATGCAGTCGGCCCTCACCTCTACGCCGCATGCAGCAACATCGCCACTCTTCCATTCCTCACCGCGCAGGGCAAGGCGAAGGAGAAGAGGATTCCGAACTTCGACTCTCTCGCGATCGGCTACGGCTGCTCGAGCACGGCTAACGAGGCAGGAGTCAAGAACGCGTCCGGCACTGCGACGCAGAAGGCGCTTCAGGCACAGCGTGCACAGGCCGTCGTCCCAGCGCAGCTCATGAGCCACTTCATCATGTTCTGAAGGACTTAGCCGGAGACGGGTGGTGTCGTCGTCGTCGCCGCCGAGAAGACAATTCTTTTTTGCATCGCGATGTCGGACGCGCACTCTTCTCGATGACGGCGTGATGTCGGACACGCACTCTTCTCGATGATGTCGATGCAATACCGACCACACTCTTCTCGATGCCGACCGCGCAAAAAGATGTCAGGCCGAGCGAGCCGGCCGACCCTCCTCCCCTCACATCATCAGATACAAGACCGTGCCGAGCGTCGCGACGATCTGAATCTTTCTCGTCGGCAACTCTGCGATGGCGGCGGCATGCGTCGAAGGGAACTCGATGCCTTCGAGGAACTTGATGACGGACGACTTGTCTCTCGGCAAGTGAATGAAGTCGTTGACGAGAGCGAAGAACTTGAAGTGCGGTCGAGAAGAGATGCGATGGAAGTAGCTGTCGATAGTCGACGCGATGCGAGGAAGGAGAGTCGGACTTCTCTCCGCCTCTGCCGCCATCACGGGGACGAGCGATAGGACGGCGCCGAGTTGGTTTAGACATGCAGACACTTCTTCGACGTAACGCCTCGCCTCGCTCCTCTGCGAAGTGATCAGCAGCTCAACGTCTTGTCGATGCGCCATCTCGACCGTCTTCATCTTCACGATCGTCGAGAAGACTGCTTCCCAGTAGTCGATCGTCTTTCCGATGAACGAAGCCATCTCGGCATTGAGTGCTTCGACCTCGGCGGAGAGAGCTTTCTCTTTCTCGACTCTCGCTTCGGGAGGAGTAATCTTCTCCATCTCCTTCGTCGCTTCCTCGAGCTTGGCATACTTCTCGCGAAGAGGGCGTGAGTCGTATGGAGGAGGAAGGCGCCTCGCTATGCTCTTCCATGAGACGTTCGGCGCCGGAGTCACACTCATCGAAGTTGGCAGAGAGACACGCGTTCCCGAGATGATCGAGACAGCCTTCTCGGCGCGAATGGAAGGATCGTCCGAGTGAGACTGATAGTCGGAGAGAATGCGTGATGCGTAGACATCGTCGGGAAGAGATCGAAGGAGGAGGTCGGCAAGATGTTCGAGCTTGGTCTGCTGCAGTACATCGTCGTCGGAAGGAATTGGAAGAGCTGGCGCCGGCGAAGAAGCATACGTCAGCATCTCTTCGATGGACTTGAAGCCGATCGACTGCGACAGCGCCACCATAGCCTTCTCCACTTCGGTCAGGCTCGGCTTCCCTCCGCGCAGGTCCCGAAATGATTGCTTGACGAGCTCTACGTTCATGATGAAGTCGGTATTACGTCTCGCGATCGCGTTTAGCGGACCCCAAAATCCACCGCCCTCGTACTGGCCCATTCTCATCGCGCACTCGCGCAGCATGACGGTCATTCCTTTCTTTCTCTCGGCGGAGAAGGACAAAAAGTCGCGCCGCATCGCGCTCGACGATGATGACGGCAACACCATCTTCATCTTGTCGCGCCCCGCTCGTGCGATGCGTCATGCTCTCCTTCCGGCATGAATGGCATTACTGTGCACAATTCTATGCATCCTCGATACCCTCCTCTCGCCGCACGGGCCAGCAGCTCATTCCAATCGATCGCACCCGCCTCTACTGCGAGCCTGCATAGCAAAGGTGAGTGAAGTCTAGCTCCTTCGGCGTAGAGGTCATCCTTCTTCCACAGCTTCTCGCGAGGGAGAATGGCATGTGTATATCTCGTCGAGAGTCGGAAAGGAATCGCTTCGACTGGATGGAGGAAGGAAGCAATCCTCTCGATGAGGCGCGCCCGTTCGAAGACGTCTTGGATCGGGTTGTCACTCGTCATTTGAGTCGGCCTTGGATTATCACTTCTGCAGACGGAGAGAGGATGGGGAGAGGATGGAGCGGAAGAAGCGGACGGAGAGGAAGGAGAGAGGATGGAGAGAGGAAGGAGAGAGGAAGGAGCGGATGGAGAGAGGATGGAAAAAGGATAGAGTCGTTTGTCGTCGACAGCGTCGTCGTCTTCACACAGTCGAGCCCCACTCTCTCGCGAGATTGTAGAGCTCACTGTGCAATCCTGTTGCTGCTGCTGCCGACATCAGGTTCCAATCATTCGCACCCCACTCCTTCGCCAGCTCACACAACTCTCGATTCCCTTTCAATGCCGCGCGTGCTAGCATCGCGTTCCAGTCATTCGCACCCCACTCTCTCGCCAACACGCATATCTCACGACACTCAATTTGCATCGCGCACCTCAACATGCGATTCCAATTCGTTGCGCCCCACTCTTTCGCGAGGACGCAGAGCTCAACCTTTCCTCTTCCCGCCGCGTGTGCCAACATCCCGTCCCAGTCAGTCGCACCCCATTCCTTTGCCAGCTCACACAACTCTTGATCGCCTCTTCCTGCCGCTGCTACCAACATCAGGTTCCAATCAGTCGCACCCCATTCCTTCGCCAGTACGCATGATGCGCGCTGTCCTCCTGCGGCTGCCGCAATCAACATCAGGTTCCAATCAGTCGCACCCCATTCCTTCGCCAGTACGCATAACTCTTGATCGCCTCTTCCTGCCGCCGCAGCCAGCATCCAGTCCCAGTCGGTTGCACCCCACTCCTTCGCGAGAATGCATAACGCTCGCTGCCCTCCTTTCGCCGCGGAGCCCAACATACAGTTCCAGTCGATCGCACCCCATTCCTTCGCCAATACGCACAACTCTCGGTACCCTCCTTCCGCCGCCCTGACCAACATCCCGTTCCAGTCCCTTGCACCTGCTTCCTTCGCCGCTATGCATTGCGACATCGAGCCGAGCTTCGCTCCTTCGATGAGGAGTACATTCTGCCTCCGCATCTCGTCCGTCATTTGAGATGGCGATTCTTAGCATTTTCTCTGCCGTCGCCGTCGCCGTCGCCGTCGCCGTCGCCGTCGCCGTCGCCGTCGCCGAAGAAAAAGTATCATGCATGGGCCTCTCAGCGCAGCTCTTCGAAGTCGTCGTCGTCATCGTCTCCGTCATCGAAGGGAATGCCAGGTGCGGTTGTCGCGGTGGGCGCGCTGGTGCCGTCGTCATCATCATCCTCTTCTTCCTCCTCTTCCTCCTCATCGAGAAGAGGCTGCGGAGGAAGTGTCGGCCGTGCCGTCGCCAGCACACCGGGAACGAAGACAGAAGGCGCATGACGAGGTACTTCTGTCTGAGGAACGAGAGGTTGGTCGCCGAGGTCCTTCAATGCCGAGAGAGATGCGGCAGCAGCAGGCCGACTGGTCTCGGAGCCACGAACCTCGAGTATCGAGAGGAAGGCCGAGCCGGACGAGAGTTGAGAGAACATGACTCGCACGCACATATAGTACGTTTCGTTCGTCTTCTCGTAGAATGTCAGCTCGACTCCCGTCGCCGTTCCGCTCGCGATGCATTGACCGATTTGCGACAGGCCGACCATCGCCAGCTTCGCCGTCAGATTCCGCGTCGGAGGAGTGATGAAGTTGTAGTCGGAGCAGTCGCCCTTCCCATACTGGAAGTTGACGGACACGGGATTCTCTTCGACGATACCCGTTATCTCGATGCCGGCGGAAGAAATGTTGATGGTGCGGTCTTGCTCGCTCTTCACTCTCTTCGGCGGAAAGACGGTCTTCAATGAGACCGCGCGCACCATCACGCTCGCTATGACGGGATGGGCGAGTATCTGCCTCACCTTCTCCTTCGACTCGTGCTTATTCGACGGAAGAAGAGGCGCGCTGATGATGGTCGTCGACGCGGCCGTATGAAGCTCTATCTTCCCGTCGTTCTTGAACTCGAATCGTTGCGTCGACTTCGAGGCGGCGGAGGAAGAAGGTGGCTTCATCGAGTAATCAGCGCCCGGCGTGATCTGCGAAGAGACTTCGCCGTTCACGTCAGTATAGGCGATCGTAACCTGCAGCTCCATGTTCGGCGTTGCCTTGTGAAGCGCACAGACGAGAGCGCCTCTCTCGACAGACCACGGGATCGGACTCACGAATGCAGATGTGAACTTGAGAGCAGCGGAGAGAATGGCATTGCCCGAGATGCGAAGAACGACTCCATCGGGAAGGACTTGCGCCGTCTCGGATTGATGTCGAGTCAGAGTCTGCGATGCGAATGGCATCACGCTTCCACTCGTCGAAGGGATGACGGCGGCCGCCTTCTCTCTCGATACTTGCAGTTGGACGACACTGTTCGACGCGTCCCACCCTCGGAGGAACTCGTTCACGTCGCGCAGCGTGATGAACGCTGAGTAGGGGTCTGATCCTCCGTCGGTAGTCATGTTTCGAACGACGGCGTGAGTACTTTTCGGCTGGTCGCAAAAATATCACTTTCGAGCGAGTGGACGGGCAGACCGGTCTCTCCATCCGCGCCGACGGATCACTTGGTCCAAGGCGATCCGATGAACTGGACCTCGAAGGCCGTCAAGACGCGCAGCGATTCGGAAGTGGCGGAGAAGAACTCGATCGACTCAGCGATGTCGGACTTGAGCGCCTCTTCGATCTTGTCCTCGTACATAGCGAAGAAGGCGGCTCGCATTCGCGCTACCGTCGGAGTGATATCATCCTTTCGATTCAAGTCGATCGCGGCGACGAAGTCATGCATATACCGACTCGCCACTTCGAGAGCCGCCTTTTCGATGTCAATGCCAGGGAGAGGATGTTCGAAGATGATCGTTCCTCTCGACGGAAGGATGAGGTCTGTCTCGCCTCCGTCAGTCACTGCTCGAGCCATCCCAGGATCGTAGATCGTCGAAGGGATATACTTGGCCATGAAGGCGACGTGCTGAAGGCCGATGATCGTATGAAGGTCGTCATTCGATGGCTGAGGCGGGCCGAGGTGCTTCAGCGATCTGACAGAGGCATCAGGAGGAAGTTCTGTCCTCGATGAGTCGCGGCCTAGCAGTAGATACCTCTTCTCTCCATACCTATAGTCGAGGAAGACATAGATTGGTCCTGCTTCTCCGAAGACAAGGTAGAGTGGGTCTTCGTCGTCGTCGAAGAGATCGGTCGTGGCTGCGGCCGTAATCATAGCTTCGTCGCCGCCGCCTCCTCTTCCGACGGCCGGCGGAGGGAATTCGAACGGATTGAGGCTTGTGATCATATTCGCCGTGATGACGTGACCCCTCGTCCGCATGTCCAGTTCGAGTGCCTCCATGCGATACTTGATGAGACAGGCTGGAGCCGTCTTGGCGATGTTGGAAGCGAGATTGATGACGAGTAGTCTGATGCGAAGTGCGGCCGCCACCTCGACCATCCACTGGCGCATTGCCGTCGAAGAAGACCCTGGCAGAGGGATCTGATGTCTATTCCCATTCATCTTCTCGATGGCATCAGAGAGACCGCGCAAGTCGCAGAGAGGGTAGTGCGGATCGGCGGAGAGGAAGCCAAGACCAGGAATGGCTTGTGGAATGGCGAAGTGCGCAACGACCTCCTTCTGCTCTTCCGTCAGATCGATGACGAAGAGAGGCTCTAACTCGGTCAGATCAACGGACGTGTCGAGAAAGATGCGTTTGATGGAGTCGAGAGAAGGACGAGGCACGCCCTTCACGAACGGATCGTAGACGAAGACGGCCGCACGGAAGTAAGGCTGATCGAAGATGTCGCTGAGTTCTGACGATGGCGGAGCCGCGACCGCCAGACGAAGTACTTCCATCCCGAGATTGGATGCGTTATAACTCTCTTCCTTCGAGAGCGTCTCTTCGATGAAGCGCATGAGGTCGGTGAGGCGCATATCGGAAGGAGTGGCTGAGTAGCGACTTCCTCCGTCTATGCTGAGGGTAGGAGGCGAAGGAGCAGCCTCCGCCGCAAGAGGCGAAGCCATGACTCCGGCCGCGAGGACTCTCTTCGCCAATGGCGTCCAAAGCAAGTCTCGCGTCTGTCTGGCAGAGAGAAGCCGCTCTTTCGCCTCTTCAGCTACCTTCTTCTCGACGTCTGGCACTCGACTGAAGTCGAACGGTTCCGATTCCATCTTCGCCTTTCCTTTTTGGCTCTGCAAAAGGCAATCAATGTCTAGCGCGCAGGTAGAGTCGCCACCACCCCCTCCTCCACAGCAGCAGTGGATGCCATCCTCCCATCCGCAATGGATGGGAGGAGCTGGCCCTACCGTCGATCAAGTATATGCAGCCGGTGCTGCTCCTCGTCTGCCGACGTCGTCGGCGAAAGAAGGCGGCGGAGGAGCCGGTACCACCGCCTCCTCCACTACGAGCGGCGGCTGGACACTCGGTACGTGGATCATAATCGGCCTCGTCCTTGTGGCCGTCATCGCTCTTGTCTTCTTCGTCATTGCCATGTTCTTGGCGAAGAAGAAGGCAGCAGCAAAGAGTGCCGCAATAGGTGAAGGCGGTACGGCAGGCGGCGAAGAAGGGTATACACCGCAACGGCGCATGCCGAGAGGAGGAAGGCGAGTCGACTACGAGGGAGGAGAAGAAGTCAACTCTTCTCGATACGATCGCGAGGCGCCGCCATCGGAAGGATACTCGGACTATGATCGGGCTCGGCGCCGCAGCGTGCCTGACTTCACGGAAGGAAGAGGATCGACGGAAGAAGTCAAGTCGGAAGGCCTTGGAGAGAGGCGCGTGATAACGGCAGATCGAGATGACGAGCCGCCGCGTCGGCCGAAGAGACGTGTCCGCTTCGAAGATGAGGAAGAAGAAAGCGGACGCCAATCCTACGAGCAGATGGGAGTGCGAGACCTCGTCCGATCGAAGCCTTCTTCTCGACGTTCACGAACGAAGAAGATGGAAGAAGAGGAAGAAGACGCTCCTGCCGACGCGACCGTCGAAACAAAGCTGATGCGTCGCGGAGGAGAAGGACGCGTTCTCTCGAGCCAAGGTGGCGGCAGCAAATTCGAAGCGCCGCCTCCAGTCGGCAGCTCGCGCGACTTCTCTCCGCGTGCGCCACCAGCCCGAGTACGCGACTCTCCGGCTACTGAGCGAGCAAGCCAAGATCTTCTCGATGGCTTGCGTGAGTGAGGACGACGGCCGCCATCACCTTTCTCTTTTTCTCGTGCGTGCCGCCGCCGTCGAAGGGAGGAAGGAAGAAAAAGGCGGAGCCTGAGGCCGAGGCCGCCCACTCTCACACCTTCGCCGCTGCCGACGCGTGTATGGCACGGAGGCGAAAGATCGAGCGGAGTGCGATCTCTTCCTTCTGCTTGAGCGCCCACGTCATGAAGATGTTCCACGCGGTGACGAGAAGACTTGACTGTCCTTTCGACTTATCGTCGAAGAGAAGTTGGCCGAGGCGATAGTGACCAATGGCCATGACGATGTAAGTCAGCTCCTTCGTTATGGACGACACGGGCCCGATGCTCCAGCCGAAGCGACGGCTGAACTCTCTCGCTACGTCTCTGTTGATGGCCGTGTCGATGGTCGTCGCCGCCGTCGTCCCTTCATCATCCTTCTTCTTCGTCGCCATACTCTTTCCGCCGGCGCAGCTGAAGTCATACTTCGGGATGTTCTTCTCCAAGTCTTCGATCACACGGTGATACTTCGCGTAGTAAGCGTCGCTGACGGAGAGATTCGACTCGATCGCGCACCAGACGCATGCGTGACGTTCCTTCGAGAACAGATGCGACTCGAGGCTCACCTTCTCGGCTGCAATGCCAAGGATGGGCACTCCTCTTTCCTTCGACACGCGATCGTAGAACTCCTTTCCGCTGACGGGATGGAGAAGGAGTTCGGGGCAGACATTGGCGACACTCTCTCCGAACGACTCCTTCGTCGCCTCGCTTTCGACCTTCCCGATCTTGGCCGAGCGGATGATGGGAACGATAGGTCGGGGGAAGTAGATGCGGGGATCGCGTTGAGCCGAGCTGAGAGCCAGCGGACGGAACAACCTTCTCTTCCCTCGATCGAGAGGAGTCGAGCGGACGACGAAGACGGCGTATGCCTTTGCGGACGGAGTCGCCAACTTCGTTGCGTCAGCCTGTCGAAGAGACTTCAAGCCGACTGGATAGGCGAGACTGCGCTGATAGAGCTGCGGAAGGAGCTTGTCCATCTCGAGACCAGACAACTCTATCACCGCGTTGTGGATGGTGCCCTTCACGTTCGCGAAGTAGTGGGAGAGAGTCTTCGGCCAGTAGTCGAGCATGAACTTGATCGCGGACTTCGGAAGGAGGCCTAGCTTCTGCAACGTTTCGATGTATTCCTTCGATAGCAGTGCTTCTAGAGCGGAGAAGTTGAGACCAATGGGCGCCCCGTTCTGCATGAGGACGTTGAGGATGGACACTGTCGCAGCGAGGGAAAGGAACATCTCTCTCAACTGCCTGTCGCGCGCATTGCTCTTCGACAGCTTCATATACTCGGCACCCATCACGATCGAAGAGATGCTGTGCACGATGCGAGTAACAGTGCTGGGCTGTGCATTCGTCTGGAGCGACTGGTTGGAGAGGAGACGGATGATGAAGCTGCCAACCTCAGTATCGAGGAAGGATCCTTCTACCGCCTTCTTCACGAAGGTAGAGCTGTCATCGCCGAGAGAAGAGGTCGTAAGCCAGACCGATCCAAGATCTTCTCGACAGTACTTGCACTCGAGGATGTTGGGCTTGTTGCTGAGCGAGTCGTTGTCTCCGACTATCCTCGCTTGATCAGAGTACTTGTCGACGACGGCATCTGGGTCGACGATCCCGTTCGATAGGTTCTCGAGAAGAGCGACCTCATGCTCGCAGAGGACGCGAACGTCCGTCTCCTTGTCCCAATAGAAGTGGTCGCGGAAGACGAGCTCGGCCTTCAGCCGCTTGAGGGCCCTCTTCCTATCGTCGAGAGAGACGAAGATGCGAACTTCTTCCGTCAGATTGCGAATCTTCCTCACGCGAGCCGGGTCGTACTTCGCCGAGGACTTCACTCCGGCCAAGTCGGCCAGAACCTTCTTCCTTATCCCTTCGTCGGTGAGGAAGAGACGGATGGCCTCCTCCACTCCGCGAATGCGCTTCGGCAGATGAATCTTCTTCGACTTGATCACCTTCTCGAGCGAGTGGAGAAGGAAAGAGATCATCGCATCGTGAGCACAGTCGGAGCGGCTCTTCGTCGCTGCTCGTACGACGAGAGGAAGAAGGCGACGGAGTCGAGCGAAAGGATCGCCGACTGGAGAGACGGGGAACGTCATCGGAAGAGGGTCGGAGCGGAGATCGATCGACTGATGAAGGTACGTCCAGCTCACCATCGTCGCGATCTGATAGAAGATGGCTTCGACAGCGAACTGTGCATCCACCGCGTTCGTCCATCCAGCGAGAAGAATCGGCTCGAGTCCCTTCGACACGGACATCGTCTTCCGATTGTAGACGAGACGGCCGAGCCAACGATGGATCGGAGAAGGATGGTAGATAGAGCCTTGTACGTTCAAGAGCCAGTCAGAGCCGAGTCTGTTCATGCCGATCGGACAGAGGAGCATGTTCGGCGAGCGGATGAAGCCGGCGTAGGGCAGATTGCGAGTATGAGTCGCTCCCATCTCCATCAGAGAGCTTCTCGCATTACCGTAGACCTCGCGCATCGTCGAAGGAGAGAGGAAGTCGAGCCTCGGCCCATCCATCGCGATGCCGGGTATGTTGATGGCGAGGCCGACCAACTTCATGTCTGGGCTGGGCGGTCCATAACGCCAGCCATAGTCGGAAGAGGGGCCGCGACTCTTCTTCTCGATGAGATGAGTCGGCACGTAGTAGAGGTGCAGCTTGCGCTTGATCTGCAGGTCTATCCCTTCGCCGGTCGAGTAGATCGGGACGATCCATGGCACTCTCGTCACAAGAAAGAGCATTCTTTCCCATGGAAGGCGCGCACCGGCCGCATCGGAAGGAAAGCGGTCCGAAGCGAGTAGACGCTTGTACCATGCTCCGACCGCGTCGTCGAGAAGATACGAGGCCGCGTTGTATATGGTGATGGCTCTGATGCGGCCGCTCTCCGATCCGAGCGGTATATCAGAGATCAGCTCTTCCGCCGTGAGATATGAGGCGGTGTAGTCCATGCGCAAAGTGATTCTATTTATAGCGAGAAAAGACCGACCAACCCGTCGACCATGACCGCCGAAGCAATAGTAGAAGAGGTGGCATCCATGCCCGAGTTCGTCGACATGTTCCGGGACAGCCTCGCCCTCGTGTCGAAGGCGCTACGCCCGGCTCTCTTCGAACGATCCGTCTCACAAGTCGGCCTCGAGGCGAAGAGAGGAGAGGACAGCTTATACTCGCTCTCAGCGGAGAAGTGTGCCTGTCCGCCGAGCATACAGTGGCGTCGCATGGCCAACACTATCGTGCGACTCGACGAAGAGAATCTTCCCGTCATCATTGCATACGGCGTGCCGGAGTTGTTCGGACCCGAGCCTCATTCTCTCGAACACATCCTCGACGGCGCTGTCCTTGGCAACTACGTCATCTATCCAATCCTCTTCGGCACCGTGTGCTGGCTCTACCACTTCGAAGGGAAGTGGCGCCTCGCGACGAAGAGATCAGTCGATACTTCTTCGACAGTGCTACGTGCAGGCGGCCCCAGCGTCGGAGAAGCGTTCAGAGAGTGCGTCGAGAAGACGCTGACAGCGGAGGAGAGAAGGAAGAAGATCGACGCGGCATCTACGACCTATTCCTCCTTCCTCGCCAGCCTCGCCGTCGACAGAACATACGGATTCGTCCTTCATGATAGGCGGATGCACCTCTACGGCTATGAAGGATTCGAGTCGAAGATATGGCACGTCTCGACGATCAGCAACGACAGCGGTCTGAATGCGGGTCGTCAATGCGGTCTCCCTCCTCCTCCCGTCATCTTCAAGACCATCCTTAGCCGCTTTCCCGTCGAAGGAGGAGAGAAGATCAAAGTCATCGTCGTCACCGCCGGCGAAGAGAGGAAAGAGGTTGGACAGATCGACGGCGCTCTTATCCCTCGAGACGCGAAGACTTTGCCCGACACACTACGTTCGAACGAAGTCATACGACAACTGCGAGACCGCGTGATTGAGATATGCAAGGCGAGTGCACAATCGATGACCGCCTCCTCCTCGCGCAGCAACTTCGGCTTCATCCTTCGATCCTTCCGACCCGAACTCGTCTTCCCGGACGAGCATATCATCGTCAAGTCGCCACTCTATTCCTTCGTCGAGCGATACATCGGAAAGATCATCCCGATCCGCCGAGTCGTCGGAGAGATGCTCTATTCGAGCTCGGCCGAGATCGAGACCTTCTTCCGCTACTTCCCGCAGTTCCTTCCTCTCTATAGGCGAGCGGAGAAGGAAGTAGGCGCACTGGCCGAGGCAATAGTCTCATATCACTTCGATGCAATCGCACAAGGCCGACTCGTCGATCTGCACGCGACGATGATCCAGCGCTTGCATGCCTCCGTCTCTGACTCTACTCCTTTCGATGCCGCGTCAGTCAAGCGAACCCTTCTTCGACCGGAAGGGAAGGCGCACTCGCTCGTGATCGACTGCCTCATCTCTCTCCTTCCGACGGAGGAACAGGGCAGCGCGACCGTCGACTTCCCGATCCTCAAGTAAGGATCGTGAGGGTCGAGAGGACCATTCTTTTTTCTCGTCGTCATGCTCGTCTCGTCGCGCCGTTCGACGTCTCTCTCCTCGTCGGCACGCTCTCCTCCTCTCCTTCCGACAAAAGAAAGGCCGAGCCGACTGGCCTCACGGAGCATGGACGAGAGGATGGCGCGTCTCGATGGTGACGGCGACGCTCCATGTCCCCGTAACGGACATCATGTTGACGGAGAGGAGATGATAGCCGACTAGATTGGCCGCAGTGAGGAAAGGAGGATCGATGTCGAAAGGAGCTTCGATCGCGAGGTCCGTAGAAGTGAGAGAGTAGACTCGTTGCACCACAGCGCCGGCCATCAGTCTTACGACGCCATACATACTGCAGACGTTGGCCATGTCTCCTCCGATGTTGATCGGAGTGAAGACAGTATATGGCAGGCCCGTTCCTACGCCGATGGTATGTTCGATGACGATCTCGTACTTCGTCCTCGCATTCGCTTCGACGGCAGTGAGAGTTGAAGTGAGGCCGCCGTACGTGATCGTGCCTGGCCAGCCTCCTATGACCGGAAGAGGTTCGAGTCCGGCGGGAAGATAGTAGCTGTAGGCCTGAGAGGCGACGGCGTCGATGTTCGCATCTCTTCCCGTCAGCAGCTGCGTTCCGAACGCGATGTCGACAGTCGAAGTGAGAAGCGCCGCGGCGAGAGAAAGTTGAGCGGCTCCGGCCGCTCCAGCTCTCAGTCCTACCGTAGTCGTTCCTTCGACACGCATCTCGGCCAAGTCTGTACGGAGAAGAGCTATCGTCGGCGCGTCTATGCCGAAGCTGGCAATGTCTTGTAGGATGATGCGAGATCGGTCGTGAGTCGGCGCTCGAGTGTTGAGAATGAGAGTCGATCCTCCCGATATCACCGATGCGCCGGTGAAGAGAGTCGCGTCGTACGTGTACGTGGCGAAGCCGATGTTAGCCGCGTCGGCGAGAACGCCGGCATTATACCTTTCGACGGAGAAGCACGGATCTAGGATCGCATTGTAGCGATAGAAGCTGTATGGCTGGCCGGCGGGAAGAATGAACTGGGAAGGAATGGCAGACGAGATCTCGGTCGCATTGAAGGCGATGTTCGGGTGTGAGGAGAGAGTGACGCCGGTGTCGTCCCAGTAGATGGCATGTCTGTCTGTCATCGCGTCTGGCACTCTTCCGATGCGAAGTACGTCGACACCAACACCCGCCTTCCATACGAGAGTAGTTCGAGCTGCGTCCTCGGTGAAGCTAAGATAGGCGGAAGGAATGGCCGGACCGCGATAGACGCGGAAGCCGGCCTCGGGAATGAATGCGGCCGTGAAGGAGGTATTGAGATTGATGATCGGATCGGCGAAAGTATAGATGGTAACAGTGGCGAGGTCGACTATCGTCGTGTCGGCGAGAGTGAGATTGCCGTCGATCTGGACGTTGCCCACGACATGCAAGGCGCCGTTGACTGTGATATCACCGGCCTCTCCTCCCCAAGCGACCTGCGTTAGAGCGCCGGGTTCCTCTCCTTTATTCAGAAACAGCGTTCCCATCTCCTTTTCCGCCGTGCAAAAACCAACGCCGGACGATGACTACGAGCGAAGGATGGTTCGACTTCGGCGACGGATCGGAGAAGGGTGAAGTAATATCAGGCATTCCAACGGAGTGCGATCATACGTCGCATTCCCTCAGTACGGTGGCGGATCCAAGCAAGGCCGACGGACGGCCGATCCTCGTCGTCAACATTTCGCAACGCGAGTCGCTCGTTCCTGAGGCTCCAATGTCTTTGACGAACGTCTCTTCCGCAGCAAACTCTGTCCGCATCCGAGCAGAGCTCGAAGCCCATCTCGAAGCCGCGCCGTGCATGATCGTCTTCTACGGCGCCTATGCGATGGAGTTCGAGTCGATGATCGTTCTTGCCCGCAGCATATCATCGAAAGGAAAGGGCAAGGTTCCGATCGCGATCTGCGCGCCACACGTGACCGGCTCTGACGTCATACGATCCGATGCGATAGCGAGCACGATCATTCGCGGCGTCTCGGTATTCTACTACGTCGCTACACTCGCTGACTTCACCACTCTCAGCCAGCAGCTCGCCGTCTGCGCCAACTCGGCCCGCGAGTCGAAGAAGGACATCTCTCCGATCCGCTTCATCCTCATCTTGGACAAAGCTCTCACTCTTCTCCTCGCCACGGCCATTCGTGACGAAGGAGACGATCGTCTCTTCCTCTTCGACGAGAAGCAGGAACGGAAAGAGGAAGAGAAGCTGCGTCGACAAGCTGGCGAGGAAGAGCGAGCGAAGATTGCTTCGATCGAGAGGAATCGAGACGTGCGGAGAGAGTTGTCGACGAAGTACTTCCCTCAGGTGGAGACGACTCAGAGTCTAACTCCTTCGATGGTCTGCAAGGAGTGGGAAGCATGCACGACAGGCCACATGTTCCGCAACGCGCACTTCCCTCCGACTGCGCTCAGCGAAATCAAACCTCCGCTCGACATACTCTCCGGCTTCGTCGCCTTCCATCCATTCGGCCGCTCCTTCGTCCTCGCCAACGTCCTTCTGCCGAAGAAAGGCGAGTTGGTGAAGAAGTTGCTCGAGACATGGATCAGCACGATCCTCGGCACGCCAAGTCGCTTCATTCGAGCGGAGTGAAGAGGAAGGCGATGCCACGGCGACGGCCGACTTCGTCCACCATCGCTGCCGCCTCCTCCGTCCACCATCATCGAGAAAAATATTTTTTTTGGGAATGGCGATGCCGGATGGCGATGCCGGATGGCGATGCCGGATGGCGATGCCGGATGGCGATGCCGGATGGCGATGCCGGATGGCGATGCCGGATGGCGATGCCGGATGGCGATGCCGGAGAAAAAGAATGTCTCTTCTCGATGACCTCACTGCGACGCAGGCTCGAGCTTCGGCTTTGGCTTCCTCGCTCGTACTAC
>Ga0265297_10003594_pt1 | contig 27608 bp, 28 predicted proteins | sample Munlanlwell13791_FD_192502 | JGI IMG/M metagenome (GOLD analysis project Ga0265297, IMG submission 192502) | Leachate microbial communities from a municipal landfill in Southern Ontario, Canada - Leachate well 137-91 | ecosystem: Engineered > Solid waste > Landfill > Unclassified | place...
TAACATCACTTCCGCAACCATCAAGTATGCCGAACAAATAGACGCTGACCTCATAATTATCATGACGGAACAGGAAGAAGAATTGTCGAACATCTGGCTTGGCCCTTATGCCCAGCAAATGGTAAACAATTCGCCCATCCCGGTTATGAGTGTTCACCCCAAAGAAATAGAATATTTAGCAAAATAGTTATCTCATGAAATACTTCGGTGTTTCAATTTTATTTGTATTTTTTTTTAGCATTATTTCGTTGAGGCTTGCCGCCCAACAGAAAATTACTGTTATAGAAGACCCGCGCATTGTTTCTTTGGTCGAAAAACACAAATACCTGAATCAGAAACAGAAAATAAGCGGATGGCGTGTACAGATTTTTTTTGAATCAGGCAATAATTCAAAAAAACGGGCACATGATAAAAAAGGCATCTTTATGGCCATGTTTCCCGAACAGGGTGTTTACCTGATGTTTCAATCGCCTTATTATAAAGTTCGTGTGGGAGATTTTCGCACACGTATGGACGCGGAAGGGTTTAAACAAAAACTATTAGATGAATTTCCGGATGCTTTTGTGGTAAAAGATGAAATAAATTTTCCGGAATTATAACTGCAAAAGTTACACCCTAATCCATATTGTAGAAACCATAATACTGCTCGTTGTATTTTGGCAGCACCGAACCCCTGCCCACGAAAAGAAATTGTTTACCCGAAATTCTTTCCATTTTCGGGAGGTTAGCTCTGACTTTATAAGCCCCAATATTGGTAATCATAGACCTGTTTATTTCTCCTTCAGGCGAAATAACAGCTTTTGCAACCCAGAGTTTATCATCTATGGCAACACGCGGTTTGTCAGCAAACTTGGCACTGGAAATATTGTCGGCATAATCATAGTAAAAAATACACAAGCCGTTTTCATAAGGATAAGCCTGGCAGAAGAATTCAGCATATGCTGCTTTGCTGGCAACATTTTTGTTTAGCATGCGCAGCCATTCAATCTGCCCATCGGTGTCAAAGCACATAAGTGTGATGTGTTTGAAATAATAAGTGGTTGATGAAGTGCTTCCGGAAGAGGAAGTGGATGTTACATAATATCGGTGCTCAGAACAGTAAAATATTTTTCCATTAATAAGAAATAAGTCAAAAGGCCCGCGTATGCTTTCTTTCAGCCATGGTTTGTAATCAGCATATTCCGTTTCAAAATCTTTATCTATTTCATAAGTTTTAAATAAACCTTCTGTATTTGTATTGATAATGTCTTTGCTCAGAAAAAATAATTGTTTATTTTGAGGAATAAACGTGCCAACGGTGGTAACCATATTCAGCCCGGACACATATACTTTTCCCTCTTTTGTTATTAATGTTCCGTATGAAAATCCTTCATAGATAAAATCTTTTTTTGTTATTATTTTATAGGATTGCGGGCGGTCAAATAATGCAATAAACAGCTGTGGCTTGATTTTTTTTATTTTTTCCGCATTGCATGAGGCAATCACTACAAGTTTGCCATTAACATAGTCCACAACAAGGTTGTCGTTGTTTGGAGTTACTCCAAAAACCATGTTAAAATCAACGGAATCACTCCATACAAGCGAAAGATTTTTGTCAAAAATATCAATGTAGTGAATTACGGGTGCTTCTTTAAAGCTTGGTTTGTCTGAATTTTGAATTTCAGAGTTAACAACTATCAGGAAAGTGCTGTCGCAGGAATAGAATATGTCAGGCGAACCTGTGAATTTATGCCTTTTGCCGTGAAGGGGATATTCTTTTGTTACCAGTGGATTCATGTCGTTATCCGTGATAAGTATCCTGTTTGCTTTTGCATATTGCGACATAGGGTTGGCATTGTCATCCATTGAGCCGTAAAAAACAATATAATCATGGAAAGAACCAATGGAGACCGTTACAGGGGATTCGGGAGGAATTCCCGTTTCGTTGAATTCACTCAGATTGCTGTTGTAATTACGGATGAAAATGCTGTGCTTGGTTTGCTGAAAGGGTTTGTTGTGTGGTATGGTAAAAACCGCTTTTGGACTTTGGATATCAGTCCGTGTAAAATACTTAAAATCGTATTTGTCTTTGCTGTTGTCGAAACTTATCCATTTAATATCATTTTGCGCCGACAGAGAAAATAATAACGCCTGCATAATGATTAGTAAGAGTATTTTTTTCATGATAAATGAATAATTAAAAATTTAAATAAAAATAAAAGCCATAAGATTTATTAAAGTGTGCCGAAACGACACAGCTTAATAATTTAGCTTGTAGTAATTAATCAAAAGAGTATTTAATTTCTGTTGATGGCATTCAGGTCAGTGAAAGCAATTTTAAGTCTTTCAACAATAGATTTTTCTCCCTCGCGAAGCCAGGCACGCGGGTCATAATATTTTTTATTGGGCTTGTCATACCCTTCGGGGTTTCCTAATTGCCCCTGTAAATAAGCCTCATTTTTTTTATAGTAATTAAAAACTCCCTCCCAGTAAGCCCATTGAGTGTCAGTGTCGATATTCATTTTGATAACACCGTATGAAATAGCTTCCCTGATTTTTTCAGGCTCGGAACCTGAACCCCCATGAAACACGAAATTCACGGGGTTTTCCGGAGTGTTGTATTTTTGTGTTATGTATTGTTGGGAGTTGAAAAGAATAATGGGTTCAAGTTTTACATTTCCCGGTTTATAAACGCCGTGTACATTGCCAAAAGAAGCTGCAATAGTAAAACGGTCGCTGATTTTACTGAGCCGTTCGTAGGCATAGGCGACATCTTCGGGTTGAGTGTAAAGCTTGGAACTATGAATATCGCTGTGGTCCACACCATCTTCTTCTCCTCCTGTTATACCCAATTCAATTTCTAATGTCATGCCGATTTTACTCATGCGTTCAAGATACTTTTCACAGGTGGCAATGTTTTCTTCCAGAGGTTCTTCTGACAAGTCAAGCATATGAGAACTAAATAATGGCTTTCCTTTTTCATTAAAGAATTTTTCTCCGGCATCCAGCAAACCATCAATCCAGGGTAGGAGTTTACGGGCTGCATGGTCGGTATGTATGATTACGGGAACTCCATAAAACTCTGCCATCTGGTGAATGTGTAATGCGCCCGAAATAGTTCCAGCAATAGCGGCTTTTTCTCCGGCATTGTTTAGAGACTTACCTCCAAAAAACAAACCTCCTCCATTAGAAAACTGAATTATAACAGGAGAATTAACTATCCGGGCCGCTTCCATAACTGCATTCACAGAATTAGTTCCCACTACATTAACTGCAGGCAGTGCAAATTTGTTCTTTTTAGCTACATTGAAAATATATTGCAGGTCGTCTCCGGTAACAACACCGGGGCCGATTTTGTTTAAAATGGAATCAGACATAAAATATATGTTTTAAAGGTTAGTCGGCTAATACAATAATTTTATTTTTTTTAATTTCCACAACTCCGCCGGAAATTTCAATTTTTGTAATCTGATTATTTTGCTCTGTGATAACGATATTACCTTTTTTTAATAAGGCAACAATTGGCGCATGGTTATTAAGGACTTCAAAAGAACCTTCTTTGCCCGGAAATTTCACTCTTTGTATTTCACCGCTAAAAATAGTTGTTTCGGGCGAGATTATTTCTATATGCATATTTCCTGAACTTATGTGCAGTTATTGTTTTAAGAGTTTTTTTCCTTTTTCTATGGCCTCTTCTATAGTGCCGACATTATGAAAGGCAGCTTCGGGATATATATCAACTTCTCCGTCAAGTATCATGCGGAAGCCTTTGATAGTATCTTCAATATTCACAAATTTTCCTTCCAGCCCGGTGAATTGTGTGGCAACAAAAAACGGCTGGGAAAGAAATCTCTGAACTCTGCGGGCACGTTGAACTATAAGTTTATCTTCATCAGAGAGTTCGTCCATACCAAGAATAGCAATAATATCCTGCAATTCATTATAGCGCTGTAATATTTGTTTTACTTTTTGAGCGACAATATAATGGTCTTCGCCTACCACATCGGGGGTAAGAATACGAGATGTGGAATCAAGTGGGTCAACGGCAGGATAAATACCTATTTCAGCAATTTTTCGGCTTAAAACCGTTGTGGCATCCAGATGGGAGAATGTGGTGGCGGGTGCTGGGTCGGTAAGGTCATCGGCAGGAACATAGATGGCCTGAACAGAGGTAATGGAACCGTTTTTTGTTGATGTGATGCGTTCCTGCAGGATACCCATTTCAGTTGCAAGGGTTGGCTGATACCCAACGGCAGAGGGCATACGCCCCAATAATGCAGAAACTTCAGAGCCGGCCTGGGTAAAACGGAAAATATTGTCAATGAATAGCAAAATGTCACGCCCGCTGGTTTTTTCATCTCCATCTCGGAAATATTCTGCAAGGGTTAATCCCGAAAGAGCAACGCGTGCACGCGCACCGGGAGGCTCGTTCATTTGTCCGAAAACCAGGGTCGTTTGTGAATTGCTGATTTCATTTCTGTCAACCAATGACAAATCCCAGCCTCCTTTTTCCATGTCTTCTTTAAACTTTTCACCATAACGGATCACCCCGGCTTCAATCATATCTCGCAGCAAGTCGTTGCCTTCACGTGTACGTTCACCCACACCACTGAAAACAGACATGCCTGAATATTTTTTTGCAATGTTATTGATAAGTTCCATGATGATGACCGTTTTGCCAACACCGGCACCACCAAACAACCCAATTTTTCCTCCTTTGGCATATGGTGTGATAAGGTCAATAACTTTAATACCGGTATAAAGAACCTCCTTTGATGTTGCCAAATTTTCAAAGGTTGGAGGTTCGCGATGGATAGTGTAGGTTTTTTCTTTTGAAACCTGTTCTATGCCGTCAATGGTATCGCCAATAACATTAAACAGCCTGCCCCGAATGTAATCTCCTACGGGCATGGATATCTGGGACCCGGTACATTTTACCTCAACTCCGCGACGCAACCCGTCAGTAGAATCCATAGCGATACATCTCATGGTGTTCTCTCCGACATCCTGCTGACATTCCAGTATGAGTTTTTCTCCATTATCTTTTTGCACTTCGAGCGCATCATAAATTTTAGGCAGGTCTTCTTCTTTTTCAAAAATAACATCTACCACTGCGCCGATAATTTGGTAGATTTTTCCTTTGCTTTTTGCAGACATTATGATTATTTATAAATTAGGTAAATAAAACTAAAGCTACAAAAATAGTGTTTTTGAAATAAAAAAAGCGTTAGCTCGCAAAATATCTTTTAATTTTGCCTGTTCATTATGCAAAAACATGCTTTGAGAGTTTATAATGATATAAATTCAATTTGTTGCGATTTCCAGACAGTGGTTTCCACGGGAACCTTTGACGGAGTGCATTCAGGCCATCGTGCTATCATAAAAAAAATGACGGAAATTGCAAAAGATAAAAATCTTAAAACTGTAATTGTTACTTTTGAACCTCATCCGCGTATCGTCCTTAAAAAAGACCAGCAAAAATTAAAACTGCTTACAAGCATAAAGGAAAAGTTGAAACTTTTTGAAATGCTTGGTATTGATGATGTTGTACTGATAGATTTTTCGGAACAATTTGCCCGGACAAGCTATGAATCGTTTATTAAGGATTATCTCGTTAAAAGGTTAAAATCAAAATATATTACCATTGGCTTTGATCACCGTTTTGGTGAACAGCGCTCAGGAACTCAAGAGAAACTTCGTGAACTCGGAAAAGCATATAATTTTGATGTTGTTGAAGTGGCTCCCGTAGCGATTAATGGCTTAGTAGTAAGTTCTACCAAAATAAGAAACTTGCTTCAGGACGGGCAGACTAAGCTTGCAGCCCAATTACTGGGGTATCCCTATATGATTACAGGCAAGGTTGTAAAAGGTTCTCAAACAGGACAAAAAATCGGGTTTCCAACAGCAAACCTTGCGGTTGAAGAACCCTACAAATTGATTCCTGCCGTCGGCGTATATGGAGTCATGGTAACTATAGGCGATGCCTGTTATAAAGGAATGTGCAATATTGGCTATAAGCCAACATTCAAGAAAAACTCGCTATCCATCGAAGTTCACATTTTTGATTTTCAGGAAAATCTTTATAATAAAGAACTGAAATTGAATTTTCATTTTTTTATTCGTCATGAAAAAAAATTCGAAAGTCCTGATTTATTAGCCAAGCAGCTTATTTCTGATAAAGAACTGGTATTAAAGAAATTTTATGAGAAATAGTTTAAGCAATAACCATATTATATATTTTATGGTGTTTTGCAACATGGTATATTCATTTTTTTCTTTCGGGCAGATTGAGGAAACGATGAAACAAAAAGTATTTTACTCTCTTGATGAAGCCATGAAAAATCCCGACCAGGTTTACAGGCTCAAATTACAGAAGAAGAAACTTAAACAAATACCCGCAGAGGTTTTCCTCTTTAAAAATTTATATGAGCTGAACCTGTCACACAACAAAATAAAAGAAATGCCAGAACAAATATGTTTGTTAAACGGATTGCATATTTTAAACATTTCGCATAATAAACTAACTGATATTCCCTTTTCTCTCGGGGAACTTGATAGTTTAACAATTCTGAACCTTTCAAAAAATAAGCTTAATATGCTTCCTTCGAGTATTGGCATGCTGAAGTCATTAACAACTCTGGATGCTTCTTCAAATAAGATTACCCTGCTGCCCTCATCTGTTGGAAATCTGTTGCAGTTGAAAACATTAATAATAAATCAGAATAACCTGACAAGCATACCTGCTGAAACAGGAAACCTGATGGCATTAAATTACCTGGATTTATGGGGCAATGCAATTTCTACGCTGCCCCGGGAAATTGGTAAACTGATAGCTACATTGAAAGAACTTGATATGAGAGTGATGCCGGTTAATTTTGAAAATCAGAAATATATACAGGACTTATTGCCTTATACACAAATTTATTTTTCAAAAAGTTGTAATTGTCAATGAAAAAACAACTCGTATTTTTTTTCGTATTTTTATTTTTTACCCAATGGGCCAACAGCCAGTCAAGCGATTTAGAAAAATATGGCATCGGATTTCTAATACCCGAAAAAGGCGCCCAGGAATTGTGTATAAATTTTCCGGCAGCAGTTTTTGATTTGTATGACACTCCCGGCGGAAATAAAATCGGTACTTTATACAAAAAGAATTTTGCAAACCTGATGTATTCATTGCAAAAAAATGCAGCATCCTTCCGCATCAGAAACGAGGATATGGCAGAATTCCAAAACAAAACATTTTTCCTGAAATATTTTGAAGAAAAAAATGGGGTTTTGAAAGTGCTTGCAAACAGCACAGGCAGGGGATTTTGGATATCAAAAAAAGATTTGGGTTATTTAAGAATTACCACGAAAAGCTGGTTTGATTTTTTTGTTGAGAAAAAAGAAAGTTTTTATCCGTCAATTGACATAGGACTTAATTTGCGTGAAAAACCCGAAGCAAAAAGCAAAAAAATTGCATTGCTGAAAGGCGATTATTATTTGGTAAATCTCACCGGTAAAACCGAAGGTTTGTGGGCTGAAGTCATTGTTAAAAAGTACAATTCCCTTCCATGTAAAGCCAAAGACATTAATACCTTGAAGCCTGTTTCAGAGCAGAGCGGCTGGATAAAAATTGTTGACGATTCCGGTACTCCCAATATTTGGTTTCATATTCATGGTTGCAAATGACGGAAAGCAAATTTCAATTTTATGAAGCATAATTGATTGTGTATAGAACAAAAAAATCTTAGTAAAAACCAATAAAAAAATTAATTTTGCAGCAAATAAATCACGGAATGTAGAATTTTGCTTAACAACGGAGGGGGATGGCTATGATAGAAACCATCAAATTCAATACGTTTAGCTGGATGCATATTTTAAATCCTAGCGACGAAAATTTCGATTACCTGATTGAAAATTACAACTTCCACCCCCTTGATATTGAGGACTGTCGAAGTAAAGTACAGCGACCCAAAATTGACATCTACGACGATTATTATTTTTTAATTCTTCATTTTCCCGTATTTGACAAAACCAATAAATTTCTTGACACCAAAGAAGTGAAAATATTTTGGGGTAAAGAATTTATTATTACCATCGGAAATTCACATTGGATCGTTAAGAAGTTTTTTAATTCAGTAAAAGAAGACCTTAACGCTTTTAAACTTGAACTAAGCTCCGAGACAAGTGATGCCCTGCTATACGAAATTATGGAGCGTTTAATGAAGGAAACTCTTGCACTTATCGGACGTATTGACAGCGAAGTAGAACAAATAAATTATGGATTGTTCAGGGCAAAATCCGATAAAATCATTGAAAAAATTTCGGTAACACGCAAAAATATCATTTTACTAGACACAAACTTCCGCCCCCAGTTACGTTTGTTTCACAAGTTTGAATCAGGTGAAGTGAAAGGATTTGCAGAGGATATGGAAGAATATTGGGGAAATATTCTTGACTACTATCAGAAACTCTGGGACGTGATAGAAGACGATAAGGAGTTAATTGAGGGCCTGGCAAAAACTTATGACTCACTTCAGACAAACCGCATCAATGAAATTATTAAAATTCTTACGCTTATTTCAACAGTGATGCTCCCAATGACATTTATTGCAAGTTTGTACGGTATGAATATCAACCTGCCTTTTCAAAGCCATTCTTCGGCTTTTTTAATAGTGTCGGGAGTTATGCTTGCAGTTGTCATTGTGTTTTTATGTTATTTCATTAAGAAAAAATGGTTATAGATTGTCTTTTTTCAACTTTGACATAAATTTTTCGGTATTAATAATATAGCGTACATGGGTTCCTTCTCCAATTAACCCTTCTTCATCCCATGCTTTTACAGAAAATTTGAGTTTATTACTTTCAATATATTCCAGTATTGCTTCACAGATAACTGTCGCTCCAATGCTTGTTGCTTTGAGGTGTCTCACTGAAACTTCGGTGCCTACAGTGTTGTAGCCCTCCGGTAAGTAATTATGCACTGCCTTTAATGAGGTATTTTCCATAAGTGCAATCATGGCGGGAGTAGCGAAAACTTCAACAAGACCTGAGCCATATTTAGCAGCAGTATCTTCAAATGCTACTTTTTTCACCTCTTTGTGAGAAAGTCCTATTTGCAAATTAAATATCATAAATTTATTCTTTAATAGTTAATAATGATTCTGCGTTTAATATCCGGGTGTAAACTTTGAGCCACAGGACAGTTAGCAATGGCATATTCTATTATCTTTTTTTCTTTTTGTCCGGGTTGCACAGATGAAAAATCAAATGTAAGGCCAATTTCTGAAATTCTTCTTGGATTTGTACCTATAACTTTCTTGATAATTACACTTGCACCATCTATGCTAAAATTGTGGCTTTTGGCGGCTAAACCAATTATGGTTAAAATGCAAGCCCCCATAGATGAGGCCACAAGGTCTGTTGGAGAAAAACTTGTTCCAAGCCCGCCGTTATCAACAGGGGCATTGGAATAAATCACCGTCCCTGCGCTTAAATGAGTTAGTTTTATCTGTAAATTCCCTGTGTATTCGGCTTTCATTGTTTCCATATAATATTTTTATCAAAAATAAAGGTTTTGATTGAAAATAGTCCCCCACGACAAATTGTTAATAATGCCATATTTAATACAAACTCTCTGTGATTCAAGAATAACACTTAACATATAGCATGCAAATAATTATGATTGTTAATTTTTGGTTAAACCCCCTGTTTACTAAATAAAAGAGAATAAATGAATTAACTTTGTTGTATGAAGAAAGGTGTTATCCACTTAATTGTCATTATAGCTTCTTTATCTTTAATTGGTGTAATTATCACGCAGCTTAAATGGGTTGACAGGGCAATAATATTGCGGACTCAGCAATTTAATTTTATGATTCAGACCGGGCTGACAAAAATTGAAAACGAACTTTATAATAATAAGAAATTACTTCAATCCGGAGTAATTTCAGATTCAAATTTGAAAACCAAAGATACTTTAAACCATATCGATTGGTTTGAAAAAACATATTGTGATGTCATTGATACGATGATGAAAAGCAATTTTGGCTGTTTCGAGGCTCATAAGGATTATATATACGGGCTTATTGATGCCAATAATGAAAAGATTATTTGTGGAAATTATTCTTCCCAACATATTCAGAAAATATTCAACTCAAAGTATAAAATATCTCTTGCCAGGGTATACGAAAAAAATCCCTATACTCTTGCTGTATTTTTCCCGGATGAAAAGCAATTGATAACACGAAAAATGTTTATATGGTTATTAGGAATTTCCGGGCTTTTTCTGTCGATTCTTGTCGGAAGCTTTTTATATATTATTTTTAATATTTTGAAGCAAAAAAAGATTTCAGAAATGAAAAATGACTTTATTAACAATATGACTCATGAGCTTAAAACACCTATATCCACAATTTCTGTAGCTGCCGAAATGCTCATGAGGCCAGAAGTAACTGACCATTGTGAAAAAACAGTAAAGTACGCCAATATTATCTATGACGAAAATATGAGGCTGAGAAACCAGGTTGAACAAGTATTGCAAATTTCGATACTTGATAATAAGGGTCTTAAAACTAACCCTACAGAAGTTGATGTACACAGGATTATAGAAAATTCAGTTGATATATTCAATCTGATAGTTAAAGAAAAACATGGTATCATAACTACAGACCTTTCGGCAGCTCATACTATCATTAATGTTGATGAACTGCATTTTATCAATGTAATAACAAATATGATTGATAATGCGATAAAATATTCTCAGGAGAAGCCTGAGATTAAGATTTCAACGTCAAATAAACATCACGGTATTGCTATTCACATCCAGGATAATGGACTTGGAATTAGGGCTGTTGACAGAAAACATATTTTTAAGAAATTTTTCAGGGTTCATACAGGCGATGTTCATAATGTTAAGGGCTTTGGCCTGGGGCTTTTTTATGTCAAATCTGTTATTGATGCACATCACGGCACTATTGAGTTGATCCAGTCCGAGATTGGCGAAGGCTCTGTTTTTGAATTGTATTTTCCATTTAATTTTAATAAAATAAATAACGATGAACACAACTTCACACAAAAGCAATAAAACAAAAATCCTGCTTGTAGAGGACGATCCTAACCTCAGTCTCGTATTAAAGGATTATCTGGAAATTCTGATGTATGAAACTGTTTTCGCAGATAATGGTGAAGATGCTCTGAATTTGTTTAATTCACAGTATTTTGACCTTATTATCCTTGATGTGATGTTGCCCAAAAAAGACGGTTTTTCAATTGCAAAGGATATAAGAAAAACCAATAAAGAAATTCCGATTATTTTTCTAACGGCCAAAACACTGAAAGAAGACCGCATTAAAGGATTTCAGCTGGGATGTGATGATTACATTACTAAACCATTTAGTACCGAAGAGTTAAGCCTTCGTATCGAAGCTATTTTACGGCGTTCAAAGAAAAAACAATTATTTCCTCTGATTGACAACAAAGAAGTGTATGAACTCTCCAGCTTAAATTTCGACTATACCAATATGGTGCTTAAGTCTTCATCTGGCGAACAATACCTTACCCGTAAAGAAGCAGATTTGCTTAAACTATTATGTGTAAATAAAAACCGTCTTGTACACCGTGAAATTGCCCTGAAATCCATCTGGGGCGACAGCGATTATTTTACAGGGAGAAGCATGGATGTTTTTATTACCCGACTGAGAAAATATTTAAAAGATGAAGAAAACATCAGTATTACCAATGTTCATGGCACCGGATTTAAACTTGAAGTAAAAGAGTAAATATTTTTTTGCTATTTTTTCCATAGCCGTTTCTTAGACATTGTTTGCGGCAAAGTTGTATTTTTGGTGATTAAAAATATTTATTTATGGATATAACTAATGCCAAAAGCCGTAAAGGAAGTTATGTTTTTTCTTTGATAATAATAGGAATATTATTTTTTATTTTTGGTTTTGTAACATGGCTTAACGGAGCATTGATACCGTTTTTAAAAACTGCCTGTGAACTTAATGATATAACTGCATATTTTGTAACTTTTGCGTTCTACATTTCTTATTTTGTAATGGCGATTCCTTCTTCAAAAATACTTGAAAAAATAGGTTTCCGCAAGGGTATGGCAGTGGGGCTAGCTATAATGGCTGTAGGAGCCGTTATATTTATTCCGGCAGCATTTGCCAGGTCATATGCTCTTTTCCTAACAGGCTTGTTTGTTCTTGGTACCGGCCTGGCATTGCTGCAAACTGCCGTTAATCCATACATAACTATTCTTGGCCCCATTGAAAGCGCAGCCAAAAGAATCAGCATTATGGGAATTTGCAACAAATTTGCCGGAGTGCTGGCCCCAGTGTTGCTGGCCTCTATTCTGTTAAAAGATGCAGAAGCGATAAAACTGAATCTGGCAAATATGACAAACTTCACAGAAAAAGCCGCCGTTCTTGATGCCCTTGCCGAAAGAATGGTTCTGCCTTATTTGTTGATGGCTTCTTTTCTGGCAGCCCTTGCCGTGATGATTCGTTTTGCAAAACTTCCTGAAATAAACCCCGAAAAAAGCGATATAAACCAACCAGAAGGCTATAACAAAAAAAATGGTATTTTAAAATATCCGCATCTGTTTTTGGGAGTAATTGCATTGTTTTTTTATGTGGGTGTAGAAGTTATTGCCGGGGATACTATCATACGATATGGCGAATCGTTAGGTGTGGCAATGAGCTCAGCAAAGTACTTTACTTCTTTAGTTTTAATATTTATGGTTATCGGCTATTTTTTTGGTGTACTCTTAATTCCCCGAGTAATCTCTCAAAAAAATGCTTTGGCTGTTTGTGCTGTGCTGGGCATAGTATTATCTCTTGCTGCAATCTATGTGTCTTCTTTCCGTATGTTCTCTATCCCATTTGTTGATTTGCTGACTTTTGAAATTATCCGAATACAGATTCCTTATACCGTTTTATTTGTTGCTATGCTTGGCCTTGCCAATTCTTTGGTATGGCCGGCTATATGGCCACTGGCACTTGACGGAATTGGCAATTATACAAAAATAGGGTCGGCATTTCTGATTATGGCAATAGCCGGTGGTGCGACTTTGCCTCTGGTTTACGGATGGTTAGCGCACCTATTTAACAGCACCCAACAGGCATATTGGATAACCGTGCCTTGTTATATCATTATCTTTTATTATGCAGTTGCCGGGCATAAAGTAAAATCAAGAAAAATTATTTAATTTTTAGAATTTATGAGCATACTGGTTTTTATTGCGTTGTTTTTCCCCGTATTATTAAGCGGTTTGTCTGTATTTTTATTTAGAACAGGTGAAAAAACAATGAAATTAATTCTTGCCTTTGGGGGAGGATTTTTGTTTTCTCTGACCTTCATTGAACTAATACCCGAAATATATTCCCGCGATGCTCATTATATGGGTTTCTTTGTTTTATTAGGTTTTTTTATACAACTATTATTGGATTTTATAACCAAAGGAGTTGAACATGGGCATCACAGCCAGCATGAAAATCTCGACCAGCCCTGCAGAAAAAAGAAAGAACCCATGGTTTTTTTAGGTTTGATGATAGGAATATGTATTCATTCATTTCTCGAAGGTATGCCGCTTTCCACAAATTTTCACAACGAAGAACTTCAGGGCAAACTTCTTACAGGTATTGTTATTCATAATATTCCGATATCAATAGTACTTGCCAGCTTGTTATTACATACAGGAATGCGAAAAGCGACAACCATACTTCTGTTATTGATTTTTGCATTTTCGTCTCCTCTGGGTACCATTACAAGTTTTTTTCTCGGAGAAAATATTATTGAGGATATGTCAAAATTTTTCAGTATCATACTTGCCATAGTGGTAGGCATTTTTCTTCACATCTCAACAACAATTTTATTTGAATCAGACGGAAATCATAAGTTTAATTTCAGCAAAATTTTTGTCATCCTCTTGGGGTTTTCTGCTACAATTCTGTTAGCATTACTAATTCACTAAAACTTATTTTTGAGGTACTTGGATTTGTTGTTAAAACAATTTTAAGAGCAGGCGTTGATTTTTAATTTCAAGCATTAATTAGTCTCATATTCTTCTTTTTTCGCTTCATTCCAAAAGACATCCATTTCGGCTAAGGATAAATCCTGAATTTTTCGGCCGTTTTCTTTTGCTTTTTGTTCGATATAAGTAAAGCGTTTTATAAATTTTTTATTAGTCCGTTCAAGAGCGTCTTCAGGATTTATTTGAATGAACCTGCCATAATTCACCAGGGCAAACAGCAAATCGCCGAATTCATTTTCGATTTTATTTTTGTTGATATTTTCCTGATTGTCGGTTTCCTTTTTTAATTCACTCAACTCTTCAAGCACCTTTTCATAAACCTGTGAAGTATTTTTCCAGTCGAAACCCACTCCACTTACCTTTTCCTGTATCCTGTATGCTTTCACAACTGCAGGCAACGAAACCGGCACTCCGGCTAATACTGATTTTTCCCCTGTTTTTAGTTTGATTTTTTCCCAGTTGCTTTTAACTTCTTCAGCTCCGGTAACTTTTACATCTCCAAAAATGTGAGGATGCCTTACCACAAGTTTTTCGCAGATACCATTCAGAACATCTGTTATGTTAAAAACCTTGTTTTCAGAAGCAATTTTTGCATAAAATACAAGGTGCAACATCAGGTCGCCAAGTTCTTTACAGATGCTTTGCATGTCTTTTTCGATGATGGCATCGGACAATTCATAAGTTTCTTCTATAGTCAGATATCTCAGGGTTTCAATCGTTTGTGCTTTGTCCCATGGGCAATTGGCCCTCAGTTTGTCCATGATATCTAAAAGTTTTTCGAATGCAATACTTTCTTCTCTCATTATCTTTTTTTCGTAAAAGTAATCAATTCTATTTTTTTATCTTTGCCATGAAGCCCAACAATGTTCACTTGAAATATTTTTATTTATTAGTTTTTTATTTATTTTTTTCTTTGCAATTGTCTTTTGGACAAGATACTACACAGCATTTGCGAAATTTTCAGCTTGAGGCCGTCGTTCATTATGGCTTTGTTGCTTCTCATCATAAATACATGCAACACTTGACACAAAGGCATTTTTCTGCCTTTGAACTCAATTTGTCGGAGCAAACTCATGGCTGGCGTTTGTGGGAGCAACTCTACAAATATCCGAAAAGGGGCATAGGGATTTATTATTCCACTCTTGGAAATACAGAAGTTCTGGGCCACGCAATTGCTGTATATCCTTATCTTAATTTTTGCCTTACAAAAGGCAATAAAGTTAATTTATATTTTAAAACTGCCATAGGACTGGGATATCTGACAAAAAAATTCAATGCGGATAATAATTATAAAAACATAGCAATTAGCACTCACCTGAATGCTTTTATCCAGTTGAAGTTAACTCTTAATTGGAATATTACTGACCGGCTCGTCATTAATGGAGGTTTTGATATTTCTCATTTTTCTAACGGTGCATTTAAAATACCCAACCTGGGATTGAATATTCTTTCATTAAATATGGGGTTATCCTATAAATTGTCCAGAATAACACCAAACATAATTAAAAGAGAGGTGCCTGCTTATAATAAAAAATGGCAGTATCATGTTTTTGGAAGATTTGGTGTCAATGAATTATATCCTCCTGGGGGCAAAAAGTACCCTGTTTATTGTATGACGGCATATTTTCTAAAACCTTTGGGTATCAAAAGACTGCTAGGTGTCGGATTGGATATTTTCTATAGCGAATCTGTTGTTGATTATTTACGAAGGTCTGGTACCGGGATTAAAAACAAAGTTGAAGCTGTTAAACCAGGTGTCAGCGCTGTTTATGAAATGAATTTTTCACATTTGTCTTTCGTGGTACAGTTTGGTGCCTATCTTTATGCTAAAGATAAAAGCGACGGGTATATTTATGACAGAGTGGCATTACAATATACTTTTAAAAATCATTATATGGTACAACTTGGCATGAAAACTCATTGGCTCAAAGCCGAAGTAGTTGAGTTGAGTGTAGGTTATAAGTTTTAGTTGTAATTTTCTTTTTTTACCAACTCTCCTTTGTCATCCCAAAATTTCCAAACTCCTGTTTTTTTACCGTTTTTATAAGTACCCTGAAAATACTTTTCCCCATTTTCATGATAAACCGTGCGCTCCCCATCATCAATTCCGTCAACAAAATTCCCTTCGCTCCATTTGTTACCATTCTGATGCCAACTGGACCACTTTCCATTTCTTTTCCCCTCTTTGTACCCTCCCTCCATATATTTCTGATGGTTTGAATAATAAAGAGTTTCTTTGATAAGTTTGCGTTCCTTTCCGTTTTCTTTATAATAACGTATAACTTTTGGAGATCCGTCTGGGTAAGTTTCAACAGTTTCTTTAATGATTTCGCTGTCGCAGGCGAATAGTAACAAACATAAAAAATATGAAAAAAACTTTAGTTTCATGTGATGTAATTATTCTTCAGTAATCGTATCAGATTCTTTGTTGTTTACCCATTCCTCATATTCTTTATTAAGCCCGGTTAGTATATCCTTTGTGATATCAAGAGCTGGATTGGCATATAACAACCCGCCGCCGAAAGATTTTTCATAAATAAAAGTGTAATTTTTACTTTTATTATAGCGTGTTATAAAATGTACTATCGTATCATGGACCTCCTGGTTTTTTTTTGATTTTTCTTCAAGAAGCTGTTGCGAAAGCTGTGCTTCCATTTCCTGAATGTCCTGCTGTTTTTTTGCCAGATATTCTTCAGTTTTCTTTTGTTCGTTTAGTGACAACATACCTGCAGTACCTTTTTTAATATACTCCTCATATTCTTTTTGGAATTTTGAAACAGCGGTTGTGTATTGATTTTGATATATTTTTTCAAGATTGACAAGGTCAACTTGAACATCAAGAACAAAATCATATTCACTCCAGATGGTATCTGTATTGACAAAGGCAAAAGTAGCGTTATCAACTTTTTTTTGGGCGTTATCTGCAGCAGTTTCATTTTTTTGTGTAAAAAACAAAATGAATAAAGCAATAACTCCGGCAAAACTTAATACAGTTAAAACTTTGAATAAGGTTTTAATATTATCAGATTGGTTTTTTGGGGACACCAGCTTATCTTCTGGTTTTTCTTCCTGATGGGTAATGATTTGTTCTTCGCTCATGTTTTTTTATTTATTATAGATTAATTGCCGACTTCCGACATAAATTTCAATCTTACAAGCCTTATTTCTTCTTCGGTAAATTCTTCTTCCCCAAGCTCTTTCAGTGCCTCATCAATAGAATCTGTTTCTGCGGTATGAAAATATTCAAAAATTTCTTCCTGATGGTACGGGTCAACATATTCATCAATATAGTAATTAATGTCTAGTTTTGTTCCTGAAGCCACAATACTTTCTAATTCAAGTAACAAATCTTCAATAGAAAGATTTTTAGCCAAAGCAACATCTTCCAACGGGACTTTTCTGTCAATGCTTTTTATGATATAAACTTTAAGCCCTGATTTGTTGACAACAGATTTTACCACCATATCCATCGGCCTGATAATTTCATTTTCTTCAACATATTTTGCAATCAGGTCAAGAAATGGTTTCCCGTATTTTTGAGCTTTTCCGGCTCCAACACCAGTAATTTGCAACAGCTCATCCATTTTAATTGGGTATTGAATTGCCATATCTTCGAGTGACGGGTCCTGAAAAATAACAAAAGGAGGCAAGTTTTCTTTACGGGAGATTTGTTTTCTCAAATCTTTGAGCAGAGCAAATAAAGTTTTATCTGCAGAGCTGGTTTTACCACCGCTGGCAAAAAATTCATCATCGTCTGCACTATCATAGTCATGGTCTTGTGTGAGCATGATAGTATATGGGTCTTTCAGAAATTTTTTTCCTTCGGGGGTAATTTTCAATATGCCATAATTCTCAATCTCTTTAACAAGAAGGCGGTTTATCAAAGTTTGTCTAATAACAGCGTTCCAGAATTTTTCATCGTTATCTGCACCTTTACCAAAAACATTGAGTTTATGGTGTTTAAATGATTTGACAGTGGCAGAGTTTTTTCCTATAATTACATTTATTAAGTGATTGGCCTTACACTGTTCTTTGCGGATGCAGGCAGTTATCACAACACTGGCAGTTTTCTTCTTCGTATATTTCCCCAAAATAATGCAATAGGAGCTTTCTTCGGCACACGGATGACTCAGCATATGCAATAGTTTCAATCAACAACTGTTTGGCGATTTCCTGTTCATTAACCGATTTTTTTGAATTAAACTTTTCTAATTTCAAAATGTCGTCGTATGCATAAAAGGCGATACAGTTCCCTTCCCCGTCATCACGACCCGAGCGACCTGTTTCCTGATAATAACCTTCAAGGCTTTTGGGCATGTCATGATGAATTACAAATCTCACATCCGGCTTGTCTATTCCCATGCCGAAAGCTATTGTTGCCACAATAACATCAACCTCTTCCATAAGAAATTTGTCCTGGTTTCCCTTTCGAACTTCCGATTCAAGGCCTGCATGATATGGAAGCGCTTTAATACCATTGACCTGAAGCGTTTCGGCAAGTTCTTCTACACGTTTTCTGCTCAGGCAATATATGATGCCTGATTTCCCGGCATTAGTTTTAATATATTTAATGATATCCTTAGCAACATCCTTTGTTTTAGAGCGAACTTCATAATATAGGTTCGGGCGATTAAAGGAGGATTTAAATAAAGTGGCATTCATCATGCCCAGATTTTTTTGTATGTCGTGCTGTACTTTGGGAGTAGCTGTGGCAGTAAGTGCCATTACTGGAACTTTTTTCCCGATAGCTTTAACTGTGGGCCGGATATTTCTGTATTCCGGCCTAAAATCATGCCCCCATTCTGAAATACAATGTGCTTCATCAATGGCATAAAATGAAATATTAAATTGCTTGAAAAACTCAATATTGTCTTTTTTTGTGAGTGTCTCGGGAGCCACATAAAGTATCTTTGTTTTTCCTTTTAACAGGTCAGTTTTAACTTCAGTCATTTCCTGTTTGCTTAAGGAAGAATTTAGAAAATTGGCAATTCCCTTATCAACACCAAAATTGCGTATGTTGTCCACTTGATTTTTCATAAGCGATATCAGTGGGGAAATTACGATAGCTGTTCCCGTGCTGATTAATGCAGGAAGCTGGTATGTCAGTGATTTTCCTCCTCCTGTTGGCATAATAACAAAAGTATCATTCCCTGCAAGTACATTTTTAATAATGGCTTCCTGGTTCCCCTTGAAAGTATCAAACCCGAAAAATTCTTTCAAAACCATATGTAATGACTTATCTTCTTTAACTTTCATTTTTCCGGTGTATTATTTGTGTTAGTGATTTTAAGCCTTTATGATAAAAAAAAATAAATATAATACGAAGTTATAAAAATTTGCAAATAACATAAAAGTTTTGAATCAAAAAACAGATTTGAAATTTTAGTATAAAATAACTTCGTATTATTTAATAATTTTACAATCAAATATAATCATAATCTTATGATTACAAGAAATAATAAAATCAAAAATTTTTTATTGTTTTTTTTTACAATATTAATCGTTACTATTACATATTGGAATCATTTCGATAACAGCTTTCATTTTGACGATTCTCATACCATAAATAATAACGAATATATTAAATCTATTAACAATTTTTCTCTTTTTTTTACCGACACAAAAACTTTTGGAAGTATGCCTGATAACAGAGCATATCGTCCAATAGTTACAGCCAGTACCGCCATTGACTATTATTTTTGGAAAAAAGACCCCTTGCATATAGCGAAGCATAACTCAAGTTTATATCAAGGCGATAAATCCATGATTTACTTTCATTTACCAGCATTTGTAATTTATTGTTTGTTGGGGTTTTTGCTATTTTTGTTAATGTTAAAAATCTTTAATATCTCATACCGGCACGAGTGGAATCTATATACGGTTCTGTTTTTTACACTTTTTTATCTTCTTCACCCGGGCAATGCAGAAACCGTTAATTATATTTCTGCACGCTCAGATTTATATTCAACATTCTTTGTTGTGTTGGCCTTGTGGTGTTATGCATCATTACGGTTATGCCGAAGATTTTATATATATCTCTTGCCTGTTGCTGCAGGAATTCTGACAAAAGAAACAGCAGTTATGTTTCCTTTTTTCCTGTTTTTTTATATTTTATTTTTTGAAAACAAAGTGTCGTTAACCCGGATATTTAACTCTCAAAGAAAGTTATTTTTTAAAACGATATATTCTTGTTTGCCGGCTATAATTTTTACTGTTGCTCTTGCCGTTATTGTTCAATATATTGTTTATTCTCAGACAACGGGTAATGGTATTTTACACAGCGGAGGAAAAGGGTATTTGGAACTTTTTAAATATCAAATTACTCAACCCTATATTTTGTTAACTTATTTTTCATCATTCTTTTTTCCTTTTCATCTTAGTTCTGAGTCGGACATGACAGTGTTTTCCAATTATGCTGATGTGCGTTTGTATATTGGACTTTTGTTTTTATTGTTGCTGTTTTTTGCTGTATTCTTTTTCTCGAGGCAGGATAAATATCGCCCGGTTTCCTTCGGGTTACTTTGGTTTATTTTTGCGGCAATCCCTACCTCATTTGTTACGGTTCTTACTCAGGTCGCAAATAGCCATCGTTTGCTTTATTTATTTGTGGGGTTAAACATAGCCATAGGGTTTCTGTTGTATATGTTTATAGTCAAAATAAGTCCTGTATTTAATAAAAAAGAATTTAAAAAAATTATTGTTCTTCTGGCATGCATTGTCTTATCTGGTTTTGCTTATTTTACTTATCAGCGCAATAATGTGTGGCAATCAGAAGAAACTCTTTGGAAAGATATACTTGAAAAAAGTCCTCAAAGCCCGCGAGCTATGCTCAACTATGGTTTGACACAAATGAATAAGAAAAATTATTTTGAGGCGGAATATTATTTTCTTAAAGCCAAACAAATTTGGCCTTACTGGCCTTACATTTATATTAATCTGGGAATTTTAAAAGAACATAATAATCAAATATCTGAAGCAGAAAGTTATTTTTTGGATGCAATAAAATATTCCAACAAAAATAACCCCGATGCGTATTATTACTATGCATATTTTCTTTATAATCAAAAACATTTATATAGCGCTATTCCATATTTACAGCATGCGGTTGATGTTTCGCCCGGGTTTTTAAAGCCTCGCTTTTTACTAATGACCATTTATACGGAACTAGGGCAATGGGGCAGACTTGAAGCTCTTGCAACTGAAAGCTTGGTGGTGGCTCCAGACAATGTGGTTATTAAAAATTTCAAACAAGTCGCTGATGTCCAAAAAAAATCAGGAAACTCATCAAGTGATATTATAGAACCAAATATAAGCCCGGAATATTTTTTGGATTTAAGCCTTCAATACTATAATATGGGAGAGTTTCAAAAATGTATTGACGCTTGTAATGAGGCTCTTAAGCTCAAGCCCGATTATGCAGAAGCATATAATAATATCTGTTCGGCATACAATGCCATGAAAATGTGGAACAAAGGTATAGAAGCTTGCGAACAAGCATTAAAGCTTAACCCCAATTATGAGCTGGCAAGGAATAATTTAAATTGGGCTCAAGCCAATATAAAGAAATAAGCAAAAAACATCCGGGGGACAGGGATGATGTTTCTTAAAGTTTTTTCAAAAATATTTCTGCGGTTTTTTTATCAATATGCACAAAACCAGACTGGATACAATAGTTTTGTCCTATAGATAATGCCCATGTCAAAAATTCTTTCACAGCCTTATTTTCTGTTTTTGTATTGTATGCCAGAAAAATCTTCCTTGAAGGAGGAAATGGATATTGCCCCGAAGAAACAGCACGGTTTAAATCATCTTTTTTGTCTAAAACGAGCTCATTGTCATCAGCCAGATTGTTATTATTGAAGTCAATAGGAATAACATAAAGATTTTTTTTCTTGAATCCCGTAGTAGCATCATATATATCTGTGGAACTACAGTACCCTAATGCATTAGCATTAGATGCTATCGTTACAGGAACATCCTTGGAGTTATAAAGCAAAGAACCGGAGAAATCAGAAGGTTTTAAGGATAAAAAATTTGCCCAGCTAATGCTGATTTCGGAGCTATCACGTAAACGAAACACCTCAATTTTGTCATTACTTGAAATATTAAGGAGTTGCCCCCATTTTGTTATTTTTCCGGAAAAGGCTGCTGCAAGTTTCGTTTTGGTTAAACCATTCATTACTATTTGCTGAATGTTATTATTGTTGAAACTAATAACAGGCAATATTACATCAATTGCCACGGGCACAGAGAAAAACCCCGCTTCTTTTTCTTTTTCCGTCAACTCCCGCGAAACAGATATTAGTTGAAATTTATTGTTTTGAGAAGCCATACAATACTTTTCGTCTTCATTGGTTTTAATAATTATTTTTGTATTAGGATAGGATTGTTCATATTCCTTTTTCCATTTCATTAATAATGGGTACAAAGTATGTGTACCGAAAATGTTTATCTCTTGTTGAGTGTCATTTTTTACTTCGTTTTGTGCCGGTGCCTTGTTTTTTTTGTCGTTTCTACTCGAAAAAAGCAAAAACAAAAAAGCTAACAAATAAATACCAGTTTTATGCATAAGTGATTTTTTTTCAAAATTAAAATTTTTTGTATTCAGATAAAAAATAAAAGTCAGCATATATGTGTCTTAAGTTTGAACAAATACGCTTATTAAAGACCAATATAGTAAGAATTTACAAAGAAAAACAAAACGCAAAAATTTTTTATACGTATAAAGCAAATCCTGTTAATTATTTCAATAAAATAATTCAACAGTATTTTAAGATTAATACTTAACCTTGTAGAAAGTTTTTTACAATAAAAAAATAAAAACAGGCGTTTTAAAAGATTAATTTTATGATTTTGTTGTTTTTTAATGTGTAAAAATTAAAAAATAATTTATTAATAATCTTGAGCAAAAAAAGAAATGATGTGCTAAAAATGCAAAAAGACAGCTAATGAATATTTATATAAAAAAACGTCGTTGGAAATTTTTGCTTTTTATAGCAGCAATGATAATATTTTTTATTTCATTGTGGTATATTGACCGTTTTGCCAACCAGATAGAAATGGATCAACGAACAAAGATTAAATTATGGGTTGATGCCATTACAAAAAAAGCTACACTTGTTAATGCCACGGATACCTTTTTTTCTCTGATTCAGGATGAGGAAAGGAAAAAAGTAGAATTATGGGCTAATGCAAACATTCGGTTGATAAAAGCAGAATATTATGAAGACCTTACGTTTTATCTGGATATCATTAAAGGAAATAATACAATACCTGTTATCCTTACAGACGACCAATATAATATAACACTTGCAAAAAATGTAGATTTTAATATTGATTCTATAAAAAGATTAGAAGGGAAATATCTGGAAGATTTTTCTGTTTATCAGCCTATTGAAATTAATTATATAGGGAATAAAAAAATTTTACTTCATTATAAAGATTCGAAACTCTTTACCGGGTTAAAGGAAGTACTTGATAAGCAAGTTAAAGCGTTTCTTTCTGAAATTGTTACCAATGCCCCATCCGTTCCGGTAATTGTTACAGACCCGAAGCATAATCATATCATAGCTCATGGCAATATAGACACAACAAAAATTAATAATCCCGTTTTTGTTAAACAAACTATAGAATCAATGAAATCGGATAATAATATGATAAAGGTTGATTTGCCGGGGCAAACCGATTGTGTTGTTTATTACAAAGATTCGCCATTGCTTATTCAGTTAAAATATTTTCCTTATGTGCAATTTATTATTATTGGTGTTTTTTTATTTATTGCATATTTGCTTTTCAGCACTTCCCGGCGTGCCGAACAAAACAAAGTATGGCTTGGCCTTGCTAAAGAAACTGCCCATCAACTGGGGACACCATTGTCGTCTCTTATTGCCTGGGTTGAATTGCTTAGACTTAAAGGAATCGATGAAGAAACTCTTATGGAAGTAACAAAAGACATTCAGCGTCTGGAAACCATAACCGAACGTTTTTCAAAGATAGGTTCAGCCCCGAAACTTGAAACTCTAAATATTATTGAGGTTATTAATAACTCGGTTGATTATCTTAAAAAACGTACTTCAAAAAAAATAAATTACATTATTGGATTTAGTTCTGAAATAATTCTTGTTCCCCTGAATGCATATTTATTTGAGTGGGTAATTGAAAATCTTTGTAAAAATGCTATTGACGCCATGAGTGGAAACGGAACCATAGAAATTGATATCAGCGAAGACGACAAATATGTTTTTGTTGATATTACAGATACAGGGAAAGGGCTATCCAAATCTAAGTTTAAAACTATATTTAATCCGGGATATACAAGTAAAAAAAGCGGTTGGGGACTCGGCCTTTCACTTTCCGAAAGAATCGTTGAAAATTATCATTCAGGATATATTTTTGTAAAATCTTCAGTTCCTAATAAAGGAACTTCGTTCCGCATTCAACTTAAAAAATAATGTTTAGTGCTCTAATCAGCGGTTTTATTTTAGGCTTAACTCTAGCTGTTGTTCTCGGACCGGCATTTTTTACTTTACTACAAACCAGTATTTTAAGGGGTTTTCGCATAGGAATGTTCCTGGCATTAGGTATCATGTTAAGTGATTTTACACTTATTGCTTTAAGTTTTCTTGGAATTTCACAGTTGATAAGCGGAGAGAAGTATAAAATATTATTTGGTGTGATTGGCGGAATCATTATGCTGGTTTATGGAATATATATTTATCGAAAAAAAGTGAATGTTGAAGATTCTAAAATAAAAAGTTTAGGAAAAAAGAACAGTATCCTTGATATAGACCAACCATCCAAACCTTATGTGTACATTATTAAAGGATATTTTTTAAACCTAGTAAATCCTTTTTTGCTGATTTTTTGGATGGGAGTTATGGGATACGTTGGGGCAGAGTATAATTCAGATATTAAAAAACTTGCAATATTTTTTGGTACAGCATTAATAACGGTTTTCTCAACCGACCTTTTAAAATGTTTTGTGGCAAACCAGATAAAACGGTTACTTCGCCCGAAAGTCTTGGTTTTTATTAATAAAGCCCTGGGAGTTTTAGTTTTTATTTTTGGACTTTATCTGATAGTAAAAACTTTTGTGGTTTTTTTAGATACAGGAATAATAATTCCATAAAAGGGTTTTGCTGGTATAAATTAAGAAGTTAAAATCTCTTTATTTCAAATTTCTGTCGGTCAAGGACAGCATATGAAAAATGAACAAGCCAGTCTCCGAGGTTGATATAACGAGTGTTTTCAGAAATTTTGACGTCAAGAGGTAGATGGCGGTGCCCGAAAATAAAAAAATCAAAATGCTCTTTTTTCAGTAATTTTTTTGCATACACCAATAAGTATTCCTTGTCGTCACCACGATATAACATATCGGTGGCCTCATGTGAAAATCGGCTGCGGTTTGATATGTGACGGGCAACCCATGCGGCAAAATTGGGATGTAAACGAGCATATAACCAGCGGCATAATTTACAAAGGAATATTTTTTTCATCATTTTATAGCCGAAGTCTCCCGGGCCTAACCCGTCTCCATGTGCCAGCATGAATTTCAATCCATTAATTTCTTTAACAACGGGCTTATAAATTATTTCAAGACCAATCTCCTGTTTTAAATACCCGAAAGTCCACATGTCGTGGTTGCCGGTAAAATAATAGATTTTTATTCCACTGTCGCTTAGTTCGGCAAGTTTTCCCAGTAGTCTTGTATAACCCCGTGGCACCACGGATTTATATTCAAACCAATAATCAAATAAATCTCCTAAAATATAAATTTCATGGGCATCTTTTTTAATATCATCAAGCCACAAAACAAATTTCTTTTCTCGTGCCTGACTGCTTTGATAGTCTGGTATTCCGAAGTGACAGTCAGATACAAAATATATTTTTTTGTGTTCGGGAATCACAGTACAAATGTTTTCTTTAGTAAAATTATTTTTTTTAAACGTTTTTATAATTCACATTTCGATGTTAGTTTGTAATATGCGTAAAGGTGTCTGATTTTATCCGATAAGTTTTTGAAAGCCATTTTAAAAGCTCCTGATGGGTAATGCCTCGTTTAACAATGTTTCCGTATTTATCAATCAATACAGCTAGTGGAATGTAGTCAACAGCATAATCTTTCACAACGGGTGAATCCCACCCAAGCATATCACCAACATGAACCCAGTTAATTTTGTTCTGACGTACGGCATTTTCCCATGCATAACGGTTATTGTCAAGAGACACGGCATATATCTCGAATCCTTTAGTTCGGTATGTTTTGTGTATCCATTTAAATTCTGCTATAATATCCGTACAATTATCGCTGGCGCCGGCCCAAAAAAATACAAGCATAGGGCGTCCTTTAAACGAAGATAATGGTTGAATATTTCCTCCGATATTTTTTATTCTGATGTCGGGAGCCATCATCCCTGAATCAAGTTTCGAAAGATTTTTGGCAATTTCGGATTTAAAATTTTCAATATTTTTAACTCTTTCATGCAATTCAAGTACGTACCCGTTATTAGTATAAATAGGAGAAAGAGTGCTATCAAGTAATTTAAAATAATTAAAATGGTCGCGTTCATTTAATATTTTTTGTTGTCCAAAAATCTGGTATAAAGCAATTAGCGATGCCAGAGAATGAGGGTTATCCTTAATAAATCGTTGGACATGTTTGCGCTGATTATTGAAAATCTCTTTGTAAAGAGAGTCGTGTAGCGTTTTTAACTGAAAAAAATTGTTGCTGTCTTTATACTGAATTTGTACTTTCAATAATGAATCAGCCTTGTGATAGTTTTTGCGCGTAAATTCATTCAGCTGCCATAACAGTTCGGAGCCGGGTGACCCGGAAACCTGATATTCTTTCGCAAGTTGACGTGCATTACCGGTAATTCCAACCTGTTCCCCTTCGTTTATAAGCAATGTGATAAAATTGTCTTTACTAAGCTGCAAAAGGTAAAAGCTAATTTCTTTAGTTTTACAGGAAAATGTAAATTCCCCGTTCTCGTTGATAATAGTAGAATCCATTACATTTAAACTGTCAACTTTCAGCGCAGATAATATTATTTTATCTGAATTGGTGTTTTTAAGCTTTCCATGAATAGTAAATTTTCCCGAAAGCTTGTTTTCATTATTGTTGCACCCTAAAAAAAACAAGGCCATGAATGTCAGCCACATCATAGTAACAGCTGTAATTTTTTGCCTGGGAAACATAATTATTTACCTTTTAGTGGTGTTTAAAAAACAGGTTTTTTGGGTGTAAAAGTAATTATCAGGGTGCCTATACGGTTGTCGAGGCCCATAACAGGACAAATGGAGATTACATTACCGTCGTTATCAATACGCGAAGCTACTTCGTTAATCTGGTGCAATTCAGATGTAACAGTTCCGGGGTAAACATTCCCCTCATACTTTTTGTCGGTTGAAACGACTACAATACCGTCATTTTTTATTACGGAAATTACATTAAAATCTGCTGCTTTAACCAAATTGGTCATATATGTGCTGACCTGTTCCATATTTTCGCGCAGCATCTCTGAACGAACAGCCCAGGAAAAAACACGTGTTAGCAAAGCGATATAGGTTTTATTGTTGCTGTCGATAGCATCATTGGCCAAAG
>Ga0265297_10003595_pt1 | contig 27605 bp, 21 predicted proteins | sample Munlanlwell13791_FD_192502 | JGI IMG/M metagenome (GOLD analysis project Ga0265297, IMG submission 192502) | Leachate microbial communities from a municipal landfill in Southern Ontario, Canada - Leachate well 137-91 | ecosystem: Engineered > Solid waste > Landfill > Unclassified | place...
CCGTTCAAGAGAACGGGATATGGCTTGCGGGGGAGGATTCGAAATTCTATTGTGAAGAAGACAAACGGATGGAGGCGAGATTAAAGGATTTGTGTCTAAAAAACAACATCCCGCTTTTTATAAAAAAGAACAAGGATTTTCCGGAAGGCTGGCGAAGATTTAGTTAGGAAAAACAAGAAAGGTGAACCCATTGTCAAAAAAATGTTTTCGGATCTTTTGTGTCTCGCAACCGGAGGAAATGATTCTGCCAGTTCTCATTTCGCCGAGAGGCCCGTTAAGAATAGCACGCCGGCATTTTGAATGATTTTTCAACGGGTGGAATGGAATAATCTAGGAAGCTTTGACAAGGCGTTGGGTTTCTCGAAACACCTTGGACGACAATGTGCGTAACGAAGTTCGATGTTACTTGGTGTTTCTTGTTTTCTAGGGGGATATCCTCCATTTCGAGATCGATCCATCGGTCAAAGAACGGTTCCTCTTAAGCTCGATGATATCGCCATCGCCCTTAGGAAAGAAAAGGTCATTTGCAAGTTCAAAATGGGACATAACACGCACCCAAGCATAACTCAGCCTTTTTTGTCTTCTTTCATCTCCCAGCCGACCCAAGGTTCCTTCTTGCCTTTTTATTAAGAAAAACCTTGGGTAAGCCGAAAATAAAATGTAGTATACGGCACTGGATTTCATGAAAGAACTATCCGAGTGTATGGAACCTTTCCACTGTGCAGGGGCTGGCCCTATGCAAAAACGCAGCAGCAAAAAGATCACGATTATCCATAGACGTGATCAGAATGTCCCTGTGCCGCTGGCTTCCAAGAAGGGGTTTGCCCCCCTTTCCGGTCTTTTTACCTCTTCGAGTAGTGAAACACGCGGGAAAGGCACCGCAACTGTCTTAAAAGAGCCCGTTCTCAAAAGCCCTCATTCTGATGTCCCACGAGCCGATCTCATCGTAGTCAAAAACTGGGTCGCTCTGGAAGAAAAGATCGTTCACGACTACAAAGAGCAAAAAGCAACTCAGTCTGAGAGCGCTATTTCTTTGCCGAAAAGTCCGGTGAAACAATTTCTGCCGACGCTGGAAACTTTTACTGCCCAAACCGTAGTTTCGTTGCTCCCTAGTATTTCCAGGCTCAAAGACCCCCTCCGTGGTTTAAAAAGAGCTTTCCCGAACACTGCGGGATTCTTGTTGGTGTGCGGATTGCTTGCGGTCGGGGCCTTCATTCTCATACATGTTCAAGAAACTTTTTCAAGTCGTAGGACTCCGCAGAAACTTTTACGGTTTCAAGATGGGGAAAAACAACCAGAGCAATCTTATGCTGGACTTAAGTCCGCTTTGGAGAATCAGAATACAGAACTGAAATGGCTGAATGGCCAACTTCATGACATGACCTTAGAATTGAAAACGACTAAAGCCGATGAGATAATTTATAAGCAAGATCTTGAAAAAAAATACCGCGAGGAACTCATGAAAACCACCATCCACTATGAATCAGAACTTGCTGCTTTGCGAGGCGCAGCGCAGACCCAGAATGCCATCGTGAATGCTCTCAAGACTCAGAGTCAGGTTTTCGAAAAAATCATCAGTCAAACGGGTGCGTTCGCCCTTTCGGGTGCTGCCGTTCGTCTTTCACAAGAGCCACTTTCAACGAGCGGGACTTTCGCGCCTCAAGGAGAGGTCATTTCGGTCAATACGAGACAGGGTTTTGTTGTGCTCAATATGGGCGTCGCTCAAGGAGCCCGTCCCGGGCGCTGGATCACGATCTCCCGGGGGGGGCTCGGACTGGCGGTCGGGCGCGTTGACCGGGTTTATCCTACTATGTCTGTTGCTATGCTCCGCACCGCGGGCACGTTGCAAGTGATCCAAGAGGGTGATAGCGTTTCTTTTTCTTAACGGAACTTTAACCTTGGGAAAGTCATGTCAAAAGGTGTTGGTATTTACATCGGCCGTAATGAAGTGATCGCGGTTTCTGCGAGCCGTACAATGACCGGACCTCAGATTGTATCTTTCGCGATCGAAGCCATTAATCCAGAAGACTCGAAGGGGTCCACATTTGGTGAAGAAGCCCAAAGGATCAAAAGAATAAGTCCGGAAACGCGAGCCATTCTCAAAGCTCTTGAAAAGATTAAAGAAGTCGGAGCTTTTGTGAACGTAGCTGTCAGCCCTTTGCAGGTCGTGACCCGTCATTTCAGTATGCCGATTGTCCCCAAAAAAGATGAGCCGGGTGCGGTCCGTAATGAAGCCAGCCGCTACATTCCATTCAAAATCTCCGAAACGGCGCTGGATTATCACGCGTATCTGACCCACAAGAACGTTATCTCGATTACGGTCACTGCGATCCGCAGGGAAATTCTTGAGGCGTATTTGGAGAACCTGCGTTCGGCCTCCGCAAAAACGCTTGTAGTGGAGCCAGTCTATAACGCCGTTGGCCGTGCGTTCTCGGCTTTTAATACGGTCGAAAAGACCAAAACCTATGGATTCGTGGTCCTTCAGTCCGACGGGAACGTGAACGTGACGCTCACTTCCAAAGGGATCGTGTACCTTTCTCACGATTTTCTTTTAGGCGGCAAAATAGAAGAAGATAAAATGCGGTTCTACAACGAGCTTATGGCTTCCATAGACTATTTTTACAAACTGACCGGAGGTGAGGCCATCGGGCAGATTTTTTTAGACGGTGTCGGAGATCTTAAGATGTGGGTCGAGCATTTGGATCACGCGTTCAACCACGCAATCCGTTTTGACATTGCGAATTTACCCAATGCGAAAAACCTGCCGCTGGAGATGCTTCACGCAGTGTTAGTGGCCTTTGGATTGGCGCTCCGGTCTCTGGGGTATCGCTCTCCGATGGGAGATATTCAGATGTTACCCAAAACAGAACGCAGGTCCGATCTTCTACAACTTCTGAGGTTCCTGGGTCTCGAATGCCTTTTGATTTTTATCCTCTTCGCCTTAATCCGTTTTGTCGCTTTTCAGCCGCATTTGGCACAGCTGGAAAGCCAAAATGACGCGATTCTTGAGCTTGCGGACCAGGAGTTTCCAGCGTTCGCTTCGCGTTCTACCAAAGACCTGACGGTCGAAAAAGAGAAAATGGGCGAAAAAATTAGGCAACTGGACAAATTTTTCAGCGATAAAGTTTCGACAGCTGCCCTTATGACGTCTTTTGGACAAGGGTTGCCCCAATCGATTTCGTTCGATTACATTTCAGTCGAAAATGTGACCGGGAAAGAAACATTGCAAGGCGGAAAGAAGAGGAAACGTTTAAATGTGAGGGGGATTTGTTATCTTGGAAATGCTGAAAAAGAAACGGAGGCCGTTAACGCCTGGGTAAAAATTCTTGGCGAGAAAAAAATCATGATGGATTGTTTTGCAGAAATCAAGCTTGAAGAGATCAAGCGGGAAAAGCTTCAGGGCCGCGAGCTCACACGTTTTCGGGCCCTTGGGGAGTAAGGGGCGTTAGAATATGTTGACCGTGAAGATCCATGAACAGCAAAAAGAGTGGGCTATTAAAATTGCGGCCGGGACTGTAATGTTCATATTTTGCTATATCACCATGATTCACTCGGCCTTTCATGAGATTGCGGCCTTGCGTCAAGCCATCGTGGATTCTCAAAAACGCCGCGAACTTTACCAAGAAGTCCAGAATCTAAAAGAAAACCTTGATAATAATGAGAGCGTTTTAGCAACGCTTACGGAACGGTCCCAGCTTCTCGGAAAGATATCGGATATCGCAGGCTGGACCCAACTCCGTATTGCAACGCTGACTCCTCGGACCGAGCCGGAGGGGGGATTTATCAAGCTGACAATGGAAATAGAGGGAGAAGGTAGTTTTTTTTCGTTGTTGAAGTTCCTCCAGGCGGTTGAAAAGATTGGCTCCGGAATCAAAGTCAGGGAAGTTTCCACGTTGCGGAATTCTTCTCCTGATTCCCAGGACGACAAAGATTCCTTACATATCCGGCTTGTGTTTGAAACTTTTTTAAAGCAACGGGTCAAAAAAAACGATGCCTAACATAAACCGGTGGTTTTTTGGATTTTTTCTGGCGGTGTTGTGGCCCTCAGTCTTCATGCTTTGCGCGGAGGAGCCATCGCGGGATGCCGCTCCTTCTCGGGATATTGCCTCCTCAGCATCTGAAGAGGCAATATCCGAAAGCGGCGGCGCAGTCCAGAAGACCCAGCAGGACGTTCGCGATCCTTTTGCGATGCCGCTTCTGCCGCCCTGCGTGGAACCCCCTAAGCCTGTTCCTGCCGTCGAGGTGAACGTCCCTGAGATCAAGGTCGAGTTGCAGGGAATCGGATTTGGAAGCAAGGACGCCTATGCCGTCATCGGTGGCGATGTTTTTTATAATGGTGACGAGAAGAATGGAATAAAATTACTTGAAGTTCGCAGACGAGAGGTCGATATTTTAGTGAATGGAAAAAAGGTTACGGTTCCTTTGTTCCAAAGTGAGGATCTTCAAAAGGCCAAGGACCGGGCGAAAAAAAAGAGTATCACGGAAAAAGATTCTGTGAATCAACCGTCAGGAATGTCGTCATCCTTATCAGGAAGGGAGTAACCACTGTTGTGAAGAAAACCAACCCATTTTTAAGCAGGAGCGTTCTCGCTGTTTTTTTATTGTGTCTATGCTTCTCTCACCCTGTAATGGCGGAGGGTCCCGGAGCTTCGTCAGGGGCCCCGATTCAGTCGCCCAGGGGACAACCGGTCTCCGCAGCACCAGAAGTTAAAGTCGAACGAGCATCAGACGGGAAGTACTATCTTGACTTTAAAGCTGCGACGCTCATTAATGTGCTCAACGTGCTTTCGAATCTGAGCGGAATCAATTTTATCGCGGGGACTGAAGTGGCGGAGAGGAAAGTGAGCATGACGCTCGACAATGTCGTTCTTGAGGATGTTCTGCAGGCGATCGCGTACGGGTGCAACGTCAGCTATGATTTTCTTCCAGGGAGGAACATCTATCTTTTCCGGGCTTCGTCTGATGCTCCTGAAAAGCCGTCTTTGATAACCCGTGTTTTTAAACTTTACTACGTGAGAGTAACTCCCGTCTTAGAGATCGAAAATACCGGTGGTTCTTCGAGCGGATCCTCGGGCGGATCCTCGGGCGGATCCTCGGGCGGCGGTTCGGGTGAGGGACTTACGACCCTTGCTGCCCCGGACCAGTCCCAGGATCTCAATAGTGCGGCCATCCTCAAGGCGATTGAAAAGATTCTCTCCGAACGTGGTAAAATTTCGGTCGATGACCGTTCCAATAGCTTAATCGTAACTGATTCAGAAGACCGGCTCGAGATGGTCGAATCTATAATCGCCCAGCTCGATCGTCCTCTGGACCAGGTTCTCATCAATGTAATCCTGGTTGAAACGTTCGAGGATCTTGACAAGACCCTTGGCATCGAGTGGGGGGACAGCGAGGGTACTTTTGGGACTCTCACAGGCGCTACGTCGACGACCGAATGGCCTTTTAGAACAAACTCCGCTGTGAGCAAAGGTACTTTTGGAGATTTTTTTGGTAATATCGGAAATACGTTCAAAGATACCGCCAAACAATTCGATCCCACGAACCATTCGGGTACGATAACTAACGGGACCCGGGATTTTTCGAGTTTTCAGGTCACGATCAAGGCGTTGGAATCTGACAGCAAACTCAAAATCCTGGCTAAACCCAAGATCCTGGCTTTGGATAATCAACCCGCTTTGATCAAAATTTCAACCAATCAGGCCATTGGCTTGACGACGGATGTAGTGGGGGGAGTCTCTTCTACCACAACATCATCCGTCGAACGTGAAGAAGTCGGAACTATCTTGCGCGTTACACCGCTTATCAACACCGGGGGACGTATCACTTTGACACTGCAGCCGACATTCGCGACAGTGGAAGCCTCTGCAATCTCTGTGAACCCGGCAGGAGGAGGAGATACGGGAGATCCCACGACCCGTGCTGCCCGGACCACCCTGATGGTCAATGACGGACAAACAATCGCATTGGGAGGCATGCTTTTCAGTCATCAATCCAACGCCGACCGGAAGGTGCCTTTTTTTGGAAGCATCCCCGTGATCGGCAAAGCCCTTTTTACGAGCAACGTGAAATCGATCAAAGACCGGGAATTGATCCTTTTTGTGACACCTTACATCATCACGGATCCTTCCGTGCTCTACACTCCGACCCCTCCCGATAAGCGACTGGATTTTGATGATGAGACGGCACCCTTCTGGAAGGTGAAGGACAAGCAATGGTATAAACAACTTAAGGAGGGGCCAAGTGAAAAAACAGATTTTGACAGTTATTTCAACGTTCGGAAAAAATTGATCGATGCCACGCTGAGTGCTCTGGATCAGAGCGCGAAAGAACCCGCTCATGAGTATTGACATTTTATTGGGTGCCACCCTCGTTGAGCGGCGACTCATCAGTCAAGAGCAATTGAACCAGGCTTTTGCCGAGCAAAAAGAGTCCAAAGAACCGTTGGGTCAGATCCTGATCCGGTTGGGTTTTCTGGAGGAATCCCAGCTTCGGATGGTGATGTCCGAACAGATCGGCGTTTCTTTTCTTTCACCTGATCAATTAAAACCCCGCACAGACCAGCGCCTCAAGGAGTGCATTCCGGCCGATTTTGCGCTTGCCAATCTTGTTCTCCCCCTGGACCGTTCTGGACAAGTTCTCAAGGTGGTAGTAGCAAAAATCCACGATCTCATTTTTTTGGATAATCTTCGCAAAATTACCGGGTACGATATTGTGACGGTCCTTTCAACCGAAAACGAACTGAAACGGGCTATCGAGGCGTATTATGGTAATACAGATCTCCAGGAAGTTGTTACTTCCTCGGAGGTCGATGACGTTACGCAGGATTATATTCAGGAACCAGATGATCACAAAGTTGATCTCGAGACAACCATCTCGGAGGCTGAAAAAGCCCCCGTGGTCAAACTGGTAGACATTATGATCCGTAAGGCGTTGGAGGACCGTGCGAGCGATATCCACATCGAACCTGCTCATGACAAGATAAATATTCGCTACCGGGTGGACGGCGTCCTCTACGAACTTCCTCCGCCTCCCCGCGAGCTGCATAAAGCCATGGTTTCCCGTATCAAGATTCTGTCCAAAATGGATATCGCCGAAAAGCGGATCCCACAGGACGGTTCGTTTGCACTCCAGTATAAAGGACGCAAAATCGATATGCGCGTATCGACCATTCCCGTTGTTTTCGGAGAAAAGGTTGTGATGCGTATCCTGGACAAACGCATGGACCTTTTGGATATGAAGATACTCGGTTTTGAGCAAGAACAGCTTGCGCAGTTCGAAACGGCGCTGATGCGGCCTTATGGACTTATCTTTGTGACCGGGCCGACGGGATGCGGTAAGAGCACGACGCTTTACGCGGCTTTGAACAAGCGTCTTTCTCCGGAGATCAATATTGTAACGATCGAAGATCCGGTCGAATACCAGATTCCAGGCATGAATCAAGTCCAGGTCAAGCCGGATATCGGTCTGACCTTCGCCACGGCCCTCCGCTCTTTTTTTCGCCAGGATCCGGATGTGATCCTGGTGGGGGAAGTACGCGATCTTGAGACTGCCGAGATCTGCATCCGAGCTTCACTTACTGGTCATTTGGTACTCTCCACGTTGCATACGAATGATGCTGTGACGGCCGTGACCCGTCTCATCGATATCGGAATCCAGCCCTTTCTCGTTGCGGGAAGCCTTGGACTTATAGCAGCCCAGCGTTTGGTTCGTATCCTTTGCCCTCATTGCAAAGAACCGTACAAAGTCGATCCCAAAACTCAGGATGAATACAAAATCCATTCCGGGACTCTTTATAAAGCCACAGGATGTTCCAAATGCCGGAAGATTGGCTATTGGGGGCGTATGGCCATTTTTGAGGTTTTTCCGATCGACGAAGATGTCCGGAGTCTTGTTACGCAGTCCGTGAATCTTTCCAAGCTTAAAGAGCTTCAAAAGCAAAAGAAATACGAGACGCTCCTCCAGAACGGGATCAAGAAAGTGGAGCGAGGACTGACCAGCCTGGACGAGGTCCTTAGCGTGGCTTATGAGTGAATCTGTTGCTGGATCCCCGCAGCCGAACACGTTCTTCGAATGCCGCGTTCGTTTGCGCGATCTTCCAAACCAAGCCAAGATCCTGACCTTGGAAGCACCGAACAGGGAAGCTGCGACCCAGCAACTTCTGGATCAAGGGTATATGGTGATCGATGTCCGGGAGCTTGGCACGAAGAAAGGCGGCCTTCGGAATATTCTTTCAAACCAGCTTTTGTCATCCAGCAAGGCATCCGGGAGGACTGCCTTGCCGTTCTCTAGACGTGTGACGACCCGAGAACTCATTTTCTTCGCAATCCAGCTTTCGACGCTTCTCAAAGCAGGCATTCCTCTCCTTCGAGCGCTGGAGATCGTCGAACGGGGCATCGCGAACCTCTTTTTTCAGCAGATAGTCCACAATCTGCGCAAGAGGGTCTCGGAAGGCAGCACGTTTAATAATGTGCTTCGGAGCTATCCTAATGTTTTTCCGTGGATCTGGATGAATTTGGTGGAGGTCGGGGAAACAACAGGAAAGTTGCCGGATTGTCTCGAAGAGATCGCGCATTACCAGGAATCTTCGGCCCAGATCAAAACTAAGGTCGCCACCGCGTTTTTCTACCCCGGGATTCTGACAGGCGCAGTGGTTGCCGCCCTCACGTTTCTTTTACTTTTCATTGTTCCAAAATTCACGGGAATCTTTATAGCTCAAAAAATGCCGCTTCCGGCCCTGACCAAAATTGTCATGGGCGCAAGCGATGTTCTGAGACTGAACTTTCTCGGGACGGCTGGTTTAGTGATTGCCATAGTGATCGCCTTCGTTTACACGAGTAAGATTCCCTCGATAAAAATGACATATGATAGAATGTCCCTCGGGGCGCCTCTTTTCGGGCCGGTCCTGATGCAAGTGGCCGTGATCCGTTTCACAAGGTCTCTCGGAACGCTGTTACGTGCCGGAGTACAGATCCTTCAGGCGCTTGAAATCGCAGGACGTCTTGTGGAGAATCTATACATCGAAGCCGGCATCAAACGGGTGGCACAACAGGTCCGGGGTGGGCAGGGGCTTGGTGCCCAGCTCGAAGCCCGGCGGATGTTCCCGGTCTTTATGACTCAGCTTATTACGATCGGTGAAGAAAGCGGTCAACTCGACCGTTTTCTGGATTTGTTGGCTAACTACTACGAAGAGCAGGTTGATACCTTCCTCAGCCGTTTAACCACACTTCTGGAGCCACTCCTTCTTATCTTTATGGGCGGAGTGATCGGGACGATTGTGGTGGCTATGTTTCTTCCCATCATCGATCTTTCTACCAAGGGCGGAATGGGCGGATAGTTTTTTTTGAGCTCTATTTTTGGAAAAATAAGGTATACTAATAACGGAGCTTCATAAGACTTCAAAATCAAAAAAAGGAGAACACAATGAAAAAGCAGAGAGGTTTCACACTAATAGAAATTTTGATCGTAGTGATCATTTTGGCAGTTTTGGCAGCTATGGTTCTGCCCAGGTTCATGGGGCAGACTGAAAACGCTTATATCGCAGAGGCCAATCAGACGCTTGGTTCTTTGCGTAGAGCCATCACGACCGCCACGGATCAGGGCTTAACCGTGGGAGCACTGACCACTACGAATACGCAAGCGAATATGGCAACATTGGGGTTACAAGGGATACCGACCACGAACTACACCTATACGTGCACTGCCGGTGGAGATTGTACAGCTACCAGCGCTAGATCCGCTAGCAACACCATTACGCTGACTCTTGCTGGCGCATACTCATGTGCGGGGGATTATACGGTTATTTCCCCCACAAAGGGTTGCAGACCGACAGCATAAGCGTGGTGCTAATAACTTCTTCGGCTAGCGGTGTGGTGCAGAGACGAAGTAGATCACACTGGAGCGGGTTGGTCTTTGGTTCGACCGGCCCGCTCGTGTGTCTTTAGTGCTGTTGGGGGTGGCGTGTCTTTGAGTTATGGGTCGTTTGTTCCCAATCATTAAATTAGGGTGAATTGGCTTTGATGTTTTTTGGGTTGGGGTTTGTTTGGGTTTTTGCAATTGAAATTCAAGGTGTGTCGTAATAGGGGGGGGCTTCAAAATCGAAAAAGGAGAATGCAATGAAAAAGCAGAAAGGTTTCACGCTGATAGAAATTCTGCTCGTAGTGGTCATTTTAGCGGTTTTAGCCTCCATGGTTCTGGCCCGGTTCATAAATCAGGGTGAAAATGCTTATATTGCGGAAGCCCAACAGACGCTTGGTGTTTTGCGTAGGTGCGAGGCAAATGTTCTTGATCAGGCTCTAACCTTACCAGCACTAACATCTGACGATACGCAGGCGGGCATGCCAGCGTTGGGTTTGGAAGGGATAACGCCCACGAATTTTACTTATACGTGCGAAGCTGCTGGTGTCTCATGTACAGCATCCAGAGTCGGAAGTACCAGCAATACCATCACGCTGTCTCTTGATGGTACCTACTCATGCGCGGGAACTTATACGCTTATTTCCGCCACAAAGGGTTGCAGACCAAAATAGGAACGGTACCGGATAGACCTTTTGGCGGCAGGGAAGTATAGAGATTTAAGAAACAGCCGGATCACGCAAGAGCGGGTCGGCCGCTGCGACGGGGCTTCGAGATCAAAAGGGGCGATGCCATGAAAAAGCGGAGGAGTTACACGTTGATGGAAGTTCTGATCGTAGTGATCGCCTTAGCGATTTTGGCATCCATATTTTTACCTAGTTTCATAAGCCAAAGCGAAAATGCCTACATCGTGGAAGCCCAGCGAACGCTTAGCATTTTGCATAAGGCTGAAACATATATTCTTGATCAGGGCTTGACTTTACCAGCGCTGACGGCCGCAGATACGCAAGCGGATATGCCAGCGTTGGGGTTGAAAGGGATACCGGCTACGAACTTTACTTATACGTGCGAAATTGACGGCGCATCATGTACCGCACTGAGAAATGGTGATGCCGCCAATGGCAGTATTACATTGTCTCTCGCCGGAGTTTTTTCCTGCGATGGAATGAAATATACAATAGTACCCGGCAATAAGGGCTGTAAACAAAAATAATAAGGACGGTATCATATAGCTTATGTGTTGCTCCAGTTATTCCCTCCTGTAGGGCACATTTAAATGTGTCCTACGGAAGAGAGGATAGAGCGAATATCTCTCAGGAAACCGGAACAATGCATAGCTTTTTTGACTAGCAACAGAATGTAAATATTTAAGAGGCGGGGGATTACGCAGGAGCGGGTTGACTTTTAGTTTGGTTTTTCATGCCGTGCAAGCGTTGCTTCCAAAGCTTGCAGGTGGGGTTTTCCCTCTGGCTTAAAAATTCGGGAGTTGGCTTGTCGGTCTTGGGGTTGCGTTAGCTTTTCCCTGAAAGAGCCACAATGTAAGCAGCAGAGGAGGATTCATCATGATGAAAGTCGAAAAAGGTTTTACCCTGATGGAAATTCTGATCACGACGATCATCGTTGCGATGCTGACGGCGGTGCTGCTTTCGCGTTATTACGGCCAGCAGGAGCGGGCGATCGTCGCCGAGGCGGTCACAAACCTTTCCGCTATTCGTCAAGGTGAGGTGTCCTACTATCTTGAAAATTCAGCGTACGTTGCCTATACCTCTCTTGATCTTGATATCACGTCGACGGCGTTTACTTATACGGTCAATTCATCAACCGGAACCGCTACCGCAACACGCGCGCCGGCTGGAGCTTGTTCTGGTACGGATTATGGGAGTTGTACCGTTACATTGACTGTGGACGGAGTTTGGGGGGGGACGCATCCTTACAAGCCTACATAATGTTCCTTTCGGAGAACCCGAAGAGAAAAATCGATTAATGTCAGTACGTTCTGTTCTAATCCTTGAAAAACACGGAGGTCGTTGGGCGTCATTTTTACGGGATTATTTAAGTGACACGCCGGCGGTCGTTTCAGTAATCGAAGAACCCGCGCAAGCTCCTGCCCTTTTTGACAAATCTTCTCCCGGTGTTTTTTTTGCCGAACCCTGTTTTTTGAGCAAGGCTTTTCTTCAAAAGATCAAAGTTCGTAAAAGTACGGATCCAGCCTTCCGGTCTTGTCTCCTCGGAGAAGCCCCAGCGGCTGGTAAAGAAACTCTCTTCGACGCGGTTTTTCCAGTCGTGCCGTCCCATATTGATCTCAACAAACGTTTTGTGGAAATGCTCCCCATGCCCGAGCTCCTACGGCTTCTGGTCGTAGATGATGAGGAAGAGATCGGAACGATGGTCCGGGATTATTTTGACGGACGCAAAACCCCGGCGTTCGTAATCACATACGCTGCGAATGGCAAGGAAGCATTCGAAGCGATTGCGCGTCAGTGTCCGGACGTAATTCTCCTTGATATCAAAATGCCTGTTATGGACGGTCGCGAATTCTATGCAAAACTCAAGATATTAAAGCTTGAAATCCCCGTGATCGTTTTTTTTGATTCTATTTCCGGCGAGGAGCTTTTCGAAATGCGCCGTTTTGGCAATCCCGCGGTAATTGAAAAAGGCTGTAAAGGTAGTTCGCTTTCAGTGATGATGCTTTTGGTGAAAAAATTGGTGTATTTTAGCGCAAAGTAGATAGTGAATAATGGCTGGAGAACGGAAGAGGAGACAATGGGTGTGATGCGGAGTTAAAAGGATTTGAAGATTTGAGAGGTGGGTACGGACATCGTTGCGGATGTCTATGAACTGATAAAAAAATCTACGGGAGGTACGTGTTTACAGATCAAATGCATTGTTCCGGTTTCCTGAGAGATATTCGCTCTATCCTCTCTTCCGTAGGACACATTTAAATGTGCCCTACAGGAGGGAATAACTGGAGCAACGCATATCAAGTTTGGCGCGTTATCGTTTCCACTCCCGCTGACATCACCGGAGAATTCAAAGAATATCATCTCAAAAAGCGCAGGCAGTTTTTATCTGTTGTCATGGGCCCTGCCACAGGATTGGGAACAAAATTATCGTTTGCGGAAAGGTTAGGATTTTTTTTAAGAATAGGCTCAAGGCTCTTTCTTCCAGGTTGAAATCTTTAAGGCGAGTGTTGACTACGTTTGTGAGAAGATTTATGAGAAAAATGTTTTTTTATCGTTCCTGTCCACTATTTGTTACCTGCCACATGCTGTTTTTTCTCGTCTCGTACCCCGTTGCCGCTCAAGAACCTTCTCCGGTTGATCACGATTCATTCCTGGATGAGGTCCAACAGAGTTCGTTTCGTTATTTTAAAGAGCAGCATCATCCCCATACCGGCCTGGTGCGGGACAGCGCGCCGAACCGGTCTGGAGTTGCAAATAATGCTCCGGCGAGCATTGCGGGAGTCGGATTTGCACTCACGGCTTATCCGGTGGCGGTAGAACGAGGATGGATGAGCCGCACTACGGCTTACGCGCTCACTGTGCAAACATTGGAGTTTTTTCTTCACCACGCTCGGCAGCACAAAGGGTTCTTCTACCATTTCTTGAACTTTGAGACCGGTGAAAGAGCGAGCCATTCCGAGCTCTCGCCGATCGATACAGCCCTTTTTCTGGCCGGTGCTCTTTTTGCGGCTGAATATTACAATGATGCAAAAATCCGGAGTCTTGTCCGAAAGATCTACGAACGAGTCGATTTTCCGTGGATGCTTAACAACGGGAAAACCTTTGCACTCGCCTGGAGTCCTGAGACGGGTTTTAATAAAGCTCGTTGGGACCACTTCGATGAATCTCTGCTTCTTTATGTTTTGGCGATCGGTTCACCAATTCGTCCGGTCTCTGTAGAAAGTTGGCGCGAGATTCTCCGGCCTGTAGGCAGTTACCGCGACTATCGCCTGATCCAGATGCCGCCGCTTTTTACGCATCAATACCCGCATGTTTGGCTTGATCTTCGAGGCCAAAACGATGGACTTGCGGATTATTTCGAGAATTCCGTGAATGCCTCGCGCGCGAACCGAGCTTTTTGTATCGATCAAGCTTCGAAATTTGCGGGCTATGGTCCGAACCTCTGGGGACTTTCGGCCTCCGACGGTCCTGCAGGATACCGGGCTTACGGAGCACCGCCGGGATGGACGGTTCTTCACGATGGGACGGTTGCGCCAACGGCCTGCGGGAGTTCGATTGTATTCACACCCAAGGAATCTATCGCCTGCCTTGAAAACATCCGGGCTTATTACAGCGATGCAATGTGGGGGCCCTATGGTTTTTCCGACGCCATGAATGTGGGCAAAGGCTGGTTCAGCGACAAGGTTCTAGCGATCGACCAAGGGCCGCTTCTCCTGATGATTGAAAATTACCGGACCGGGTTAATATGGAAGTTCATGGCTCAAAGCGCGCCGATCCGAACGGCCCTTGAAAAAATAGGATTTCGGAAGGGGGCTTGGCCGCTTCCGTGGCCGGAGCCGCCTGTGTATCATGCTCCGTATGTTTCACAAGCCATTCGTGTGGATGGACTTCTCAAAGATTGGCCTCCCGGCGGGGTTATAGTCATGAACTCAGAAAAGCATAAGAATTCCGGGGACTTTGACGGGCCGGGAGGTCTTAGGGCTGAGGTTCGTTTCGCATGGAACGGCGAGTACCTTTATTTTGTCGCGAAGGTGAACGATGATGATGTAGTGGTGAAGAGAGCGGGGAAGCATATCTGGCGTGACGATCTTTTTGAGATCTATGTAGACCCGGCGGGAAATGGACTTTTTTGGAATGATCCGCGGGATTACCAGCTTGGCTTCAGGCCGGGGCGTGACGACAAGGAGCTTACCGCTTGGTCTTGGTTCCAGGGCGGGGAGGATCCGCTGGAAAAAGGAATGGTCCTCGCGAAAAGTTATACCGACGAAAAGGGTTATATCATTGAGGGTGCCATCCGCTGGGATTTTTTGGGAGTGACGCCAGAACCGGGCAAGGAGATCCGGCTCAGTCCGGCCGTGCACGGGACCGATCGGAAGGGCGGGGACGAGAAACTCGTTTGGTTCTTTCGCAATGAAGAAAAATACCAACGTTTTGTTCTCGGGAAAGTAGTGTTGGGAGAAACAGGGGAGATCTGGAATGCCAAAACCTAGGAAAGACAAGCCGGAAAAAGGGAAAGCCATTTGTCCCCTCGATGTGGGCCAAATGGTGAGACGTTTACGTGCAGAAAAAGGCTTGAGTGGTGTGGAGCTTTGCCGTCGCGGCAAGGGGATCGACCCCAAGACGCTTACGGCGCTCGAAAAAGGGAGAATCCGGAACCCCTCGATAGTCACACTGGAAGCGCTTGCGAAGGGATTTGGTATGAGCGTGAGCGATCTTTTCCGGAGGGCCGAATTCGATCAGCGGGACTATTTCTCTCTAGGTTCCCAAAAAGGGCTCTACAAGATAGATCTTCCGTCCCAGGGCATTCAGTTGATCTCCTTCACGCCGCTTATTGAGGAACTTTTTTGCGGGAAGATGATCCTTGAAGGTCAAAGGCAGTTTGATGAAAGGCTATTCGGTGGGGACGGAACCGGAACCTTTTTTATTATGACCCTAATCGGTCAGTTTGAAGGGGCGATCGAGGGGCGCAAAGTGGCACTGAGAGAGGGCGACAATCTTTATTTTTACGGAGGGATGAGATTCCATCTAGCCAATGCTCTCCAGCGCAATTCCACGCTGCTTTTGGTTGCGGTACCGTCCTGTCTGAGGACGCGGCGGCGGGCCTTTAGGAAGCAAGGGCCTTCTCATTTGCAGCCTTAAGGGCAGTTGTTTGGGGCGATTTCCACTTTTTTTAAAAAGAATACCTGAGGTGATCAGAGAGATGTCGAAAAAATAGGTTTGTGGCATTAACTTAGGCGTTTCTTTGCCGATAAAAGAAGAGCTGTGGATTTTGAACTTAACCGTGGTAAAATGCCGCCAATACAATGTTTATGAAAAAAATCCTTTTCTTTTTTTTAGCACTTTTTGTCGTTATTGGTCTTCGCGTGTCCTCTCTCCAAGGGCAGGCCTCGGAAGGTCCCGTATCGGCGATGGGCATTACTACAACTTCCGTAGATAAATCCATTCCTACCCCTGGCATAAGTTATGAACCTCTTGTTCCAGGCGACACCCAGTCTGTTTCTGTGACAGCTCCCGCGACTTCCATTCAGTTCGCTCTGGAATCTACCCGGGCGGCCACGCGCAAAGATGCATCCGCCGCGAAGATCGGGATCATGGATGAAAAAGAAAAGAAAAAACGGAGTAAGCACAAAAAAGAAAAAGCTGAAGACGAGGCCCGCACGAAGGCTCTTGAAAAAGATGTTGAACAGCAGGTAGAAGCGATGCGAGCCACGCGCGTGTGGGAAATGCCTTATTTGGACAGGGTCTATATCCGGACCAGTATTACGCCGCTCAAGATCCAACAGAAGGAAGAATTTTTAAGCGGCGGAACCAAAGATCTCCAAGATCTCATCCTTCGCGCCAAATCAGTTCACACCCAAGCCAAGGCCGCGCATGAAAACATCGCGCTTTATAATCGGCGCGTACTTTTGGCTTTGCGGAAACTTTTTCCTGAGGTGTCGCTTGACTTTAACGCCCGTGAAGGCGTACTACAACAAAATCCTTTCACGGGAGACGATTGGCATGTTACGCTTCGCCAACCCATTTTTAACGGGGGGGTCCTCTGGAATACGCTTCTCCAGGAAAAAGCGAATCTGGAGGCTTCCAAAAAACAATACGATAAGACTCTTGCTGACCTCGTATTTGATCTTTCCCGCGCTTATTTTGAATATCAACGGACTTTGCAAACTGCCGAAGAGCATCGCGTTGCGGTGGATAAGATGAAGCGTTTTGCGGAAATGTCGGAAGAGAAATTTAATCAAAAGATTATTTCCGAGATCGAACGTCTGAATGTGCAGTCGCTTTACAGCCAGATGCAGTTCGACCTTGAATCCGCGAACCAGGAGTTGGAGATCGCAAAGCTCGACCTTCAAAAATATCTCGATCTTTCCGTGAACGATCAGCTCACGCTTGCCAAGATCTATGATCTTGATGATGTTGTACGAGGGCAAGCGATCCCCGCGGGGAGCATGACCTTGCCCGATATTATAAAGGACGAAGGTAAAGCGCCGGAACTTTCAAAATTGATCGATCTCTCATATGAGCATCGTCCGGAACTTCAGGTCGAGGCCGCGAAGCTTCAAGCCGCGCGGCTCGGGGAACGTGTTCGATGGGGCGAATTTTTACCCAAGGCTAATCTGACCTACCATTTCGGAGCCTTGGGCGAGGCTTATCTCAATCCAGGCGTTGCTTATGGCGGTAATTATAACGCCGCTAAAAATGAGCCGGTGTTGAAAAAAGAATGGCAGCTTATGCTTGAAATGAACTGGAATGTTGGCGGTAACAAGGTGAGTTATACTTTCGATCGGGATATAAAAGCGCCGTCCATCACACAATTTGATCAGGCTTCGGGCTCGACGCTCAGAAAGAACGTTATGACCCTTGGGGTTCTGGACGGTCTGGATGCCTTTGTGAACGTGAAGCAGGCCGAGGTTGATAAACTCAACCAGGTTGTGGAATTGGAGAAAGCCGAGAAACAGGTGCTCCAGGACGTCAAACAGGCCTATTACGATTACCAAAAGGCCATGATCCAGGTAAATTCTACGATCAAACGCCTGGAATACCGCAAACGTCTGCGCGAATTCGCGGAGCACCGGTTGAGAAAAAAAGAAATCGAGCTTTCTGAATATCTTCAGGCCGAATCCGATCTTGTGCGTGAAAAGGCGGAGCTCCACAAAGCTCTTAAAGAGTACTTTTCGGCCAAAGCATCGCTCAATCATGCGGTGGGTATCCAAAATTTTTTCAGCATGGACTCCTCCCAAGAGGAATAAGATCCGGCTCCCCGGGCGATGAAAAAAAATTTAAAAAAACAAGATAGCAAACGAGTTTAAAATGGACATGAAAGACGAAAAAAACTCCTGGAACAAGAGACTTCCGTTCAAGATTAAATTCCCGTTGTCGGAAGGACCTGCCAAAATGCCGCTCCCAATCCCGGAGGCGATGCGGAGCTCTTGGCTTTTTCGGAACAGAGTCCGTTTGATCATTATCGTGGTCGCCGTGTTGGGGCTGTTTTTGGCGGGTAAGATGGTCATGGGGCTTTTCAAGGGATCAAAGCCTTCTTTGAGCGAAACGATGAAACAGCAACAACAAGCGGTCAAGGACGCGCCGGTGGCGGTCAAGGGATTCAAGGTCGGCCGGTTTAATTATGAAGATTCCATGAATGTGCTCGGGACCATCAAAGGGGCTATGGAACTGAAGCTCAGCTTCGAGGTCCCTGGTGTGATCAGTTCGATCAATTACAAAGAGGGGGAGCGTTACGAAGAAGGTTCTCTGCTCGTTTCCATGAAACAAGATGACATTCTTTTACGGTTGAAACGGGCTCAAGCGGCTTTCAATAAAGCGGAGTCCCAGGCCAAGGTTGCAGAAAACGAAGTCACAGAAAATGAGAAACTTCTAAAGATGGGTGCGATATCGCCGTCGACGGTAGAAAGAAAAAAATTAGAGATGGATGCCGCAAAATATGAGGCCGAGGCCCAACGTCTTGAAATGAAGGCGAACGAGGCCATGCTCGAGAAGTCCAATCTTTATGCTCCCTCCTCCGGGATGCTGGGAGATCTGAATGTTGAGGAAGGGGAAAATATCAGCCAGAGCACGCTGATCGGGACCCATATCAACACGGAGTATGTTTACGCCGAGTTCGGGATTGTCGAGCGCGATGTCCAAAAGATCACGCTGGGGCAGAAGGCCAAGGTTTTTGTGGATGCTTATCCGGATAAGACCTTTGAAGGTGTGATTGAAAATATTGCGCCGCAAATTTCTGGGACAAGCCGTACTTCTACTGCCAAGGTGCGCATTGAAAATCCCGAAGGGTTCCTGATGCCGGGTATGTTCGCCCGTGTTCGCGTCATGCTTTATAGCAAGAAGGACGCCTTAGTAGTGCCAACGGATGCCATCCAGGGCAGCGAAGGCGAAAAGTTCGTTTATGTTGTTAAAATACCCGCAGACTCTGCTTCCAATACCGTAGAACCCAAAGTCCCTGGGGCGACGGGGGGAGGGCCTGGTGCTATGGCTGTATTGGGGGGTGCGGGGGCTAAGGGTCAGGGGAAGGGCGAAAAGCAGAGCGGAAAGGAAGTCGGTAAAGAAGTAGACAAAAGAGATTCCACAAAGATCGAGGAGGGTACCGTTGAGAAACGTCCTGTGACTGTGGGGTACACTCGCACCGACTATTCTCAGATTGACGCGGGACTTACAGAAGGAGAGATCATAGTCATGACCGGGTTCGAGAGATTGGAGGACGGAAAGAAGGTTCGTTTGATCGAAACCCAAGAAGCTGAGATTTAGCACCATGCGGACGAATGACAATTTCTGCAGAATGATCCCCATCCCATGAGTCTTCCTAAATTCGCGATCAAGAAAAAAGTTACGATCTATATGTTCACGCTCGGATTGATCCTTCTGGGCGTTCTTTCTTTTAAACGTCTCCCTCAAGATCTTTTTCCACCAATCACATTTCCTCAGGTCACAGTTGTAACCGATTATTCAAATGCCGCACCCGAAGAGATCGAGACACTCATTACTCGTGTGGTTGAAGAGGCTATCGGGTCCGTTGCGGGTTTGAAGCGCATTGAATCGGTTTCGCGCGAAGGCCGCAGCACCATCATGGCATCCTTCAATTGGGGCCAGGATATTGATTTTGCGGCTTTGGCCATCCGTGAGAAAGTCGATCTCATCAAGGAAAGACTTCCCAAAGAGGCCGAAGACCCTGTGGTCTTGAAATTCGATCCGCTTGCCCGTCCTATTCTCCTGCTTTCTGTCACAGCCCCCGAGCTTCCTCCGGTGCGCATGAAACTTCTAACCGAGAAAATGATCAAAGATCGTCTGGAAAAGGTGGAGGGGGTTGCTTCGGTGAGCATTTCAGGTGGCGTGAATCGCGAGATCTTGGTGGAAATCGATCAACCGCGTCTTCAGGCCAACCACCTCTCACTCCTTGAGGTCGTCAACTCGCTTGATGAAGCCAACGTATCCTACCCGGCCGGAAGTATTAAAAAAGGTCTCTATGAATATCTGATCCGGACAGTCGGAGACTTCCGTTCACCGGCCGAGATCGGATATGCGGTGGTTGGAGTTGACAACGTGGAAAAACTCCGCCGGGAAGATATAAGTTTCGTCGAGCGTGACACGAGCCAAGGACCTCGCGAAACAATCGAAAGATTGCGAGGAGAGGCTGAGAAACAAATGCTCGAGAAGCGCCTCGTGACCGTCAAGGATATCGGAAATGTTATAGATGGATTGGCAGATAAGACCAGCATTTCCCGTTATAACGGCGCTCAGAACATTTCCGTAGCCGTTCAGAAACAGTCGAACGCGAACACTATTCAGGTCGTGAACCAACTTCGTAAGGAACTAAAATTCCTTGAGGAAGACCTGAATTCCCGCGGGCTTCAGGTTAAGATTATTTACGACCATTCCATTTTTATTCGTAATACGATCGAAAATCTGGCTCATGAAGCCATGCAAGGCGGCGTTCTGGCTCTGATCACGCTTTACATCTATCTTCGTGCCATTGCGATGTCGGTCCTGGTGGTCGTGTCATTGCCGCTGACCATTCTAGGCGTGTTTTTTTTAATGGCCATGTCGAATGTTACGGTGAATATCATGTCCCTCGGAGGGCTTGCAATCGCCATCGGTATGATCACGGACACCAGCATCGTGGTGCTGGAGAATATTTTCCGTAAACGCCAGGGGGGAGCTAATGCGGAACAGGGCGCCATTGATGGCGCTACGGAAGTGGTGTGGCCCGTGGTGTCCTCCAATCTGACCACAATCGCCGTATTTTTCCCTTTAATCGTGTTTGTACCGGGTGTCGCGGGCCAGATCTTTAAAGATCTCGCTTGGGCGATCATTTTTTCCCAGATCATTTCAACTCTCGTTCCGCTCACTCTGATAGCATTGCTCTCCACTTATGTGACGGTGAAAGAGCAAGAGTATAAGCCGCTCAGTCTCACGGGTAACCTGGATAAAAGAATCATAGAAATGCCAACGAAAGGCGAGCAAAACCGTTTCATGATCGGTATTCTGCTTACCGTGTTCGCGATACTTGCCTCAACTTTTTTGGTAATCCCAACAATCGACCGCGAGGTTTTGCCCAAGGTGGACCAGGGGCAGTTCTACGTAAGGGTCGATATGCCGCTCGGTACGCGACTTAATGTTACCGACGAGGTTTGCAGGCGACTAGAAGAGGTGTTGCGCTCGGAGAATGATGTTGTGGATATTTCTGTCGCGATCGGCAGTGAAAAAACAAGTCGCGGTGAGATCAAAATCGAAACCCTGCGACCATCTCAATCACTTATTCTTGTGACGCTCAATAAGGGAAGGAAACAACCTTCCTCCAAGATTGTGGCTGCACTCAAGAAAAAAGTCGGAGCACTGAACTTTGAGAAGGATGAAGCCAAGGTCGAATTTATACTTCCGGAAAGTGAATTCTCGGTCGGAAGCGGCAGTATCAAGCCGGTGCTGATTGAGGCCAAAGGATACGATTTTTCAGCTATGGAAGATCTTGTGAAACGGCTCAAGGAGCGCCTTGGTGCGATTCCGGGTATTATCAACGTTCAGGATGACACCGGGGAGAAGACACCTGAAACGAAACTCGAGATTAATAAAAAGCGTGCGGCTCTTTATGGGGTTTCCGCGATGGATATTTCGCTTACAGCGAAGGCGGCTATTGAAGGCGTTGTCGCGACGCAATACCGGGAGGCCGGCCGCGAGATCGATGTGCGGGTAAGGTTGAGTGATAAAGACAAGGAGAACATCAGCAATCTCGGTGTTTTATTGCTTTACTCGAAAGTCCTGGATATTCATGTTCCTTTAAAAGAGATCGCCTCTATCAATCGGGGGCAAGGGCCGAGCGAGATCCGGCGCATGGACCAGGAACGCACGGTGACCGTTTCGGCAGAGATCGACAAGACCCGCCAGGACAAAGACGTGCTTGCTGATGTTCAGACGTTCCTCGCGGGGCTGAAGGTTCCCACCGACATACCGCAGGATTTCCAGGTCAGGCTTTCCGGTAAGGCCAAGGAAATCAAAGAGAATTTTGGGGGTGTCATTTTCGCGTTCGTGCTTGCCATCATGCTTGTCTATATGATCATGGCCGCTCAGTTCGAGTCTTTCCTGCAGCCTTTGATCATCATGATCACCGTGCCACTTTCTTTCGGTGGTGCGCTCATTGCTTTAAAAATAACCGGGAGCTCTTTTAACGTGATCTCACTTTTGGGCCTCGTGCTTCTGGGCGGTGTGGTTGTCGGCAACGGAATCGTGCTGATGGAATATATCAACCAGCTTCGTTCGGAAGGTAAAGAAATGGTCACTGCGGTATGGGGGGCGGTACGCACAAGAACGCGTCCCGTACTCATGTCGTCCACCACGACCATCATGGGTATGGCGCCGATTGCTCTCGGGATTGGGGAGGGCGGTGGACTTCTGTCGCCTCTCGCCATTACGGCTATGGGAGGTCTTTTCTCTTCCACCGTGCTGACCCTGATCGTACTTCCTTGCCTTTACATCATCGTCAATCGGTTCATGGAAAAGTGCTTCGGTTACGAGGAAAAGCCCCTTGAAGAAAGTTCCGTAACGCCCCCTCCGGCTTGATCATGGGACTACCCAATTTCGCGCTTAAACGTCCGGTTTTTACAGCCATCCTTTTTGCTGGGGTGATTGTGATCGGTATCATCTCTCTCATGCGTCTGAAGGTGGAACTCTACCAAGGACAGAGTCAGGGGATCATATCGATCGTGGTGCGCGCCCGCGGCGGATTACCCTCCCAAGATGTCGAAAAGATGATCACCAAACCTATCGAAGAAGCCATCGGGACCGTGAGCCACATGAAAAATCTCTACTCCAGTTCGCGTGAAGCAGAGTCTCGCGTGACCATGGAGTTTGATGCCGGTACGAATATGAAGTTCGCCGCGCTCGAGATCCGGGAAAAATTTGCGCGCGTCAAACCCATTCTTCCCAAGGAAATTGAAAAACCCGTAATCGCCAATTACGATGACGCGCAGGCCGCCATTATGGTGTTCGCGGTGACTTCTGAGAGCATGTCCCCGGAAGAGATCCGTGAGATCGTGGATGTCAAGCTCAAACCGGTTATAAGTCGCGTGGATGGAGTGGCAAGTGTGGAAGTTTACGGAGGAAGGGAGCGCAAGATTCTGGTAGAGCTCGACCGTGACAAGATGGTGGCCTATAACATCTCAATCGAACGTGTAATGGATGTATTGGGTCAGAGTAACGTCAATCTTCTGGCTGGGAACGTTGATACCGGGAAATTCGAGTACGCGGTTCGGAGCATGGGCTCCTTTCTCACAGTGGATGACATCGGGGACATTGGCGTGAAGGCCACTCGTCAGGGATCTATCATCCCGCTCAAAGAAATAGGGACCATCAAGGATTCATATCTCGAGGCTACGGACCAGGCGCGTCTGAATCTGGAGCAAAACGTCACGGTCTATGTTAAAAAAGCGAGCATGGCCAATACCTTGGAAGTCGCGGACGATCTCAATAAAGTTTTGGAGGCATTTGAACAGGAGAATAAGGAGCATATTAAGATCGTGATCGTTAATGACCGGGCGGAAACTATCGCGCGGGCCATTGATGATGTGAAGGGAGCACTTTATTTGGGACTGGTTCTGACCATGGGCGTCATCTATGTTTTTATCCGCAATTGGGTGTTGGCGGCTATCATTCTGGCCGTGATCCCATGTTCTCTGATCGCGACATTCATTTTCATGGCGGCTTTTGGTATCAGCATCAACGTCATGACCCTAAGCGGGTTGTCGCTTGCGATCGGTATTCTGGTCGACACAGCGGTCGTGATCATGGAAAACATTTTCTCAAAAAAAGAGCATGGCTTCGGGGACACGCAGGCCATCCGGGACGGAAGCGAAGAAGTGTGGCTTCCGCTTCTGACATCCCTTTTGACGATGCTCGTGGTGTTCATGCCGATCATTTTTATCGACAAGACTATCCAACTGACATATGGTGGTTTCGCGTTTACCATTAGTATTTCTCTTATAGCATCATTTTTTTCAGCGCTCATGCTTATCCCCATGCTTATCCGCCAGTTCGGGATCGCTGCACTCAATGCCCATCGCAAAGACACCTCGAATAGTTTCATCGATAAGGCGCGGAAAAAATATGTGAATGCCATTCGCTGGTGCATTACCCGGCGATGGAGAGTCGTGCCCGCGGTTTTTGGGCTCTGTTTTTTGGCCATTTATATGTTGGTTCATACGCCGATTGACTGGCCATCGTCTTTTGAAGAGAACGAATTTGCAGTTGTCACGTTCCCGCTGGCTGGTGCGCGTCTGGAGTCAAACGATCAGGCCATGGCAAAGCTCGAAGATATTCTCGCGAAGATTCCGGATATCACGCTCTTTTCAACGACTGTTTCAAAGGATGATCTGCGACTTTTTGTTCGTTTAAAACCCGCTCGCAAACGCCAGTATTCTAAGGAAGAAATCATGAAGCTCATCGACGAGCAGGGAAATGCGGCGGTCAAGGAGATCCACAGTGATTACAGCTTGATTGTGGATGAAGGTGCCGGCTCCTCCGAGCAGAAAAAACTTGTGGTGAATATCTACGGCCAGGATGGGGATGAGCTCGAAAAGTTCGCCAAAGAGTTCGCCAACAAGATGTCCAAAGTGGAAGGTTTGACCAACCTGGTCATGACGGACCTCCGTAAACGGCCGGAGTATTCACTTGTGGTGGATAAGGGAAAATCCGCGATGTATGGACTTAGCGTGAAAACGGTGGCGGACAGCATGCACGCCCAGGTTCGCGGCATGCGGCCCACGAAATTCCATGAACTTTCCAAGGGTGAAGAGATCGAAACCATCACGCGTCTTCAAGCCATTTACCGGCAAAAGCTCGATGATTTAGGGCAGGTCTATCTCCAGACCAAGGAATTTAAGCAAGTTCTTTTAAGCGAGATCGCGAACTTCTATCCATCGACTGGCCCGCAAACCATTGATCGTAAAGACAAACATCGTTATGTGTTTGTAAAAGGAGATGTGAAGCGGCCAATCGAAAAGGTCGCAGCCGACGTCAAAAAAGCCTTGAAAGATGTGAAGCTTCCAGATGACTATTACTGGCGTTTCGGCGGCGGGTTCGAGGAACTTCTGGAAAGCAAATCCCAGTTGGCGGTCGCTCTCCTTATCACGGTTTTTCTGGTCTACATGGTCATGGCCTGTCTTTTTGAGAATTTCCTCTATCCGTTCCTGATCATGATCAAAATCCTGCTTAATTTTATTGGGATCTGGGCCGCGCTTGCAATCACGCACAAGCCTCTCAGCACTCAAGTTTTTATCGGGATGATCATGCTTGCCGGATATTCGGTGAATGCAGCAATCCTTTTGGTGGATCACGCTCTCCATTTATCCGCCGAACAAAGCAAAGAGGAGCGTTTTGTCCAGGCCGGCGTAGACCGGTTGCGGCCTATCCTGATGACCGCTCTCGCGGCCATCCTGGGGTTTCTGCCCATGGCGATGAGTTTTGGACAGGCGAGCGATCTCTGGTCACCTCTGGCGGTGACCATTATTGGGGGACTGATCAGTTCGACGATCTTGATCCTTTTTGTCCTGCCCGCGCTTGTTATGATTACGGATGATGTCCGGGAAATTTTGAAACTCTTTTTTTCGACTGCGTCTGAAAAAATACGCACCTTGTTAGTAAACAAAGCGGTCCAGGGCCATTAAATTGACAAGGAATATTACTTCCGTTTCTTGAGGGACGGACAAAGGAGATACACATGAAAACGAACGTAAACCTACAGGCCGAAGTCGCAACGCCCCAGCGCCCGTACAAACGTCAGTTGAGGAATCTTATCATCCACCGTCCGATGCAGCGTGAATTCTCTTTCATGCTGATCGCCCTTTTCATGGTGGCTTCGGCGGCGGTAGCCTGGGTCATCCATCAGACCATTCGTGATGTGGCCTTCGACGGTGCGGTTACTTTCGGAAGAGTGAATCCTTCAGAGATACTCTACAACGTGAGCTACTTAATCATCATACGCGTGACATTGGTTTTAATCCTCACGCTGATCATTATCGCTGCTTATGGTGTGGTCTTTCTTCATCGCGTGGCTGGCCCGGTTTATCGTTTCCGCCAAACCCTGCTTAAGGTTAATCGCGGGGAAATGCCCCAAGACATCAAGCTTCGCGAAGGGGATTTTTTTCATGATATGGCTTATGATATCAACATCATTCTAAGACGCCTTCGGACGGAACAGGACAAAATTTCCGAGCTCAAGGTGAAAATTAGCGATTTTCAGAAAAACGCTCCTTCGATTGACATTTGCCGGAAGGCCGAGGAAATGAAAGTGATTCTTGATTCCCTCTCAAAGATCTAGCTTTTGGTTTCTTTGACTCATTTCAGGATAATGGGTTACAGCTTTTTTAGGATAAAGGATTTCTGAGAGATATCCCGGGATAAATGGGGATTGAACAGAGGCATTCCAGGTGAATTCAAAGGGACCGAACTTTTTTTATGGCACCTCTTGTTTTTACCTTTTTTAAAAGGTATACTTCACACCGACCCTCGCCAATCAGTACCATTTCACGAAAGGAGTAACAAAAAAATGAAGAGGTTTAACATCAGTTTGACGCTAGCACTCGTTGCGTTGATGGTTATTGGTTTTGGAGCTGCCGCTTATGCAGCTACTCCCGCAGCGAACGAGCTTGTGATTGCGGATTTTGATACCGGGGACAAGCCGAATAACATCGGTGGTGATTTCGGTGGATGGGACAAGGATCCAAACGACGAGTCCCAGGGGACCCAAATGTCTTTCGATACGGATGATAGCCAGGGTAATGCTTCCGGCTACTCGATCCGTCTCGATTACGATGTGGATTCTCCGAATCCGGCTTACAATGGTTTCTGGATGAAGCTGAACGGCGAGGATGCAACGCCTTACAACACTCTGAATTTTTATGTCAAGGGTGATGCAAAGGCCGGTTACACCAAGCGTTTCAAGATCGAGCTCAAGGACATGACGAACAAGCCCTCCGCTTATATCGTGAGCGGTGTCACGGACCAGTGGCAGAAAATTTCGATCCCGTTCGAAAAGTTCCGCCGTATTGAGAACTGGAATTCTTTGAACGAGCTTGTTTTTGTCTTCGACGATATCAACTCCAGCCCGAAGACCGGTAGTATTTTGATCGACCAGATTACGTTCTCGAAGCAATAATCGAGACGTTTTCTGAAGAAGTTGTTTTCAAACAGCCCCGCTCCTCCAAGCGGGGCTGTTTTTTTTAACCTGTAGCCTTGGCTTTGCCAGAGGATGGTTGTTAGAGGACGAACCCGTTCGACCATGTGTAATGGAGATTCGTCGATGATTTGTGACGAAGAATCTCAATGAGCAGGGGCGGTATTCATTCTCTCAGGGACGGGGTTTTTATTATGAGAAACCACAGATTTGGGAGGGTTTCTCAATTTTTTTTAATTTAGCGGGAACTTGCCATCCATGAGAGTGGCGATGAGATGTAAGTGCCCCGGAACATGGTATCCACCCGCCGGAGAAGTTGTTGTTTTTCTCACCGAAGGTATTCCGAAGAATTTTAAGGATAAGTCAGAGGGGGTTATTCTGGCTGAGGGGGAGAGAGAAGA
>Ga0265297_10003596_pt1 | contig 27600 bp, 19 predicted proteins | sample Munlanlwell13791_FD_192502 | JGI IMG/M metagenome (GOLD analysis project Ga0265297, IMG submission 192502) | Leachate microbial communities from a municipal landfill in Southern Ontario, Canada - Leachate well 137-91 | ecosystem: Engineered > Solid waste > Landfill > Unclassified | place...
TAACGGCGCGACGCAATGGTTCGCCGCGAAATACGGCGCCGACAACTTGGTCGGCATCACTCCGACGATTGCCCCATGCAATTTCCATGAAAGCCCGAAATACATCGGCGGCGCATTCATCCTGCAACAGAACATTTCCTGGAGCTTCGGTGTTTGGCAAAACAACAGCAATCATCGCCACGAGTACAAGGGCTTCACGCCCGATTGGGAGGCCGCCGCGCTACATCTGCCGCTCAACGACATTGACCGTTTCTCCGGCATCGGTACGCTCTCCCACTGGCAGGACTGGCTCAAACATCCCGACTACGACGAGTACTGGGAGCGCAACAATCTTGCCACCTGGGCCGGCAAGATCAGTTGCCCCGCCTTCATCTACAGCGGCTGGTTCGACATCTACACCCAAGGCGCGCTGGACTCCTTCACCATGCTGCGGCAACGCGGCGGAAGCAAGCGAGCCAGGAACTTCACCCGTTGCGTCATCGGCCCCTGGAGTCATGGCGAGCCCGTGGGGGAATTGCCCCGCGGCAACGACTTTGCCCAGTGGAGCCATGCCGTCGAGCCCAAGGATCGCTTCTTGAAAAACCTCCTCTCCACCCCCGGCCACGACCCCTTGCCGGACATGCCGCCCTTGACCTATTTCATGTTCGGGAACAACGAGTGGCGTGGCTCGGAGTGCTGGCCTCCCATAGGCACGACGGCGCAGGATTTGTATTTGCATGGCGACGGCATCGCCAACACGCTTTATGGCGATGGGTGCCTGTCTTGGGCGAAGCCGCGCTCCGGCGAACCGGTCGACCACTTCGTCTACGACCCGCACAATCCCGTACCAACGACTGGCGGGCATGGGATTTGCGTCGTCAACGGCTCGCACGACCAGACCGAGGTCGAGAAACGCGCCGACGTGCTCGTCTACACCAGCGCCACGCTGGAGGACGACCTTGAGGTCGCAGGGCAGGTGAAGGTGGTCTTGTACGCCGCGAGTACGGCGCGCGATACCGACTTCACCGCGAAACTGGTCGACGTCTTCCCCGACGGCCGGGCGTTCAATCTGGCCGACGGCATCATCCGCGCCCGGTACCGCAAGAGCATGCGGCAACAGGTGTTGCTTGTCCCTGGCGAGGTCAACGAGTACAGCATCGACCTCTGGAGCATCGCCAACTGCTTCAAAAAGGGGCACCGGATCCGCCTGGAGATCGCAAGCAGCAACTTCCCGTGGTTCGCCCGCAATCCGAATACAGGACATGATTGCGCGATCGAGACGAAATTAAAAATCGCGAAACAAACAATCCACCATGATGAAGAACATCCGTCCCGGCTGGTTCTTCCTGTCATCGGCACCCCCCCAATAGGATGAACGATTATTGACAAGGCCCCGTTTGGCGATAGACGGCTTAATTGACCGGTAAATTAATGTAACTTGGCCAATCCCCGTCCGCGCGGCGCCGCGCGGGCGCAACCATAGAGTGTCCGGCAGGCTACATGAACCCACAACCGAATCGGCAGAACGCAAAACAGGAGAAAACAGCCATGAGCACAAACATGAAACACCAGGTGACTTCAGCGGCCATGATGATGCTGGCGCTTGCGGTCGGCCCGCTGGCCTTGCCGACAACCGCCTGGGGATCACTGATTACAGTCGACAGCGTCGCCACGGTCGATCTCAACGCCACTTACAATCTGACCACCATGGGACAACTGGATTGGGCGCTGCCAGGCAAAAGTGAGAAAGCCGGCGGCACCGTCATCGCGACCGATGGCGTGAACGGCCATTTGTCCACCGGGTATGGAACATACGGCGACTGGGAAAACGATCCCCGTTTCAGCTACACCAACGGGGAACCGGGAAGCAACCTGCCGAACACCAATTGGATAACCAACGCATACGAGTATAAAGGGGGAAGTTATTCCGCCACCATCAATCTTCCCGCCAACGTCAGCGGGACGATCACGGTTTGGTGCGAGACATGGAGCTATGACGGTCTGGCGGTTCCCGGTACGTTTACGGCCACCTTCGCCGATTCGACCAGCGCCACCGGCCTTCTCTCGGGTGACGGTGCCAGGCAGATGGTCACCCTCAGCTATTCGACCGCCATCGCACAATCACTTACCCTGACACTTGCGGATACCGGCGCGTCTGGAAACGCGGGCTTTTTCGCCTTGGCGGTGGTGCCAGAACCAGCTTCAGCACTCCTGCTGGCCAGCGGCCTGATGACGTTGGTATCCCGCACGTGGCGAAAGCGGAACTGACGCGCTAACCTAGCACCGGGTAACATTAACGCCTTCACCACGAAGGCACGAAGAACACAAAGTTGGATCGAAGCGTTTTCAATGGCAAATACCCCAAAAGAACATCTTCGATTTATCTTTGCGATCTTCGTGGCTTCGTGGTGAACCCAAAAAGTCAAGTATTGGATGATACCTGATGCCCGGAAAGGACGTTGGTTCATGAATAAACACCCCGACATTCAGAAGCCAAGCGCCGCCGCGGCTCCGTTCACCCTGATCGAGTTGCTGGTCGTCATCGCCATCATCGCGATTCTGGCCGCCATGCTGCTGCCCGCTTTGGGGAACGCCCGCAATCAGGCGAAGGACATCGCCTGCAAAGGCAATCTCAAGCAGGCCGCCCTGGGCGCCTCGATGTATGCGGCGGACTACGGCGGCTCTTTCTATACGGAACAACCCGGCGGCGACAACTATGGCTGGCTGGCCATGAGGCGCGTCAATGAAAACGCCGGCATCACCAGCAAACAAGGGGATTCCAATCCCTATGACATGCCGGCCGGTGCCGCCGATTGGAACACATCCCACGCCAACGGGATCTGGCGGTGCCCCTCGGCGGACGGTGCCGCCAATCTGGGCCAGGCATGTTACGGAGTGGCCGGACTGTGGATCGGCGAGAGCTACGCCTGGAACGGTGCCGTCAGCATCACCCCGTCCGGCAGTGAACCCCAAATCCGTTTTTTGGGCGGCAACATCGCCAAAATCCCCAGCCCGTCCGGCGTCATCATGTGGATGGACACCAAGGACGCCATCCACGGCCTCGCCCCGTGGTATTTCAGCTATTGGGACCGGCGCCACCGTTTCAGCGCCAATGCCGCCTGGTGGGATGGCAGCGTCTCACGGCTCAAGGAAAACGCCTTTACCAATGGCCAAGACTTCCTGTGGAACTACTGCGTGACGTGGTAGAAACTTGGGTTGGTAGATTGAAAATCGTCGTCGTTCTCGTGCTCGTTGTTGTCATCGAAACAAGTACGAATGACGACAACGAGAACGACGACGAGCACACGCGACGAAGAATGTAACAAAGTAGAACTACGCTGTTCAACGCCCTAACGGAAATTACCCCATGCCCTCCAAATTCGCCATTGCCTGCCTGTTGCCGATCTTCGCCCTTCTGCCCTTCCAGGCCCAGGCCGGGGAGAGGGCGGTCCTTGATGTGAACTTTGCCAGCCCTTCGTGGCGGGAGCTGATGCCGCGCTCAGGCGGCGCCATCACCCAGGACGGCAGCGCGGTAGCGCTCGCGCCGGGGGCGGAACTCCGTAGCAGCCTCCTGCCACTGCGGCCAGGGGAGACGGTCGTCGTCACCTTCGAGGCCGCCTGCAAAGGCGTCCAAGGCGACGGCTACAAAATCGGCTGGGGAACGGTTTCCTTCTTTGACAAAACCAATAGCCCCATCGGGCATGAGGATTTGATCCAAATCCGCGGCGACACTCCCTGGCGGAACTATGCGTCAAAGGTCTCGCCCTCGGCGCGGTGCGCCTTCTACACGATCGACCTCACCCACTCCGGCACGGCGGGCGTGGTGTTCTATCGCAACCTGAAAATTTCCCTCAAGGACACCGACACGGAAGAACTGGTCGGCGACAGCGGCTTCGAGGACCTGCTCGGGGTGAACTACTGGTTCTTCAAGAGGGACGGCGGGGACTGGGACCGGCTGGCCGCCTGGGAACCGGCGGGCCGCGCCGAGCCGGATGCCGCGGAAAAAGCGGCCGGCCGCCAGTCGCTGCGCCTCTCCGGAGGAGCCGCCACCCTGGTCAGCAAGCCCTTCCCCTACAAGGGCGAACGGCTGGTCCTCAGCGGCTGGCTGCGCTCGCGGGGGATCACGGCAGGCAAGACCGGTTGGGCCGGCGGTGGTGTCCAGTTGGTGGGCTTGGCGGAAAACGGCACGCCGGTCTGCCACGAAGATCTCTACATTAACTTCGGCACCCGGCCCTGGACCTTCCTGCAACGGGAAATCGTCTTCTCCGGCGCCGTCAAGAAAGTCCAGGTCTGGCTGCGGCTGTTCGACGGCGCGCGCGGCACCCTCTGGCTCGACGAGATCCGGCTCCGGCGCATTCCCGCCGAAAAAGCGACCCTACCGTTCGACAAAGCCAGGTCAACCATCACCATCGATGCCGCCAAACCCGCCCCCGCCGCCATCAATTACCGGGCATGGGCCGGCGTTGACGCCCTCTACGCCGGCTGGCTCCTCCGCCCCGACGTCCAGCAGTGCCTGCCCTATCTCAAGGCCGCCGGCATCGAGTACATCCGCTTCCGCGAAATCTGCAACATGCTCGACCTGTACCTGGCGGACGGCAAGGACGGCAAGCCCGTCTACAACTGGCACAAGTTCGACCAGCTCTGCGACCTGCTGGTGAAGGAATATGGCTTCATTCCGGTGATCACCATCGGCACCACGCCGCAGGCGCTGGATCGTCCGGGCACCCGCCAATGCGGCTGGTACAACAACACCGCCCCGGCCAACTTCAAGAAATGGGGTTCCTTCATGGAGGCGCTGTTCGCACACGTCGTCGAACGCTATGGCAAGGCTGAGGCCAACAAGTGGTTATGGGAACTGTGGAACGAGCCCTGCATGCCGGCCACGGCCGGCGACTATGTCGGCAGCACCGAGGATTTCGTCGCCATGGCCGAACAGACCTATCTCGCCAAGGAACGTGTGGACCAGAAATACGGCGTCCAGATCATGATGGGGCTGACCAGCGGCGGGCAGAGCGGCGGCAGCGACGAATACATCCTCAACCGCCTCCAGGCCATTGGCAAGCTCCAACTCGTCGAGCACCGCTCCCGTCACTACTACGCCGGCGAGGCCAACTCCGTCAACATTGTCCCGACCTGGATCGAGGAAAGCCGCGAACTGAAAAAACTCTATCCCGGCATGAAGGACTATCCGGTGGGCTGCACGGAATGGAACCTCACCGCCATGCAAAGCATCCGCTCCGACATGCCCTGGGACGCCACCCTCGTGGTCAAAATGGTGAAGCTCTTCCTCGACAACCAGTTGGACTACTCCACGTTCTTCGCCATGGTGGACCATCCGGAAGTGCCCCTGCCACCGGCCATTTTCATCGGCAGCGGCTCCCTCGCCATGCTGACTCGCCCCGACGATTATCTCAAGGGCACCGTCGTCAAGCCCGTTCCGAAACCGGTCTACAACGCCTTTGTCTTCCTCAATGAACTGCGCGGCGGCCGCCGCCTCCCGCTGACACGGAGCAGCGAGCCGGTTGACGGCCTGGCCGTGCTCAAGCCGGACGGCACCATTGTCATCGTGCTCGCCAGCTATGACGAGGATTTCGCCCGGCAGCCCTATGAAACCCGCACCACCATTACCATCACCGGTCTGGGCGGAAAGCACTACACCGTCTCCCGCATCCTGGCCTGCGACGACCAATACGGCAACAGCTACGGCGCCTGGCTAAAGATGGGAAAGCCCGGCATCGATGACGGCAAGGCCATTGACACCTTGATCGCGAAAAGCCGGCCCGTCCAGCTTCCCGCCGTTCCCGTCCAAACCTCCGCCACCGGTCTCCAGTTGACTCTCACCCTCCCCAGCCCGGGAATCCGGCTGATTGAACTCACTCCCGATTGATATGCTGGTTGGGAACCCCCTTTTGAGGAAAGGCGGTTCCCAAACCCTCCGTCAAACCTGTTTGTGCCTTTTGCGGATTCCGCAGGCAGCCCCCGTTCCCCAATCGTGGTCTGTCGCACGAAAGCTGCCTGCGGAATTCGCAAAAACGTATAAAAGTTTTGGGAAGGGGTTTGGGGAGCACCCTTTTTCAAAAGGGTGGCCCCAACATCATCCAGCAAAACGGCCATGCACCCAGGTAAGTTGAGAGATGACAAATACCATAAAAATCACTATCCTAGCTTTGCTTTCCGCGGCTGGCGCCCTGATGGCCGGCGCTCTGGATAAGGTGCCCTTGGCCAATGGCGGCTTTGAGCGGCCGCTGGCGCCTGCGGAATGGAACTTCCTGCGGGACGGCCCGGACTGGAACGGCTTCGACGTGATCGCCACCACCAGCCACATTGAGATCGACCCGACGACGGCGGCGGAGGGCCGCTCCTCGCTCAAAGTCTGGTCGGTGGGGGCCGCCACGCTGGTCAGCGCCCCCGTCCCCGGCCAGGGCGGCGAGTGGCGCCTTTGCGGGCAGACCCGTACCGAGGCGCTGAAACCGGGACGGTTCCCGGAGTATGGCGGCGCGGTGCAACTGGTCGGCCTCGACCAAGACGGCAACATCATTGCCCATCAAGACGCCAAACTATTGTCCGGCACGCGGCCCTGGGAGCCGTTTGCCTGCCGGGCCGCATTCCCGGCAACCGTAAAACAGGTCCAGGTATGGATCCGCCTCTTCCAAGGCGCCACCGGCACTTTCTGGGTCGACGGCCTCACTCTTGATCCAATACCCCACCCCGGCATAGCCGGAACCAAAACAAATTACGAGTTATCTCCCGCAGAGGCGCAGAGGCGCGGAGAAAAATAGGTCGGGCATCATGGCAATATTTTGACTTGGCGGTTTCTCTGCGCCTCCGCGCCTCTGCGGGAAAATAAAAATCATGACCGTCTTGCGAGAAATTTCACTTGTGAGGTACTAGAGAAATAATGCGTCTCGGCAGGGCCAAAGGCCCGGTTTTATATCAGCCTGGGGCAACGCCCCAGGTTTGCTACAAGGAGAAGTGAGGGCTGAAGGCCCGTTCCATGAATCGCCCCTTCAGGGCTCAAACGTCAGGTCACTCGTGTCCTGGGGCGTTGCCCCAGGCTGATATGACGGCGCGCCGTTGGCGCTCCGAAATCATGCGCATCGTACAACAAATTTCACCCGTAACTCAAACACCGACATTAATCAAAGAAAACCTATCATGATTCAAGAAAACGGCATCAAACTGGCCACCCCGACCGCCGACCAGCTGGCCTGGCAGGATCTGGCCATGGGGATGTTCATCCACTACGCCCCCAACTCCTGGCAGGTGACTCAGGGCGAAGGCGACAATCTCAGCACGCCGCTCGACAAAATCAATCCGACGAAACTGGATGCGGCGCAGTGGGTGGATGTGGCGGAGGCCATGGGCGCCAAGTTCATCGTGTTCACGGCGAAGCATTACGGCGGTTTCTGCATGTGGCCGACGAAAACCACCCAATACAGCATCGCCAACACCCCGTGGAAAGGCGGCAAGGGCGACGTCTGCCGTGAGCTGGCCGATGAATGTAAAAAACGGCACATGCCGCTCGGCTTTTACATCAGCCCCGCGGATCTGCATTGGGGCGTCCGCCCCGGCGGCATCAGCCGCTCCGGCTATCCAGCGCACCAAAAACTCTACAACCAGTATTACTCGGAGCAGCTAAAGGAACTCTTTACCGGCTACGGCGACCTGGTTGAAGTCTGGTTCGACGGCAGCGCGGACACCGCCGTCGTGAAACCGCTGCTGGAACGCTACCAGCCGCATGCCATGGTCTTCTGTTCCGGGGCGGCGACCATGCGTTTCATCGGGAACGAATCGGGTTGCGCGCCGTATCCCACCTGGAATACGGTCAGCTCCGACGCCCTGGAGAAGATGTGGCCGTATTGCGGCGATCCGCCGTGCGGCCATGGGCCGGCGGCGACACAAGGGAAAGACATCACGCCGGTCTGGCTGCCGGCCGAGTCGTGTACGACCAGCCGTTCGGGCTACTGGTTCTGGTCGCCAGACAATGCGGGCTATCTGCATCCGGTCGAGAAAATGATGCAGATCTACTACGAAACCGTCGGACGCAACTGCGTGCTGCTGATGAACCAGACGCCCGACCCCAGCGGGCTGATTCCGGAACGGGATGCCCGCCGGGCGGCGCAGTTCGGCGCGGAAATCCGGAAACGGCTGGAACAGCCGCTGGCGGAGACCATGGGTGACGGCGATGAACTGGAACTGACCCTGCCGGCGGCCGCCATGGTCGATCACATTATCCTCATGGAAGATACGACCCGGGGCGAACGCGTGCTGCAATATTACGTCGAAGCGCTGGACCAGGCGAACAACAACTGGGTGCCGCTGAGCGTCGGCAGCGCGGTCGGGCATCGTAAAATTGATGTGGTCAACGCCAGTGTTCCGACCCAAAAAGTACGGCTGAAAATCGTCAAGGCGATGCTGCCGCCGGCCATCCGCAAATTCGCGGTTTACGGCACCCCGCTCGCTTGAGGACGTCAACGGGCGAACGAGTTGACAGGACAGAGAAGATGACACCGATGGATCATCCATTGAAAATCGTTATGATCGGCGCCGGCAATCGCGGCGCGACCTATGCCAAACGGCTGTTGGACCATCCGGACAAGCCGGAGATCGTGGCGGTGGCCGATCCGCGGGAAGCCCATCGTCTGGCGCTGGGAACGCGGTGCCGGATTCCGGAAAACCGGCGTTATCGCGACTGGCGGGACATCGCGGCACTCCCGGAACGAATTGCCGACGCCGTCGTCATTGCCACGCCGGACAACGCCCACACCGCGCCGGCCATCGCGTTCGCCAATCGGGGGTATCACCTGCTGCTGGAAAAGCCGATGGCCCCGACACTGGCGGAATGCGAGAACATCGTCGCCGCGGTCAAGCGCAATCACGTGCTTTTGGGGGTTTGCCATGTGCTGCGTTACACCCCGTATTTCCAAAAAATAAAAGCCGTGATCGACTCCGGCGCCATCGGTGACATCGTGACCGTCCAGCATCTGGAATCGGTCGTCTATTGGCACCAGGCCCATTCCTATGTCCGCGGCAACTGGCGCAACGAGGCGGAATCCTCGCCCATGCTGCTGGCCAAGTCATGTCATGATATTGACATCCTGAGTTTCCTGATCGGACGCAACTGCCTGCAAGTCGGGTCGTTCGGGTCGTTGAAACACTTCAACGCCCAATCCCGGCCGGCCGGCGGCGCGGGCCGTTGCCTGGATTGTAAAATCGAAGCCCAATGCCCCTATTCCGCCGTGAAAATCTATTGGCGGGACCGGGCGGCAAAAAGGCGGTTTGGCTGGCCGGTCGACATCATCACCCCGGACTTGACCGAGCACGGCGTGTTCGAGGCGCTGCGCAACGGCCCCTATGGACGCTGCGTCTATGCCTGCGACAACGATGTGGTCGACCACCAGGTGGTGATGCTCCGGTTTGCCGATGGCGTCACGGCGGATTTCACCATGACCGCGTTCACGTCGCTGGAAGGCAAACGCGCCACCACCATCTGCGGCACCCATGGCCAGATTATCGGCGACGGCACCCTGATCCATGTCCATCGTTACCTCGACGATAGCTGCGACACCATCGACATCCAACACAGCGCCACCGTGGACATTAACGACGGCCATGGCGGCGGCGACGGCGGCATTGTCAACAGCTTTCTGCAGGCCCTGCGAAGCGGCAACCCGGACGCGCTGATCTCCGGGCCCGACACCACGCTTGAATCGCACCGCATCGTGTTTGCCGCGGAACAGGCCCGACGCGAAAACCGCCTGGTCAATCTCAGCGAGATGATCCTCCCGCCGGCAAAACACCAACTAACACCGAGATAACGCCATGGACAAGTCCGTTCCCGCCTGGCTGGCGGACGCCGTTTTCTATGAGATCTATCCACAAAGTTTTGCCGACAGCAATGGCGACGGCATCGGCGACCTGGAAGGCATCCGGCAACGGCTGGACTACGTGCAGGCGCTGGGCTGCAATGTGGTCTGGCTGAACCCCTGTTTCGATTCCCCGTTCGGCGATGCCGGCTACGACATTCGCGATTACCGCAAGGTCGCGCCGCGCTACGGCACCAACGCGGACCTGAAACGCCTCCTGCGCGACCTCCATCGGCGCGGCATGCGTCTCTGCCTGGATTTCGTCCCCGGCCACACCTCCATTGAACACCCATGGTTCCAGGCGTCATGCCAACCGGCGCCCAACAAATACAGTAATTGGTACATCTGGACGGACAGCGTCTGGACCGGCGCGCCGGGATTCAACACGGTCAACGCCTTCAGCGACCGCGACGGCCAGTACGTCACCAACTTTTTCTGGTTCCAGCCAGCCCTGAACTACGGCTTCGCCAAGCCCGATCCCACCCAACCGTGGCAGTTGCCGACCACCCATCCTGACGTGCTCGCCATGAAACGGGAAATGCGCGACATCATGCGGTTCTGGCTGGAGCTGGGCGTGGACGGGTTCCGCGTGGACATGGCCCCGGCGTTGGTCAAAGGTGACACCGACGGCGCCGCCATGAAGGCGCACTGGGGCGACATCCGCGCCTGGATGTATCGCCAGTACCCCGAAGCCGTGCTCATTTCCGAGTGGTCCAACCCCGCCACCGCCATTCCCGCCGGTTTCCATGTCGACTTCATGCTCCACTTCGGCACGCCGGCCTACAGCGCGCTGTTCCGCGCGGAAAAACGCCGCACCTGCTTTCCCTGGCCGGAGGGGGAACTCAGCTTTTTCGACGCCGCCGGCCAGGGGGACATCGCCGTCTTCCTCAAGCACTGGCGGGACGCGTATGACCGGACGCGTGCCCTCGGCTACATCTCCCTGCCCACCGGCAGCCATGACATCAGCCGCCTGAGCCTCGGCCGCGACCCGTCTGATCTCAAGGTCGCCCTGGCGTTCCTGTTCACCATGCCCGGCGTGCCCACCCTGTATTATGGCGACGAGATCGGCATGAAATACCTCTCCGGCCTCACCAGCAAGGAAGGCGGCTTCGGCCGCACCGGCTCGCGCACACCGATGCAGTGGGGCCGGGGCCGGAATGCCGGGTTCTCCACCGCCGCCCCCGGCAAGCTGTACCTTCCCATCGACCCCGACCCCGGACGCCCCACGGTCGAAGCCCAGGAGCAGGATCCGGGCTCGCTGCTCAACCATGTCCGGACTCTGCTCAACTTGCGGCATGCCTGGCCGGCCCTCGGCAACCGGGGCGGGTTCGAACTGCTGCACGGCACAAGCGGCTCCACCGCCCTGCTGTACCTGCGCCGGAGCGGCCGGAAACGGGTGCTGGTCGCCCTCAATCCGGCGGCCAAATCCGCCACCGCCACCTTCCCAGACAAAACGCTTAAGGCGTTGGGGGATAGATTGTTGGGAACCACGCTGAAGATGAAAGCCACCCCCGCCGGCTGGCGGGTCACCCTGCCGCCGCGAAGCTTCGCGGTCCACGTCGTATCGGAACGTTAGGAAAACTTTTGGGACAGTGAATGGTGATTACGGGCTGGCCTCGACCATCGCGCACCCAGACAAGCAATGACTATTGCGGCGGTTCAGAAATGCCCCCGTACTCCCCAAGCACAATTCACCCCCATTTTCGTTCCGGCAGCCGTCGCAGCCGGCCGATAGGAGGGCGGCGTGGGGACCCGCCGGCACTCCAAGGCGCCTGCCGGCGCAAGAACCCAACGACGTCACCTTCCATTCGCACAGACCTGCCGGCGCGATGGCCCCACGGAACGGGCAGGCGCCCGTTGGCGTCGGCCCCCGCTAAAACCCGAGCGGTTGTGGGGTTATCTTAAGCGAATGTCCAAAATGTTTCCCATTTACCGGCGACTGTTCGCCTATACCCATCCCTACCGGGTCCGGCTGGGGATCGGGTTGCTGGCCGGTTTGCTGGCCGGCGGTTCGATGTTCGGCATGCTCCAGTTCACCCCGGAGATTTTCCGCCTGTTCGGCCAGGAGGCCCCGGGGGCCGTCCCCGCCGCCGTGGCTGTCCCCGCCGCTTCGGCCGCCGCTCCGGCCCCGGCCGCCGCGGCGCCGGTGAGCGCCAAGCCGGCGGCCACCGGGACCCTGGGCATTGTGGACAAGGTCGCCGCCAAGCTGGGCATTCCCAGCACCCGGCCGGACGGCTCGCTGTCCTGGCAGTTCATGTTGCTGACCATCATCGGGCTGCCGCTGAGCGTGCTGCTGCGTTCCGCCGCCACCTACATCAACCATTACCAGCTGCGCTGGGTCGGCGCCAAAGTGGTGGCGGACCTGCGCGACCGCCTGTTCGAGACCTTGCAGGGGCAGTCCCTGCGCTTCTTCTCCAAGTGCGACATCGGCCACCTGATCAGCCGCTGCACCTACGACACCACCCAGGTGGAAAACGCCATCTCCACCAATGTCGCCGACCTGGTCCAGGCGCCGTTCGAAATTTTGGCCGCGGCCGTGTTCATCATCCTGTTCGCCTGGCACAACCACCTGCTCGGCCTGGTGGGGGCGATCTTCCTGGTCTTCCCGCTGTGCATCATCCCGGTGATCGTCCTGGGGCGCTTCGTCAAACGCTACACCCACCGGGCGCTGGAGCGGATCTCCGACCTGGTTTCGCGCATGCAGGAGAACTTCACCGGCATCCGGGTGGTCAAGGCCTACCACACCGAGGCGCTGGAGGTGGAGCGTTTCCGCACCGTCAACCGCGGCTATTTCCGCGCCATCACCAAGGCGTTGCGCGCCGAACTGGTGATGACCCCGCTGATGGAGCTGGTGGCGGTGGCTTGCGCCTGCGGTTTCCTGGCCTACTGCTACACCACCGGCATCCAGCTCGGCCAGATCGCCTCGGTGGGCGCCGCCGCCATTCTCGCCTACCGCCCGATCAAGCAACTGGCCAAGATCAATGCCAGCGTGCAGCGCAGCATGGCCGCCGCCGAGCGGCTGTTCACCCTGCTCGACACCCACACCCAGCTGCCGGAGGCCGCCCGGCCGGTGCGCCCGGAGGCCTTTGCCCGCGAGATCGCCTTTGAGGCCGTCAGTTTCCGCTACGACGCCGACGCCCCGCTCACCCTTGACGCCATCCAGTTCACGGTGCGCCGCGGCGAGGTGGTCGCCTTCGTTGGCGAGACCGGTGCCGGCAAGACCACCATCGCCAGCCTGATGGCCCGCTTCTACGACCCGGATGCAGGCCGCATCACCCTGGACGGCAATGACCTGCGTGAGATTGAGATCGGCGCGCTCCGCCGCCTGGTCGGCGTCGTCACCCAGGAAACCATCCTGTTCAACGACACCATTGCCGCCAACATCGCCTACGGCACGGCCGGCGCCACCCGCGAGCAGGTCATCGCCGCGGCGCAGAAGGCCAACGCCCACGAGTTCATCATGGCCGAGCCCGACGGCTACGACCGGGTGGTCGGCGAGAAGGGCTTCCGGCTCAGCGGCGGCCAGCGCCAGCGCATCGCCATCGCCCGCGCCATCCTCAAGAACCCGCCGATCCTGATCCTTGACGAGGCCACCAGCGCCCTCGACACCGTCACCGAAAAACTGGTCCAGGAGGCCATCTTCGAGCTGATGCAGGACCGCACCGTGTTTGCCATCGCCCACCGCCTCAGCACCATCCAGCGCGCCGACCGCATCCACGTGCTCGACCACGGCCGCATCCTGGAAAGCGGCAGCCACGCCGAGCTGCACGCCGCCAACGGCGTCTACCGCCGTCTCTGCGACAACCAGTTCGGCACCGTCCCAAACGAGGTTTAGCCACGTGAATGCCACGATCCTGGAGGCATAACCGATGCTAACACGCTTAAAAGTTAACGGTTTCAAAAACCTGCGCGATGTTGACGTGCGCTTTGGCCCGTTCACCTGCATTGCAGGTACCAATGGTGTCGGAAAATCCAATTTATTCGATGCGATCCGTTTTCTCGCCTTGCTTGCCGACCAAAAGTTAATGGATGCCGCCATTGCCGTGCGGAGTGAAGGTGAACGGTCACTTGATGTCCGCAATCTTTTCTCGCTTTGTGGCGGCAGCTATGCAGAAAAAATGCGCTTCGAAGTGGAAATGTTGGTGCCGCCCGAGGCCGTTGACGACCTGGGGCAGACGGCGACAGCCAAAACCACCTTTCTCCGTTACACGCTGGAACTTTGTTTTCGAACTCCTGCCAATGGAGGGGGCATCAATTCTGGCATGCTCGAGATCACTCTTGAAGAACTTACTTACATTCAGAAAGGGGATGCTGAAGAAAACCTGCCTTTCAACCCATCCAAAGCGTGGCGGCAATCAGCCGTCCAGGGTGCCTGCCGCAGTCCATTGATTTCAACGACAAAGGGGATTGATGGATCAAAAGAACATATCATCGTAAAAATGCATCAGGATGGACGTTCTGGACGAACGACGTTGCATCCGGCAGCCAACTTGCCAAGGACGATTCTTTCAACCAGTAGCGCCAGTGAAAGCCCGACGGCACTGTGCGCGCGGCGGGAAATGGCATCCTGGACACTCTTGCAGCTTGAACCTTCTGCCTTGCGGCGCGCCAGTGATTTCAAGGCCCCGAACCATTTGGCGGGCAACGGAGCCCACCTGGCAGCCACGTTGTACCACCTTGCAGAGTCCGCCAACGACGCGGAGGCGATCCGGTGCCAGGTGGCCAATCGGTTGGCGGAACTGTTGGGCGGGATCGACAAAGTGTGGGTTGACCGCGATGACAAACGCGAATTGCTTACCGTTTTCTTGCGCGACCGAAACCAAACCGACCTGCCGGCCCGGGCGCTTTCGGATGGAACATTGCGCTTTCTAGCATTGGCCGTCTTGGAACTTGATCCTGGAGTACAAGGCACGATCTGCCTGGAAGAACCTGAAAATGGCATCCATCCGGAACGCATTCCGGCGATGCTGAAGCTATTGCAGGACATTGCGACCGATCCGAGATTTCCAGTTGGTTCTGACAATCCTTTGCGCCAAGTCGTCATCAACACGCACTCGCCGGTAGTGGTCCAGGAAATTCCAGATGACTGTTTGCTGGTCGCGGAAAACGCTTTGGCATCCACGGGGACATCGAGTGTCCGTTTTTCCTGTGTAAGTAATACTTGGCGGGCAGGTCTAAAGGACGCCAGCGTGGTGGCCAAGGGGCGGTTGCTGGCCTATTTAAATCCCATCGCCATTGGAACGGATGAAGAGAACGATGATGCTTCCCCCCGCAAGACAACACTCACGCTGCTGCAGCCGCGACGGGTCGCCGACCGGCCCGACCTGCAGCCAACCCTGCCCGGATTGGGGGAGGGGAAACCGTGAGACCCTTGAAATACACCTTGGTTGCCGATGGCCCATCTGATCGTGTGCTGTTGCGGGTTCTTGACTGGTTGATCTGCCAGCAAGACATGATTCCCGAGGGACAATTTTTTGATCCGCGAAAGATGCCGGAACCCCCAAAAGACTTGACCGGTCGAATTCATGCCGCCCTCGATCTATTCCCCTGCACCATTCTTTTTGTTCATCGCGACGCGGAACTTGCCTCCCCAGGCAATCGCCGTCAAGAAATCGAGACGGCACTTCAGGCCGTTGCTCATCCGCCTCATGTCTGTGTCATTCCGGTGCGGATGACAGAAGCCTGGTTTCTTTTTGATGAAACCGCTCTGCGACGGGCGGCGGGCAATCCCAACGGAAAAACACCGCTTCACTTGCCAAGGCTTCAACACATTGAGAACCAACCCAATCCGAAACGCATAATGACGGATGCGTTACGGCAGGCCAGCGGTCTTGGCGGACGTCGCTTGGCTGGGTTTGAAACCAGCGTTGCGCGCTACCGTTTGGCTGAACTGATTCAAGATTTCGCTCCATTGCGAACAGTGGCAGCTTTTCAGTGCCTTGAACACGATCTCATAAAAATCGTTGCGCAACAAACGGCATAATTTGTCAGTTTCTTTTTGAACCCAATAAACCCAGGCCAACACCGATGAGGATCTCCTTATGAATGACACCACCACCAGTCCCCCGGCCGCCGGCGTCCCGCCACTGGCCCCCCTGAGCCCGGACCGCTGGCCGCCGCCCCCGCCGCCGCGCCGCGGCCGGCTGTTCCTAGGCTGCTGCCTGGGCGCGCTGGGCGCCGTGGGGCTGGGAGTGGCCGGCCTGCTCGGGGTGGTCTGGCTGGGCGTCGCCCTGGTCGAGGACGACGGGGCCGGGTTCACCACCATCGGCGGCCGCAGCAGCAAGGTGCACGAGGAGGTGATCGGCGGCAACGACAAGGCCAAGGACAAGATCGCCGTCATCGACGTCAAGGGGCTGATCATGGCCGAGCGCCTGTACGACGGCGCCTCGGCGGTCAACATCTGCGAGGCGCTCAAGGCGGCCGCCGATGACCCGGCGGTGCGCGCCGTGGTCCTCGACATGAACACCCCCGGTGGCGAGATCACCGCCAGCGACGAGATCCACCAGGCGGTGAAGGCGCTGCGGAACACCGGCAAGCCGGTGGTCACCTGCATGCGCAGCCTGGGCGCCAGCGGCGGCTATTTCATCGCCGCGGCCTCGGACTGGATCGTGGCCAACCGGCTGACCCTCACCGGCAGCGTCGGCGTCATCGTGTCCGGCTTCAATGTGGCGGGGCTGCTGGACAAGGTCGGGGTGCGCGCCACCACCTACAAGTCGGGCGCCATGAAGGACATGCTCAGCGCCACCCGCGCCGCCACCCCGCAGGAGGAGGCCTACCTCAACGGCCTGGTGCGCCAGGACTTCCTCGAGTTCGCCGCCGTGGTCGCCCAGGGGCGGACCAAGCGTTATCCCACCGTTGACGCGGTGCTCCAGGCCCCGTTCAGCGACGGCCGCGTGCTCTCCGGCCAGGACGCCCTGGCGCTGGGGCTGATTGACGAGCTGGGCTACTTCGAGGGCGCGGTGGCCAAGGCGCAGCAGCTCGCCGGCGTGCCGTCGGCGAAAGTGGTGCGGCTCAAGCACGCCATGGGGCTGGGCGAGCTGCTCTTCTCGATGTGCGGCCCCGACCTCGGCGGCCGCGCCGCCGCCAGCCTGCCGCTGCCCGCCGCCTGGACCCGCCTGCCGCCCGGCGTCCCCTGCTATCTGCTGCCCGCCGCCGCGCCGTGACCGGCGCCGGTGCCAGGCGCTCCACCGAAGGCACGACCGCGCGGCCGGCACAGCCGCGGCTACAGCGGTGCCGCCTTGCCAGGCCGCATTTGAGACGGAACCTTGACGTATGATAGGATATTGCCCCCCATGCCCGACGCCACCCTGACGCCCTGTCCCCCCCCCACTCTGGCGCCCGGCCAGTTGTTGCACGGGTTCCGCATCACGGCGGTGACCCCGCTGCCCCAGTGGCGCGCCTGCGCGGTCCAGGCGCTGCATGAGGCCAGCGGCGCCCAGCTGCTGCACCTGCACGCCCCCGAGGACGGCGAGAACGCCTTCGCGGTGGCCTTCCGCACCCCGCCCCCGGACGACACCGGCGTGCCGCACATCCTGGAGCACTCGGTGCTCGGCGGCTCGCGCAAGTATCCGGTCAAGGATCCCTTCATCGAGATGATCAAGGGCAGCCTGGCCACCTTCATCAACGCCCTCACCTACAGCGACAAGACGGTCTATCCCATCGCCTCGCCGGTGCGCCGCGACTTCTTCAACCTGGCCGACGTCTATATGGACGCGGTGTTCCATCCCAACATCAGCGAGATGACCCTCAAGCAGGAGGGCCACCACCTGGAACTGGCCAACCCCGCCGATCCCGCCAGCCCGCTGGTGATCAAGGGCATTGTCTACAACGAGATGAAGGGCGCCTACTCGGAGCTGGACGCCCTGATCGAGCGCGTCACCAGCCAGGGCCTGTTCCCCGACACCCCCTACGGCCGCGATTCCGGCGGCGATCCGGACGCCATTCCCCAGCTCACCTACGCCCAGTTCCACAGCTTTTATGAACGGCTCTACCATCCCGCCAACGCGCGCCTGGTCCTTTACGGCGACATCCCGACCGCCGAGCACCTGGCCTTCCTCGACCCGCGCCTCACCGACGCCGTCGCCGGCCGCGGCGGCGCCCCCGCCGCCCAGGACACCGCGCTGCCGCCCCAGCCCCGCTGGCCCGCCCCCCGCGAGCGTGCCGAGCCCTATCCCATCGACCCCGGCGAGAGCCCCGAGGCCAAGAGCGCCGTCACCGTCAGCTGGCTGGTCGGCGAGGCCGCCGACCCGGTCGCCGTGCTGGGCTGGACCCTGCTCGACCGCCTGCTGCTCGGCGACGCCGCCGCGCCGCTGCGCCGCGCCCTCATCGACTCCGGCCTCGGCGAGGACCTGACCGAGGCGGGCTTCAGCGCCGGCACCCGTGAAAACTCCTTCCACGTCGGCCTGCGCGGCACCGAGCCGGAGCGCCGCGAGGCCGTGCTGAAGGTCATTTTCGACACCCTCGAAGCCTGCGCCCGCGACGGCTTCCGCGCCGACCGCGTCGAGGCCGCCTTCCGCCGCGCCGAGTACAGCCAGCGCGAGATCGGCGACCAGTTCCCGCTGCGCCTCGCCGGCATGGTCTACGACAGCTGGATGTACGACTGGGACCCGCTGCTCTGGCTGCGCGTCGCCGACCATCTCACGGCGCTGCGCCAGCGGCTGGCCGCCGAGCCGGACTTCTTCAGCCGCCTGATCCGCGACGGCCTGCTGCGGAATCCGCACCGCCTGACCGCGCTGTTCACCCCCGACCGCCAGCTCCAGGCGGCCCGCGACGCCGCCTTTGCCGCCGCCCTGGCCAAACAGAAGGCCGCCCTGAGCCCCGCCGCCCTGGAAACCGTCGTCCGGGAAGCCGCCGAGCTCGAGGAACACCAGAACGCCCCCAACCCGCCCGAAGCCCTGGCCACCCTGCCGCGGCTGCACCGGGCCGACCTGCCGGAACGGCCGCGCCGCCTGCCCATGACGGTGACCACCGCCGCGGCCGGCGTGCCGCTGGTCCGCGCCGACGTCTTCAGCAACGGCGTCAACTACGCCGCCCTGGCCTGCGACCTGGCCGGCCTGCCCGAGCCGCTCTGGCCCTACGTGCCGATGTTCGCCGACCTGCTCACCCGCCTCGGCGCCAACGGCCGTTCCTACCTGGAGATGGCCGAGCGCAAGACCGCGGTCACCGGCGCGCTCTACGCCGCCCCCCTGCTGCTGCCCGACGCCCGCGAACCCGGCCGCGGCGTGGCCGGGCTCAAGCTCCAGTTCAAGGCGCTCGACGGCACCTTTGACGACGCCCTGGCCATCGCCCGTGACTTCCTGCTCGGCCTCGACTTCTCCGACACCCGGCGGCTGCGCGACCTGCTGCTGCAGGCCAAGGCCAACGCCCGCAGCGGCGTGGTCTCCAGCGGCCACCTGTTCGCCGCCGGCCATGCCGCCCGCTCCCTCTCCCCGCTCGCCCACCTCAACGACCTGTGGAACGGCGCCCCCGCCCTGCGCCTCGACTGCCTGCTGGCCCGCGAGTTCGACGCCCGCCTGCCCGAGATCCGCGCCAACCTCGAAACGCTGCGCCGCTGGCTGCTGCGCCCCGGCCGCCTCACCGCCGGCTTCTGCGGCTCCGCCGGCGCCGCCGACCGTTTCGCCGCCTGGCTCGGCACCCTGGCCGATCCCGCCGCCGCCCCGGCCGCCGCCCCGGCCGCCGCCGGCCCCGGTGCCTGGCCGGCGCCCCCGCCGACGCCGGCCGGCCCCGAAGCCCTGGCCTTCCCCGCCGAGGTCGCCTTCTGCTCCCTGGCCATGCCCGCGCCGCACCTGGCCGACCCGGCCGCGGCGCCCCTGAGCGTCTTCTCCAACCTGCTCGGCCTCGGTTATTTGTGGGAGGAGATCCGGGTCAAGGGCGGCGCCTACGGCGGCATGTGCGCCTACCAGGGTTCCGGCCAGTTCCAGCTGCTCTCCTACCGCGACCCCGACCTCGTCCGCACCCTCGGCGTCTTCGCGCGGCTGCCCAAGCGCTGGGGCGCCTCCCGCCTGACCCGCAACGACGTCGAGCGCGCCATCATCTCCTGCTGCCGCGACACCGTCCGCCCCATCCGCCCCCAGCCGGCCATGCAGGAGGCCCTCGGCCGGTTCCTGGCCCGCGACAGCGAGGCGCTGCTCGACGAGCGCTACGACCGCCTGCGCCGCGTCACCCTCAAGGCCGTCCGCGAGACCGCCGCCAGCTTCCTGGCCGGCGCCCTGCCCCAGGCCCGCACCTGCGTGCTCGCCGGCGCCCCGCTGCTGGCCGCCGCCAACGCCCGGCTCGCCACCCCGCTCGCCATTGAACCGCTGCTGGACGAGGAGGGCTGAGGCGTGGCGCGTGAAGACATGACGCGTAACGCGTAAGGCGTGAGGCGGCAGACCGCGGTATCTAGGGTCGGTATCGGTGTCGGCATCGAACGCCCCTTCTTGAACCGATTCGCCCGGCCTGGCCCTTCATGCGAACTCCCGCCTGGTGCCTCTTGTGCCCCTTGGTGGCAAAATAGCCCGGGGTGATTATCCGAAACCACCACGGCGGCCGCCGGCCGGGCTAGATTACGCACCGAGGGCTGGCATGGCGGACAAGTGGTCCAAGGACAAGCGCTCAGAGGTGATGGGACGCATTCGCGGTCGGGACACCCGGCCGGAACTGTTGTTGCGTTCCTTGTTGCACCGGGCCGGGTTCCGCTTCCGGCTCGGCGGCTACGGCTTGCCCGGCCGGCCGGACATCGTGCTGCCTGGCCGGCGCGTCGCGCTGTTCGTCCACGGTTGTTTCTGGCACGGTCATGCCGGCTGCCCGCAGGCGCGCCTGCCCAAGACCCGCAAAACGTACTGGCGCGCCAAATTCGTCCGCAACCAGGCCCGGGATCGGGACGATCTGGAACGGTTGGCCGCGTTGGGCTGGCAAACGCCCGTGGTGTGGGAGTGCGAACTCTGCAAAGACCCGCACGCCGTCCTGCGCCGCCTGATGGCGCTCTTGCGCCCCGAAGGGGTGTCTGCAAGCCCGCCCCAAGCGCTCCGCTACGACCAGATTCCCGACCGGGCCACCTTGCTCGCCATCGCCGACAAGCAATGGCATTATCGAATCCGAACAGGAACAAGAACGGATGACGACGCTTAAGCGTCGTAAGCTTTTAGATCTTCCGCCGTAATCGATTCAGCGGGAACTAATTGGTAATGCCGTTCTTCAACAATGCGGATGTCGTCGCCCGAGTGGCCGAGCTCAAACAAGGCAATCCGGTTGGCTTCAATGAATTGCACGGAAATGGCCCGACATATGAGCCGCGGAAATTTCTTTGCGCAACAGGCCATGTCCTGCCCTGCCTGCACGGTGGAAAGACGGTCGGCGCCCCCCTTTGCCTGAACCGGCAGAACGTATTGGCGTCCCCGCTTATCGAGGCCGACATAAATTTCATCGATTTCGACTTGGCCAAGATCGGCAACGGTCGTCCGCAGATGGTTTTGCAGCGAGTAGGTGGTTATTCCCAGGAAAATGTCAAGGAGCCGGTTGTAGCGGACTTTCGCCAGCAAAGCCTGCTCGTCTGAAAGAGCATAGGCGGAGACCATTTCAGGCGTGGCATCCGGGATTTTGATGGTGGCTAATAGCGGATTGGGGACAATCCGGCTGGCCTTGACCAGCCGGAAGGCATATTGCGACCGTCCCCGTCCTTCTATAATCCATTCTTTTCCTGGTGGTTGGGTTTTCAGAATCGCATCTGGCAAAGCCGTTCGATAACGAACCGAGTAGATCACGTCCCCGAGGTTTTTCGGCAACTTGATCCGCAGCCTTTTCGCCGTGGCCGTGAGTTCTTCACGATGAAATGGCAATTCCGTCGATCCGCTTTGATATCGGCGCCGAAAAATGCTTTCGATCAACGTTGTATAGCGGTTTTCCGGCATGCGTCCCTTCGTCATGACGCTTTCCTTTCCCTGGTCGACGCGAAAACTTCGGCCGTCGTTTGTTTCTGCTTGTGCGTCCCATTCTTGCGGTTGCGCTGTGCAATGGGGACAGGCACCTTCCAATAGGCGGCGGCTTCCCCCATGTCCAAGGACAACAATTCGGGATTTCCAAGGTCGACGATCCCAGACGGCTGGCGGGGAATTACCCCCAAGGCTTTGATGACGGCGCCGGCAACCGCCCTGGCCAACGGCGGAGGCACCGAATTGCCTACTTGCCGGGCGCCATGCCATTTCGTAACATGAAACCGGAACCAGTCCGGATAACCATGGAGCCGAGCCATTTCCCGAACCGTGATGCATCGTGGAAACGCGAAATGAATCGGGCGCGGGCTGGTGAAGGCTCCCCGTGCAGAATCCGTCCCTGCACGAAGGGTATTGCAAACGCCATGACGCGGCAGTTTGAAGAACCGCGAAACTGGCTCGACCTCGCCTTCCCGAGTCGCGGCGAAGCGCTGCCGCGAAACGGCCGTATGCTCCGTCCGCAAGCTGGAAGTAAGCCGGTCGGACTGCCAATTCCGGACATGACCGAAATGCCAAGCCTCCGGGGTTGCACATCGCAGTTCACGGGAATAATTGGTGAGCGTTACCGCACCATGCATCTCCATCGAATCCGTGGCCATCAGCTCATCCCATTGCTCCACGTCGGGCAAATCCGCCAACGCATCAAGACATGTCGGGGTCGGAAGCTTCTCGCTCCACCCCAACAAGTCCCCTGTTTTCGCGCTGGTCGGCTCGGGGTAATCCGGCAAGGGCACTCCCGCCTTCGCGCCAAGCAGGACAAGCCGTTGCCGATCTTGGGGAACCCCATAATTCATCGCATTCAGCACCTGCCACGGAATGCGTACACGATACCCTTGGTCTTTGAATGCCTGGATCAAAGATTCAAGAAATATTCGGTGTTTGCCAATGACCAGCCCTTTGACGTTTTCAAAAACAAACGTTTTTGCCTCTAATTCGCCAACGAGCCGAACAAACTCCTTGACGAGTTGGTTCCGGGAATCGTCGAGCATGCGATGCCCAATGAGGGAAAAGCCTTGGCAAGGAGGCCCACCAAAGACGACATCGATTGCCCGCCGGCCAACGCCCGCCGCCTTTCGTAGCTCGTCCCCACTCAATCCGACAACGGATCTTGCCAAAATAGTGGTTCTCGGAAAATTGAAATGATGCACGGCGGCATGTACCGGATCGATTTCCACGGCGGCGGCAATATCGAACCCTGCCTGCTCGAACCCCAATGACATGCCCCCGGCACCCGCAAACAAGTCGATACCGATGGGACGCTTATCCATATGGAAACTCTCTTGATCCGCGCTTCAGCACGGCCTTCTTCTGGAGCTGACTCTGCAAAACAATCAGACTGGCTCGTTTTCGTTAGCCGGTTTCCGACCCTCAACAAACATACTCTGCTTTTACCAATTTTGGTACCTCGCCTAAGCCGATGGCATCGCCGGCAGTGAACGCCAGCCGGGTTAGATTATGCCACTGTCCCCGTCTTCCCCAGTCCAGCTCCCGAACCTTGACGCAAGGTGCCCGCCCATGCCCTCCGACCTGCACATCGCCCGTTCCGTCACCCCCCGCCCCATCCTCGACGTCGCCGCGGAGTGGGGGCTGCGCCACGATGAGATCGAGCCGCACGGCTGGCACAAGGCCAAGGTGCGCCTGGAGGCGCTCCACCGCCTGGGCGGCAAACGGCCCGCCGGCAAGTACGTGGTGGTCACCGCCATCACCCCGACCCCGCTCGGCGAGGGCAAGACGGTCACCACCATCGGCCTGGCCCAGGCACTGAACAAAATCGGCAAGCGCGCCATCGTCTGCATCCGCCAGCCCTCCATGGGGCCGGTGTTCGGGATCAAGGGCGGCGCCGCCGGCGGCGGTTACAGCCAGGTCATTCCGATGGAGGACTTCAACCTGCACCTGACCGGCGACATCCACGCCGTGGCCGCCGCCCACAACCTGCTGGCCGCCGCCGTCGACACCTCGCTGCTGCTCAAGAACCCGCTCGACATCGACCCCCTGGCCATCACCCTGCGCCGGGTGGTCGACATGAATGACCGCGCCCTGCGTCACATCGTCATCGGCCTGGGCGGCAAGGAGAACGGCGTGCCGCGCGAAACCGGCTTCGACATCGCCGTGGCCAGCGAGGTGATGGCCGTGCTCGCCCTGGCCGAAAACCTGGGCGACCTGCGCCAGCGCCTGGGCCGCATGATCTTTGGCTACGACCGCGCCGGCCGGCCGCTGACCGCCGACCGCCTCGGCGCCGCCGGCGCCATGGCCGCCCTGCTGCGCGACGCCATCAAGCCGACCCTGATGCAGACGCTGGAGGGCACCCCGGCCTTCGTCCACTGCGGCCCCTTTGCCAACATCGCCCACGGCAACAGCTCGCTGGTCGCCGACCGCCTGGCCTTGCAGCTCGGCGACTACGTGGTCACCGAGGCCGGCTTCGGCGCCGACATGGGCTTCGAGAAGTTCGTCGACATCAAGTGCCGCGCCTCCGGCCTGCGCCCCGACGCCGTGGTGGTGGTGGCCTCCGTGCGCGCCCTGAAAATGCATTCCGGCCGCTTCCAGATCGTCGCCGGCAAACCGCTGCCGGCCGGCTTGGGCGACGAGAACCTGGAGGCGCTGGCCGCCGGCCTCGCCAACCTGGAGGCGCACCTGCGCAACATCCGCCAGACCGGCGTGCCCGCCGTGGTGGCGATCAACCGCTTTGACAGCGACACCCCCGCCGAGCTGGCCCTGGTCCGCGAACGCGCCCTGGCCGCCGGCGCCGCCGGCGCCGCGATTTCCGAACTGTGGGCCCGCGGCGGCGACGGCGGCCGGGTGCTCGCGGAGGCGGTGGCCGCCGCCGCCGAAACGCCGTCCGACTTCCGCTTCTACTATGAGGTGGACCAGCCGCTGCGCGCCAAGATCGAGCGGCTGTGCACCGGCGTCTACGGCGCCGCCGGCGTCTCCTACGCCCCCGCCGCCAAGGCCAGCCTGGAGCGCCTGGAAGGGCTCGGCTGCGGTCACCTGCCGGTGTGCATGGCCAAGACCCACCTCTCCATCTCCCACGACCCCACCCGCAAGGGCGCGCCAACCGGCTACACCTTCCCGGTCACCGACGCCCGCGTCTCCGCCGGCGCCGGTTTCGTCTACGTGCTGGCCGGCGACATGAAGACCATGCCCGGCCTCGGCTCCAACCCGGCCTACCGCCAGATCGACCTCGACGAAGACGGCGCCATCCAGGGACTGTTCTGAACCGAGAGGCGTGACGCGTGAGGTGAATGTCCGACTCTGTGTCTCCGTGCCTCTGTGAGAGACGGTTTTTGAAGTACAACGGCACCACGCCATGACAACGACACTCACCCGCTTGAATGCCGGCGTGGCCCGGAACATCCGCGCCATCGAAATGACCGGCGTGCTGATGCGGATCTTCAGTTTTTCGCTGGTCAGCTGGCTGGGGCCCCAAAGCCCGTTCTTCTTCGTCTGGGCGTTCAACACCTGCGATGCGGTCATGCTTTCCTGGTGTTCCACGATCAAGAAAGACCCCGCCTACATCCTCCTCAACGTGTTCTGGATCGGCGTGGGCATCGTCGGCATGCTCCGGGCCGCCGGCTTTTTCCAATAACGCAACACGCCATGGCAGAAATGACCGAAAGCAAGAAAGCACCACGCTGGGCCGTTGCGGTGTCCCTCGCCGTGTGTCTGCCCGGGGCCTTGGTCCTCTTTCTCGTGTGCCAGGCGTTTTATGCGGCCCTGATTCTCCGGATGCGCGTGTTCTTTCCGTTCCTCCTGTCGCCCGTACTTGCGGCAGTCGGTCTCTGGTGGTTGCTGGCCCCTTGGGTCACCATCCGACATTACGGCCGTGGCGCCCTCATCAACCTGATTGCAGGAGCGGCCACCGCCGGCATCCTGTTCGGATCCGTGTTCGCGCTTTTTTCATGATGGTGGTGGAAAGCGGCATTCATGCCGCCGTCTGGAGTTTGGCAGAATTCAACGGGTACGGGGGGGACGTCCCGGAGGGACTGAACGACAATAGGCAGGGGCTTTAGCCCCTGTTCCGAAAAATGAAACGATGGCGTGCCGTAGGTACGCCGCGATTCGCCGCGTACCTGACGGCACGCGAAATGGGGGGATTGGCAAAACAGGGGCTGAAGCCCCTGCCTATTACCGCCCCGTCCCGCTGGGACGGGAATACCGCACCCGCTGAGTTATGTCAAACTCCAAAGGCTGGCATTCCTGCCTGCCGTAAATTTGAACCTCAACAAGCCCTGGCCTCGCCGAAACAACCCCGGGTCAGCCGCAGGTGACGCTCTCCCACAGGATCCAGGGGCCGCCGCAACCGGCGTCAACGCTTTCCTTGTGGTACTTGCCGCAGCCGCCGTACTTGTTGTCCGGCACCTGGTCGGGATGGGCGGTGGCGGTCTTGCCGCCGATCCGCGCCAGCAGATCAAACACCGGATCGGACAATTCAATGTGGCCGCCGGCCGGGCCGAGGAACAGGCGGCCGGTGAGGCGGCCGTCGACGATTTCCTCCAGGTATTCGGTGCCGGCGGTGAGGCTGCCGCCCTTGGGGTCTTCCATGCCGCCGTGGGCGTGCCGGGCGATGAAGCCGCGGGGCACGCGGGCGATGAGCTGCTCCAGGGTGGCGTCGCCGGGGGTGAAATAGGTGTTGGTCTGGCGGGTCATCAGGGGGCGGCGCCAGGACTCGCGCTTGCCGTTGGCGCTGCGCGGCACGCCGAGGGCCTGGGCGGCGGCGAGGTCGGTCATCGGCGCGCCGAGCCAGCCGCGGTCGAGCAGGGTTTGCGGCCGGGCCAGCTCGCCCTCGTGGTCGAAGAACAGCGAGCCGTTGGTGCCGAACGGCTTGTGGTCCATGGAAAAGACCCCGGGATGGTTGATGATGCTGGCGTGGTCGTTGCCGACCCGGACGCCGTCCCGGCGCAGGCCTTCGGCGATGCTGCGCCCCTTCATCCAGGTGTCGCCCTCCTGGGTGTGGCCGAACGCCTCGTGGGCGATGACCCCGGTGACGTCCGGCCCGGTGATGACCGTATAGTGGCCCGGGGTCAGCCGTTCCGCCCGGGCCAGCAGCAGCGGCACCACCGCCGCCTCCCGCAGCCCCTCCTCGCCGAGCGCGGCGATTTCCAGCCCGCCCAGGCCGCCGAGAATGGCCCGGCCGCTGGTGCCGGCGGCGGAGACGCCCATGGCGTACAACAGGCTCACCGGCAGGCATTGGGACAGGCGCCGCTCGCGGTCGGCGAACAGCTGGGTGTGCAGCGTCTGGCGCGCCGCCACCCGCACCTCGCCCAGTTCGGGATAGCCCGCATGCCCCGGCTCGGCCCGGAAGCGGGCGGCCTCGGCCAGGACGCGGCCGCGCGTCTGGGCGGCCAGCCGGCGCAGGGTCGCCAGGGTGGTCCGCCGCGGGTCGCGGAGGCAGCGCGGGCTGAAGTGCACCCAGTCGCCGGCGGCCGGCGTGCCCGGAATCTGGCTGCGGAGTTCGCACGGCAGGGGGTGCGCCAGCTCCTCCGGCCAGGGCCGCGGCCGGTAGGGCGCGGCGGCGCCCGGCGCGGGCCGCGCGGCCCAGGCGGCCTCGACCCGGGCGCGGAAGGCGCGCGCCTCGGCGCGCAGGCCGGCCGGGATCAGCCGGTTGGTGGCGTGCTCGTAATGGGTGCCGCCGGCCTGGATGCGGAAGACCACGCCGCGGTCGGTTTCCTGGCTGCACGACTCCAGCCGGGCGCAGACGGCGCCGCGGACCAGCGTCTCCTCCAGCCAGACGAAGGCGTACCACTCGCGTTCGCGGCCGCCTTCCAGAATGGCCAGCAGTTCCGGCAGCA
>Ga0265297_10003597_pt1 | contig 27593 bp, 22 predicted proteins | sample Munlanlwell13791_FD_192502 | JGI IMG/M metagenome (GOLD analysis project Ga0265297, IMG submission 192502) | Leachate microbial communities from a municipal landfill in Southern Ontario, Canada - Leachate well 137-91 | ecosystem: Engineered > Solid waste > Landfill > Unclassified | place...
CTTCTCCCGGTCATTTCTGGTGGCTGGGGGATTTGCATTAAGGCAAGAATTGTCGGTGCAATATCTGATAATATCCCTTGAGGGACGCTGAATGAAAATTTTTCGTCGGCGTTTTTTTGTTTAAATTCTTTACCAATCAGATAAAACGGTACGGGATTTAAAGTGTGTTCTGTTTTTATTTCTCCTGTTTTTATATCCATCATCTCTTCGGCATTTCCATGATCAGCGGTAATGAGCAGAATACATTCGTCTTTCTCGGTAGATTCAATCAATGGCTTAATTGCCCTATCAACCGATTCGACCGCCTCGATTCCGGCATTCAAATTTCCCGTGTGACCAACCATATCGGCGTTGGAATAATTAGCGACAATTAAATCGTATTTTTCTTTAATCCCATCAATAATTGTTTCAGTGATTTTTTCGGCCTGCATTTCCGGTGATTTGTCATAATGAGTAATAACCTTAGATGCGATTAATTTTCTGGTTTCATTTGAATATGGCTTTTCCTGCCCACCATTAAAGAAATAAGTAACATGAGCATATTTTTCTGTTTCTGCAACCTTAAGAATTTTTTTGTTGTGATTATTCAAAATTTCTGTAAGATGATTTTTAATTTCAATCGAAGGATAGGCAACCTCAGCTTTTGTTTCTTTCTCGTATTCAGTCATAGTGCAGATTGCCAGATTATTTAATTGATTCCTTTTGAATTTATCAAAATTCTTATCAATAAAAGAGTTGCTTAATTGTCTTGCGCTGTCTTCACGAAAGTCCCAAAAGATAATCCCGTCATTATCTTTCATCCCCCCGATAGGATTTTGGTTTATGTCCGTGATAACCAGCGGTTTGATATAGGTGTCAGTGATATCCGAATCATAAAATTCTTGTATTTTTTTAATTGGATCCGATGTTTTTTCGCCAACACCATTCGCGATTAAATTGTATGCGGTTTCGGTTCTATCCCAATTGTCGTTTCGGTCCATGGCGTAAAATCTGCCGATAATTGAAGCAATTTTCCAATTTGGATTTATTAATTTATTCTGTAATTCCGAAATAATTTTTACACCTTCCTTTAATGGCGCGTCCTTTCCGTCAGTAAAAACATGTAATCTTAAATTTTGAATTTCATTTTGTTTTGCTAATTTTAAAAGCATATAGACATGTTCTAAATATGAGTGCGCATTCCCACTCGATAAAAGACCGATCAGATGCAAAGTGGAATTATTTTTGTTGACATGTTCAACGATTTTCAAAAATGCAGGATTTGTGAAAAATTTTCCGTTTTCGATATCCTTAGAGATTCTTGGTAAATATTGGTAGATGATTCTTCCACTGCCAATGGTTAAGTGTCCAACTTCAGAATTTCCTGCTTCTTTCCATGGCAAACCAACAGCTTCTCCTGATGACTGAAGCGAACAGTGTGGGTAATTTGTTTCTAATAATTTTAGATTAGGGGCGTTTGCATTATAAATAGTATTGGTTTGGTTTGGTCCTCCTATTCCCCATCCATCTAAAATCGCAAGTATAATCGGTTTCATAATTCTATTTTAACAACAAAGAACGTGTTTGACAAACTGACTCGGCTTTGATAAACTAAATTTATTGAATATTAATTCTTTGATACTGAAAACTATTATTTAATCTTAAACTAAATATGGATTTTGTGGTCAAAGCAAAAATTTATGACAATAGGATTAATTCCACTTATAGTGGCGATAGCTGCTTTGGTTGTGGGGTCGCTTTTGGGTTATGTAGCACGCCAATCAATAGCCAAAAAGCAGGCCAATACAGCCGAATCAAGAATAGAAAAATTAGTTAATGAGGCAAAAGCACAGGCACAAGAAATAATTTTAAAAGCAAAAGATAAAGCGGTCAAAGCGTTAGACGAAATTAAAAAAGAAGAAATCAGGCGTCAAGACGAATACAGAAGGACACAATCAAGATTAGAAAAAAAGGAAGAAACATTAGACGCTAAAGACAAAAAATTAGAAGGCGTAGAGAAAGATTTTCAGGAAAAAGTCGAAAAAGTAAGAATCATAAAAACAGAGTTAGAAACATTAAAACAGCGAGAGATAGAAATATTGGAAAAAATTTCTAAACTTACCGGAGAAGAAGCAAAACAGCAAATTTTAAAATCAGTTGAAGAGCAAAATAAAGAAGAAATTTTTTCTAAAATTAGAAAGCTGGAACGAGATGGCAAGGAAGAATTAGAAAAAAAAGCAAATGAAATTATGGTCACTGCCCTACAAAGATATGCTTCTTCACAGGCAGGAGAAGTGACCACAACTACGGTTACTTTGCCGAATGATGAAATTAAAGGGAAAATTATCGGTCGAGAAGGGAGGAACATTAAAACATTGGAAAGATTAACTGGCGTAGAAGTAATTATTGATGATACGCCGGAAACGTTAATTATATCTGGATTTGACCCAACCCGTAGACAGATTGCTAAAATGGCTTTGGAAAAATTGATGTCTGATGGGAGAATTCAGCCTGCGAAAATTGAAGAAATGGTTGATAAGGCCAAAACAGAGATTGAAAATAAAATTAAAGAAGCTGGAGAATCAGCAGTTTATGACGTTGGCGTTGTGGGTATGGACGCAAGATTAACAAGTCTTCTCGGTCGTTTAACATTTAGAACCAGTTTTGGACAGAATGTTTTACAGCATTCTGTTGAAGCAGCGCATATCGCCGGGATGTTGGCCGCAGAACTGGGGGCTGATGTCGTGGTATGCAAAAAAGCAGCCCTACTTCACGATATCGGGAAGGCAATTGATCATGAGGTTCAAGGCACTCATATTGAAATCGGTATTAGAATATTAGAAAAATTCGGGATTGATAAGAAAATAATTGATGCGATGAAATCGCATCATGGCGATTATCCGTTTGAGACAATTGAAGCATCAATTGTTCAAGCCGCAGAAGCGATTTCTGCTGCGCGACCAGGTGCGAGAAAAGAAAATTTGGAAAATTATCTTAAACGATTGGAAGAATTAGAAAAACTTGCAACTAGTTTTCCGGGAGTAGAAAAAGTTTATGCGATTCAGGCAGGACGCGAAATCAGAGTATTTGTTAATCCCGAAAAACTTGATGATTTAAAATCATATCAATTAGCAAAAGATATTGCCAAAGAAATTGAAAAAGAATTAAAATACCCCGGAGAAATAAAAGTAATGGTAATTAGGGAGACTCGTGTAATCGAGTACGCAAAATAATTGGTTACCCTTGTTGCTTAGAAAGGAGCGAAACTTTTCGAGCGAATAAGGAATTAAAAAAATAAAAACCCGACAATAACGTCGTGGTTTTTATTTTTGAAGCGGGATACCGGACTTGCGCCGGTCCCTCGACCTTGGAAGGGTCGCGTACTACTGCTATACTAATCCCGCATATTTATTAATTTGTAACCGTATCTAGCCATCCCAAAATTCTTCTTTGTAGCGTTACGCCAAACTTTGAGTTCCCGTTGCTTCTTATTGTGAGATGAGCCGTGCCGTGTGGAAGTTTATTTTTTCTAATTATAGATTTTTTTGTACGTATATCTATTTGTGTTTTTCCGAACTGATTTTTTGGAATGCCGGTTGTTCTTGACCAGAAATTAATTGATTTTTTAATGTTATTGTCTGGATATAAGTGAAGTGCTAAATTAAAATTTTTAATCGTGAGACCGCAAATATTTTCAAACCACTTTATTGCCAATTTGATTATATTCGGATTAGAATTTATTATTCTAATTGTCCCATTACTGGATTTGCTTCCTTCACCCAAATATAAGCCAATTCCCAATAACCAAAGATCTCTTTTTGTTAGTTTGCCCAGTTCTCTTTTGGCAAGCCTTTTCATTTTTAAAATACTTGCTACTTTTTGATTATGTCTTATCTGACCGGATTTCGCCGGTCCTTCTTTTATTCTTTTAATTACCGTCGCGTTCGGAGTATAGGGGAGTTCTTTTAGCCAATCACTTAGAGTGCTTTTTGATACTTCCAATTTTTGGCTAATCATATTATATGAATAGCCTTTTTTACGATAATAAGTGGCTTTTTGTCTGATGTTGATAAATTTCATAATAAATATAGTCCGAACTGACCATATTATTATACCATAATATAATAAAGGGTACAATAATATTGACATTCGGGGAGCCGGGATTTGAACCCGAGCTACATGCTCCCAAAGCATGCGTACTACCACTATACTACTCCCCGGCAAGTCTAACTTGCTTCATTTTTTTTAGTATACAGTATTTGTATTTTGTAGTCAATTATGGTATATTAGGGGCATATGAAAAAATATATTATTTTATTTTTAATAATTGCGGGTATGGTTTTGCCAGCGGTATCTTTTGCTGGAATGCCGGATTTTAATGGTCCGTTTGTGATTTGTGGGACGAGCACAACAGATCCCTGTACTTTGTGTGATATATTTAAAATGGCACAACTAATTATCGATACAATTATTGGATTTTTGGGGTTTATCGCTGTTCCGTTTTTGATTGTTGTTGGCGGTTTTATGATTTTATTGCATGGAGCTAGTCCAGATTTAGTAACTAAAGGCAAAACCGTAATAAAAAATGCAATTATTGGTTTTATTATTGCCTTATTGGCATGGACGATAATTAATATGATTTTTCTCGCATTAGCTGGCGGTGATAATGGGGTGGGTAAAATTTTTAACGCTCCATGGAACGAAATAAAATGTGAGGGAGGGGGAATCAATGAAGATGGAGATAATAACGAGGTTACACCGGGCAAATATTGTGTTTGTGAAACCCCCGTATATGATTTAAACCCAAACGATTCAACGGCATCTATTATTGGAACCAATGCCAAGGTTTATAGTGATTTTGCCGATCAGGAAGAGTGCGTTGAGAAATGTGTTAGTGCTAATGCCCCTACTTATTGTCATCCTTCGCTAAAAATGGACGCAGCGAAATTATATTGTGCTGATCTTGCTGGACTGGACAGTAAATCGGCCTGCACACTAAAAAAAATTACAAATAATTGTCGAATTGGAAATTGTTCCAATCTTTATAATAGCAAGGAAGAATGTGTTAACGCCTCAAAAACCACATTTAAATCAACATGTTTTTTAGACGGACAAGAGCTTTGTAGGTGCGATACTACTGCAGGAAGAAGCGTTTGCAATAAATCTTCTAGTACATATGTGATTTATCAAATCTATAAAGAAAATCCCACAGGAAGTGATACGGATTTATCTGGTTGTGGGGGAACGTCCGATACTTATTGTCGTTTAAATTGTCAGTATCCGAAATGTGATGATGGAAGCGCGGAAACAAGTGTTTGTGATGAAATAAAAGATTCTTTTGCTTGTTTTGACGGATATACATGTAAAAAAATGATAGAAAGTCAGACAACTGATGCTTGTTATGAATTAAAACAAATTTTAAATTGTATGAAAGGGAAATTAGATGCGCCTGATAAAATAATTACTTCTATTTCTGATAACAGTCCCGACGCATTCGGCGCTCTCGGAAGATGTTTTAATCCAACCTCGAATTGGAAATTATGTGGATCAAGTAAAGATTCTTGTGGCGGAGAATGTTGCGGGCATTCATTATGTAGTTTGCATTATGGCGGAAAAGCTCGGTCAGATTTTGGTTCAGGAAGTATCCTCGGAAGTACTTGTGGGATAGGAGGCGCAGATTGTCGTAAATGTTCTTGGGCGGTCGATTTTGCGAATGGTACAAGTTTTGATAATCTAAAAAAAGCAACTGAAGATTGCGCTGAAGAGCTTTGGGATGGGAACATGGAAGAAATATATATTTTAAAAGAAGGAAATCACAATCATTTACAATTAAATGGTGTTGCCAAATATCATAAATGTAAATAAGTGAAATAAATAATTAATTTATATTAAAAAATTTTTATGAAAAGTCCAGAAAACAATAAACCAAACGTAGATCCAAAAAACTTGGAAGATTTTTTGAAGAACGGAATAGGTCAGAAAGCGAAATGGGAGGATCGTTTTAAAAACGCAGAAGAGGTAAACGAAGAAGAATCAACCGAAAAACCAGAAGAACCAAAATCTACAGCAATAGAAGAAAAATTTGAAAAAAAGGAAAACAAGAGCAAGAGGAAAACTAAATTTTCTGAAAATACAGAAAAAAAAGAACCAGAAAAAATTGTTAGAAAAAAAACTAAAAACCCCGAAGAATTAAAACCAGAAATGGTTGAATCAGAAGATAAGTCAATTAAAGGATTATTGCCAGAACATAAAAATCTCAAAAAAAATCCAGAAGAATTAAAGAAAATTTTAGCTGGTGGAAAAAACTGGAAAGATTCGGTTCCACCCTTAAAGCCCAAAAAGATAGAAAGTAAGCCCGAATTATTAATTTTTGAAGAACTGACCGTAACAATAAACGATTATATTGCTAGTTTGGAGAATAAACTTGATAAGTTTAACGAAGAGCAAGCGAAAAAAGAATTAGAAAAAATAATTGAAATGGGAGATAGGGCTGGATATTTTTTGGGTAATGCCGAAGAATATGCTAAAACTAGAAATTTAGATGAAGAAAAAATAACAAAATTATGCAACGAATTAAGAGACGCTCGAAACAGATTAAGGAAAACATATATTAGTATTGCTGACAAGGCAGGAATTAAAAAAACAAAAAAAGAAATTCCTCCCGCAGAAAAAGATGCGCCGTTAGTAGAAGACATGTTAACAAACTGGCCAGAAGAAGAGCCCGTAGAATACGATTTTTTAAAAGAGAAAAAAGAAGAGGAAAAAAATAAAGAGGTACCATCAATAGATGAGTCGTTAGTAGAAATAGCCAAAAACGTTGAAATTCCCCAAAAGAAAGAATCTTTTAAAAAGAAAAAAATATCTCTTGAAGAAAAATGGCAAGAAGATTTATCTGATTATGCCACCTGGGAACTCGAGGAGGAACAAGAAAATGTGAATAGAAAAATTAATAATTTAACTGAGGCATCAAAAATTGCAACGGATGAGAATGATAAAAGGTTGATTTTGCAAGAAATCGAAAATTTAAATAAAAAAGCAGGAATAATCGGAAAAATTTTGTTTGAACGCAAGCAAGAACCAGAAATCAGTAAACCAAAACAAGCACAAGAAAATGAGCAAGAAATTCTTGGGGGCATTGAAGGATTTACGTCTGGAGAAAAAATCGTAGAAAAAGACGCATTGGGGGGAATAAATGAAAAAATCGGACAAAAGGAACAGGAAATAAAAGAAATTAAAAAAAGATTAGATGCATATAAATTATGGGGTCCGTGGGGGAAACAAACAACCGGACGTGATTTTAATTGGTATGTAGATGCTGGGAATTTAAAAATATTTAAAAAAGAATTAAAAAAACTTGAAAAAGAAAGAAAGCAAGAAATTAAGCAATCTAAAAAATATAAAGGACATGGGCCAGAAAATACTGAATTTGCGAAAGAAGAAAAAGAAATCATATTAAGCCCAAAGAAAAAACAAGGATTTTTTGCGAGAATATTTGGGAGGAAAGAAAAAACACCGAAGGGGCCAAAAATACTTTCAGAGAAAGAACTTCTAGGGGCAGTCAATAGAGATAGAAAATTTAAAAAGTCAATGAGAAAAAGGTATAGAACAAAATACAAGGAATAATTTTCCGCCCTCATAGCTCAATGGACAGAGCACTTGCCTTCTAAGCAGGTGATGTAGGTCCGATTCCTACTGAGGGTATTTGCATGAAAAAAGATAAAATCTTTATTTTTTTAATCATCGCGTTTATTGTATTCGGATTTATTCTTTTTGATATTCCTCGTACCATTTTTGTAGGACGAGGAAATTTTTTAATTGATTTAATAAAAAAACCGGAACCTTTTCCGGCAAAGGGAATTTATGTTACATTTAGGACCGCTGGTAATGGCAGAATGGATGATTTAATTAATTTAATTAAATCAACGGAATTAAATGCGATTGTTATTGATTTAAAAGATTATACGGGCAGAGTTCCGTTTGAAACAAATAGCGATATTATCAAAAAAATAGGCTCGGAAAAGATTTTTATTAAAGACATCAAAGGGTTAATTAAAAAACTGCATCAAGAAAATATTTATGCAATTGCGAGAATCGCTGTCTTTGAAGATAATTATTTGGCCAGAGAAAGAACTGATTTGGGGTTAAGAAGAATGGGTGGTGGTATCCGGGAAGACAATAATAGTTTGGCCTGGGTTGACCCGGCATCTCGAGAAGTTTGGGATTATAATTTAGAAATTGCCAAAGAAGCAGTCCGAGTTGGTTTTGATGAAATAAATTTTGATTATATTCGTTTCCCTTCCGATGGAGACACTACAAATATTGTTTATCCTTTTTGGGACGGAAAGACTTTAAGAAAAGAAGTCATGCGACAATTTTTCGAATATATCAATCAAAGGATGAAACCGCTGGGAACCCCAATTTCGGCAGATTTATTCGGTCTAACCATGAGCACCACCAATGACTTGGGAATTGGACAATGGTTGGAATATGCGATTCCGTATTTTGATTATATTTGTCCGATGGTTTATCCGTCACATTATCCAAATGGATTTATGGGTTTTACTAATCCAGCTGAGCATCCTTACGAAGTAATTTTTGCAGAATTAAAAAAGGGCAATGAAAGATTGGCAAGTTTATCGGCATCAAATCCGGATTTGAAATTAGCAAAAATCAGGCCATGGCTTCAGGACTTTGATATGGGAGCAATCTATGACGGAAAGATGATAGGGCTGCAAAAACAGGCAACTGATGATGCTGGAGGATTTGGCTGGCTTTTGTGGAATCCAAAGAATATTTATACTGAAAGCGGGTTATTAAAAGAGGAATAGTTTGACTTAAAACCGATTTTAAATTATCATATGTAGAATATGGTGCCCATAGCTCAACGGTTAGAGTTCTGGTTTGTGGAACCAGCTATACGGGTTCGATTCCCGTTGGGCACCCCATCGTGCACGAATAGAGGCAATCGCCTCTATTTTTGCTCTATTTAGAGGCATTTTGGTTGGTTCTAACCCTATATATTCCTTTTCCAGTGCAGGATAGTCATTTTCTATCTCGGCAAACCACTCATTCGGCTCAATCAAGAGCTTTTGGTCTTTGATTATAGGCATTTTACCAAGTGCCATTAGTATTTCTTTTTTCAGTTCTAACCCTCCCGTTAAAAACGCTTTGCGGGCATAGGTTACAAAACTGAAAGTTTTTTCTGTTAGCTCTAACCATTTTTCGGCTCGTGTCTCGGTCTCTCGCAAATTTTCTTTGAACTGGGCGATTTTGCTTTGGAGCGTGTTCTTCTCTTTGATAAAAGTTTCGTCATCAATCAACTGGCGGTATCTCATTTTAGTAAGTTCGTCCAGCTCCTTTTGGGTTTCTACCAAATTTTTATGTCGCATTTCATAAATCTTCGTCCTGTCTTCAATCTCGGTATCATTTTTTTTATTTAATCCCCCCAAAGCCCAATTCAAAAATTCTGGCAAGATGGTATGTTTCTCTAATTCTCTTTCAATTTGTAGTTCCAACTCTTTTTCTGACACCATTTTTCTTTGAGAACAGTTTATATCTTTTTTCTTTCTGGTGCAGTGGTAGTAGGTGAATGTTTTAATTTTCCCCGTGCTTTTAATAAGTTTTGTATGACTTTCTGCAGTATGAAGACAACCGCATTCTCCGCAACGAATAAATCCCGTGAAAGCAAATTCGTGTTTCTGTGGTCTCGGTTTCCCTTTTCTGCCAAGAAGCATTTGCACTCGGTCATATTCTTCAAGGGTAATCATTGGTTCGTGTTTGCCTGCGTATTGTTTGCCGTCCCATTCAATAATTCCCGCATAAAATATATGTGCGAACATCTTATAGACAACACTACGTGAAAGTTCTTTGTTTCCCCCTCTTTTATGTTTTAGCGTTCTCAAGCCCCATTCTTTCGTTGCGATTTCAAGTATCTTTGGTGGGGTGTAATTTCCCGTAAGCATTAAGTCCCACATTTTACGAACGAGATTAAATCGTTCGGGGTCTTTAATGATTGTTTTTTCCAGCCTGTCGTTTAGGTAGCCAATGGGAGCGATAGAAGGAAGCCAGCCCCTGTTTAACTTTCCTTCAACGCCCCTTTTTGTATTTTTCCGTAAATCTATAATAAATTGATTTGCCATTCCACTCTCCACGTTGAAAAGTAGAACATTATCATCTGGGAGATATTGTTTGTCTATGGTCTGAATTGATTTAAGTATTCCTTGTTGCAATAACCAGCTTAATTTTCCACTATCAATGGGATTACGAGACAGGCGGTTTATCTGCCAGCATAAAATTCCGTCAGCTTCGCCGTTTTCAATCTGTTGTATCATTTCATCAAAAATAAGACGATTATTGGGTTTCTTCGCAGATTTTGCTTCTGTATAAGTTTTTTTAATATCCAAATTCAAATCACTGGCTAATTTTTTTAGCCGATTTATTTGGTCATCAATGGATTGAATTTGTCGGTCTTCGCTCTCCGATGACTTTCTGGCATAAAGGAAGTATTTAATTTTGTTTGTTTCTTGTTTCATATATTTAATAATTAAATTACAGAAAGGGACAACTCTCGGACACAGATGCCTTTGCAGACAAACTGTAAGAGTTGCCCCCTTCTATCAACAAAGGCAATCATCTGTGTCCATCTTTATTATAACTCTTTACCCTTTTCCAAGCAAGTGATTATATTTTGAAAGAAAACTTATGAGGTTTGTATTGTTTCTCATCTCCTTTTTTAGGTAACTTTTATATTTTCTTGTCATATTGCCCTTATAGTATTTTCTTTTTATGTTTTTTTCCAAATCTTCTAATTCGGGAATACTTGTTACGGGATACTCGTCTCTGTTGCTTCTATAAACCAAATCATAACAATGCCGACATCCAAAATAATCTCCATCTTTATAAAGCACGCCTACACGTCTACCACAATAATTACCATTTTTTGTTAATGAACAAACAAACCAGTGCCTTACGCCACCATAATGACACGACGTAGTAGCCAATTGAACCTTGTAATCAAAATCTTTCTTCTCGCCCGTATCATTGTTTGTTTGCGTATAAATGAATTTTATATATTTTTCATTTTCGTTAATACAAGATTGTATTCCTATCCTGCCCGTATTTTCTCCGTTTCTTGACCAGCTAACTGTTCCATATTCTATGCCGTCGTCAAAAAATCCGTGTTTTTTCAGAAAAGAAGTTGATATTTGTTTTACTTGGTAGGTTTCTGTTTTGTTTGAATAACTCTGTCGTCCCATATTTTTTTCTCTAAGTTTTTACCGAAATCATTAAGGATTAACGCCACTATTAAGCCAAACAAATGCTAATTTAATTCATCAATTTTGCTAAACGAACCCATTTTATTCTTCTTCAGAAATATCAACATCAACAGCCATTGGCAGGATTGGTCTTTCTCCCGAACGAGTGGCTTGGATACGTTGTAATTCGTGAAGTGCCTTATAGATACCTCGTTCAATGCTGGTTTCGTAACGGATTAACTTACCATAGGTGTCGTGATTAGCAAAATCATAACTTAGTGCTTCTCCAATGCTTCTTTTTTGTATTTGCCCATTCCAATTCTCGTATTCACAGTCTTTTTCCATCATTTCTTTTTCAATCTTCATTACTCGTCCCAACCTCCAAGTATTAGCCACAATTCTATCCACCAATATGTTCTCCAACTCTGAAGCGGGTTTCAAATCGCTTCTCAATTGTTTATTTATTTCTATAAGAGCGTTTTCATCCTCACTGGGCAATAATACCATTTTAGTTAATAATCCGTGCTTTATGGCATTGTATCTGCTTATCGCTTTGCCTTCTTCGGTTTTTACACCACCGAGTTTAGCATTTTCTCGGTTCGCTTCTAATTGTTTTTGTGATATTTGATTCATAATTATTTATTTACTATTAACTGTTATTGTGCTGTAATCACATCTTTTTTTATCGTGTCAGCAAACTCCTAAATCTGATTTACCCCACTCTGCGTTTCACTATTGTTTTGGGCGGGAGATTTAATGGATAGTGCGGTAGGGTAAATTAGCATTTTACGCTTATCATTGGGGTCTGCTTCTTGCACGATTAACCCAGCCGTTTCTAACATTGGCAAAATCTGCTGGCGTAGTTGAGCGGTATCTAACATCCGACCATAGACCTCAAAATGCTTTTGTAGTAATTCCTGTCGTGATAAGCCAATCAATCCCGTTGCTTCTGCAAAGCCCTCGCTCCTATTGCCGTTTCTGTCATTCCACGCCTTTAATATGACTTCTTGATAAAGATTATAGATATATGGCGGTAAATTAAGTTCTTGACTTACAGAGATGGTATCCCAAACCTTGAATGCTTGTTCAATGTCATCTTCGTTGGCAATAATTGTTGTGCCAGTTCTTTCCCGCCACCAGAGATTTATGAGAGCAAATGATTTAATAAGCGAAGTAAGACGTTTAATATCTCGTTGATGTCTGGGTTTTAATACTTTATTTTCGCTAAAGAATTTATCAATTACTTTTTGATGGCTCGCAATTTTAATTTCCTTGATACCCTCCAGTTTTATTGCTCGTATGCGTTCTTTAAGTAATTTTCGTTCTGGATTTTCATTGAGCCAATCCTTATAGCTTTCGGCATCCGCCTCTTTTTTAATACTCTCTAAAATCCCTTGCCTGATTTTTTCGTGATTAACTTCTGGGCTCAATAGCAAAAATCGGGTTGCTTCTTGCTCATCAATTCGTAATCCCGCAGTGCAGAAAATCACCGAAGGATAACCTTTAAGTAATACATTTTTTGTTTTTAACCCGAACTTTTGACTTTTGTCAGTTATTTTTACATTTATTTCTTTCTTGTCGTGGGATAACAGCGGTCTTAATCTTTCCAAAAGCTGGGTGTGCGGTTGGTCAAGAAAAACTAAAATCTTGCGGGACAAATCTACCACATAACCCTTCATATCTTTATTCCACTCGCCAACATCGTGAAAAAATGCCGTAGGACTACAATAAGCAAGCTCCATTACATCTTCTTCTGGAAATAGCCGAGCAATTTCAGTAGGGATATAACTTTTGCCAGTAGATGAAGGTGCATTAAAACTGATATTGAATTGAGCATTTTCGGTATATGCGGATAGTTCACAAAGAAAGGTTACGATTTTATTTTCTTCATCTTGTTTAATTGTTAATCCAAGTATCTCAATTAAATCCTGTGATGATAACGGCTGAAATTGTGAAGTATCAATCTTTTCTGGATACCCTTTTGCGTGTTTGCCAAACAAGTCATCAGAGTTGCCATTAAGTTTCACAAAATAATCAGTAATGTCGCCACCATCACCGAGTTCTTGTGGTAATGTGATTATGTATATTTCATTTTCAGTATTCTCTAATAGTTTTGCTACTTTCTCCGCTCCTTTCTTGCCAGCATCATCATTGTCATAACAGACATAAATTTTCCTACCTTTTCCTACCTTTTCGCACCATTCCTGTTTGAACGTCATTGCTCCGTGTGTTGAGGTAATGGCAGATATGTTTTTTGAAAGCAAAGCCAGTCTGTCCAGCTCACCCTCACAAATAACAAGCGGATTGTTATCATTTGTTATCATTTCCCAACCATAAATTTGGGCTTCAACTCCTTTGGGATAAGTAATTTTGTCGTCTCCAACATTCGGGTCTTGTCGTAGCTTAAAAAAACGAAAAATCCCATAAGTATCAGGTATGGGTAAAGTAATCCACCATTTGCCATAGAACTTGCCCCAGCCGAGCTTGTGAGCGTCCACAATAGCATCAGAAATGCCTCTGGCATTCAGATACTGACGGATATTGATTGGAAGTGCCAAGTGGCAAGTTTCAACTAATTCTGCATCAAATTTTGTGGTTTTTTGTGGACTTTTTGTTGGCACTAACTGGTTAAGGGCAATCTCTTGTATCCCATCTCCTAAATGTTTGGCGAGGGTTACAATGTTGCCCTTTTCACCGCATTTTTTACATTCGTATTGTCCAGTTTCAATATCAAAATAAAGATGAGCTTCGCCATTTTTACTATCTTTATCACATTCATTAAAAAGACAACGGGTTATGAGTTCTTTTCCGCTTTCACGAAATTCAATGTTTTTTCTTATTAGATATTCTCTAATTGTAATTGTTTGTAATTCCATAATTTTATAATGTTAAGATTTGTTAAGGTTTATATGTCGCCAGTTTCTCGGCGACGTTCCTGTAATTGCCGATATTCAGTTTCGGTCATTGGTTTGTAAATCAACTCCACCAGACGAAGTAATTTTGTTCCATTTTCAAGAGCTTCTTCACGACTAATCTCACGATTAAATCGTTTTTTAACCAGTTCTTGATATTCGGTTATCATTTCGTCTGACATCATTGGATTTATTCCGAGTATATGCGGTTCTTCAACATTTTCGTATTATCAAAGAACGCTCTTGCTTTAATTGTTAATCTGTCAGCCCAGTAGTCATCAACGACTTTTTCAATGCCAATTTCTCGGCGAAAGATGAATTGAACTTTACGTGGGTTGATTTTGTCTAAAGTAAGCAACGTAAAATCCGCCGTTACTAAGGCGGTGGCACAACCCAAGTCATAGGTTGCATACACTTTATCTCCCTCCAAAGGAATATATTGTAATTCCTCATCTATATTGTCTTTGTGTAATTTTTTGGTCATATAATTTTATTTGGTTAATTGTTTAAGACGACCTTTCGGCATTTTTGTCAGAAAACAAAAAGTAGCCTCTTCTTTTAGGCTACTCTTATGGGTTTGAGTCAAGGTAGATTTTTGTGAGTGATTTGGTGAGTCGGTTGACTCACTATTCAAAATTTTCTTTTATTATACGCACACGAGCGTTTCTGTAATCCAAAAATTTTTTAATTTTAACTCTGCCTCTTATTTTAGAATTGATTTTATACACGGCATCTTTAACCCATCGTGGACTTTTATTAAAATTGCCCATAGAAAAACTATCTTCTAAATCTTGTTCTTTAATCCATTCGCCGATAGGTATGTTTTTTGTAAATAATTCTTGGCAAATAATATATTGGTAGTCTCCAATATCTGCGATATGTATAGATTCATTTCCCAACAAAATATCACCATTTATTGTATCAAATTTTGGTATTTTTTTGTCTTCTTTTTGTTCGCTTGTCTTGATTTTAACCGTCCGTTTATTTTTTGATTTTGCAGAATGAGTTATAAGTCGTTCATAGTTTCTATTAACAATTTCATCGCTATTATCAGTTAATTTTTTGGCACGCATTATTAGTTCTTTGGCTTTTCTTAGATTTTCTTTGTTCTCGTAGATAATTGCCAGATTATTTAGTGCCGAAGATGATTCGTTGTGTGTTTTTAGATATTCTTCATAAACATACTTAGCTTGTTCATCATCATTTTGTTCCTTTAAGGAATAAGCTATTTCAAATAGCCCGCTACCGCTGGCTTCGCCGATAGTTGACAGATTTTGTATATCGTCTTTCAAATAATTAAATAAATCTACTATGACAGAGTATTTTTTAAGTTTCCATAGAGTTTCAATGTCAAATTCAAAAGTAAATTCTATATAACTCAAAAGTGAACTGCCTGACTTTTTAAGAATTGTCTTTATGTGGTCTGCATAATTATTCAAAAATTCATCCGAGCATCGCTCAAGACTTGTGTATGGGCTTAAATAGTCCCTATTTTCATCTTTCCCTGAAGTTTTTAATGCGTATTTCATTGCCTCGTCGTAATCCTTTTTAAGATAAAAATAATCTGAACATATTGCGTTAAAAAATCTGCTTTGTGGATAAAATAATAAGGCGTCCTTTATAAATTTTATGCCATTTTTAAGATTAGTTTCTTCTGTTGCTGTAAGTTTTCTTTCAACTTCACGCTCGGATTCTCGTTCTGGATTGGGTAAGTTTTCGTGTAATACATATGACAATAGTCCCTTTATTTTTGCCCTCGTTAAATCATCAAGAGAAAGTTTTAGAGCATCTTTTAATGCCTTATTAGCAAAATCTTTATAATCAAAATCGCACGTAAGAAGCGTAAATTCATTCATAGAAAGCGGAAACTCTTGGATAATGTCTTTTATTGCTTGTTTGTTGCCTGTTTTGATATAACAACTCAGTAAATAATACATACTCATTATAGTCTCATTGAAGTTGTCAGTGTCTTCTTGTATTGTTTCCAAAAAACAATCTATGGCTTTTTTATATTTATTGCTTTCATAATACAACACTCCCTCAAATAGTTTCATTAAGCACTTACCATAGGTTGAGGTGTTTAATAGTTTTTTGGCTTCGTTAAATCTTTTTAATTTTAACAACGCCCTGAATAAAGTTAATCTTAAGTGCTCATATGTCGTCCATTGATGATTACCAAGCAATTGTTTGTGTTTCAAGATAAGCTTCTCGCAATCTCTATATTTTTTGTTATTGAATAGGTCTCTGGCAACTTCATCAATAAAAAATTCATTATCGGGAAATTTTTCCAATGCTTGCTTTGTAATACCGAATCTTCTAATTTTATTTTCTTCAAATCTTTTTAATAATCTATAAAAGTCAGGGAAGACGTCTGTGCACTTAGAGGCTTGATATAATTTATATTGCATTGTGTCTCTACTCCACTCAAATAAGTTATTGTCCGCAATAAGATAGTAGGGAAGGCAGGAGGCTTCGTTCTTGTTTGCGAAGAAATCCATTTCATCTTTTATTGCCATATTTAGAAATTCTCTTGCTTTGGTTCTGTAGTTATTATTAGAATTTTCTAATACAATAAAAACCCACCCTACGAAGGTGGATTGATACGGCGTAAGTGTTTTTTTAAGATATTTTATTTCTTGGGATTTTTGATTTTCCCCATCAACAATAGAAAACTTAATTAAGATTTTTTCTTTATCTTCTTTTATCAATTCGGGTTTAATTTCAATGCCGTGCTGACTGTCTTTTTTGGGTTCAGTTTTTATGCCAAAGTTTTTAGCCCGCTCTAAGGTTACTTTAATTGTTTTGTCCCAGAACATAGAGTAATTGTAATTTAACGTTTGCAGATAAATTATTTCTGCGATATTATAAAGACAATAATACAATACCAGAAAATTTAGATAAAATCAAGTCAAAATTTAGCAAAAATTAACAATTTATATTGCCCAACACTTATTTTAAGCAGTGGTAATCAAACTCCCAACCAAGATATTAAGCTCCTCATTGAGCACTCTTGGTTGGGTCAATAACAGGAATGTTATTGGGTGGTCGCAAGATTACCGCTCGTGGGGAGCTTTGTGTTTTTCACGAGATAAAACCCAACCAAGATATGAAAAAATTACAATTACAATCGGTAGCGAAAGCTACCACAAATCATTTTGATATTGAAAAAGCCAAAGGCAGACCAATGCTCCAGTGGGTCGGCAAGAGACCTTTGGATAAAATTGAATACTATCCCGCCCAAGAGAAAGAATTTTACGGCGACAAAAATTCAAAAGATTTCAATAGGTTATTTTGGGGCGACAATCTTCAGGTATTAGCCCATCTTCTTAAAGAGTATCGTGGTAAAGTTGATTTAATTTATATTGACCCACCATTTGATAGCAAGGCTGATTATGTAAAGAAGGTTCAATTGCGAGGTGAAAAAATAGATGGTGTATCACAAAGTTTATTAGAAGAAAAACAATACACAGACATCTGGGAAAAAGATGAGTATTTGCAGTTTATGTATGAACGGCTCTTGCTTATGCGAGAGCTTCTTTCAGACAAAGGGAGTATTTGCTTGCACGCCGATTGGCACAAGGGTGAGTATTTGAGATTGTTAATGGATGAAGTTTTTGGTGATGAGAATTTCCAAAATGAAGTTATTTGGTATTTTACCAACGGAACATTAAAGAATGTTACAAGGGCATTTGCCAATCAACACAATAATCTCTTTATTTATAATAAAAATAAAAATCTTCACCTATTTAATGAACTCCGTGAAGAAAGCATCTCGCAGAATTTAGAGGAAAGATTTGGTAAATATGCAAACGAAGAAGGACAAATTTTTTATGGAGACGTAAAAAATATAGAGAAATCTCTTCTTGAAAGAGTAATTCCGAGATTTATTAGAGAGAATGGTAAAGAGCCTCAAGATGATGATGTGATTTATGAGCTTAAGGGAATTAAGTTAAAAAGTGTTTGGAATATACCGCAGGTAAGAAGTGCTGAATATCCCACCGAAAAACCACCCGAATTGATAAATCGTATAATAAAGGCTTTTTCTAACGAAGGCGATGTTGTTGCTGATTTTTTTGTTGGCTCTGGCACAACTTCTGCTGTTGCACAAAAGCTCGGCAGAAAATGGCTTGCTTGTGATATTAACTTGGGAGCAATTCAAACAACAACAAAACGACTTAATCAAATTATTCAAGAACAGCAAAAAGGACAGCCGAAACTTCTTAAGGAATATAAGGGTTTGTCAGCATTCAAAATTTACAACGTAAATGATTATGATGTTTTCAAAAACGAAATTGAAGCAAAAGAAGTTGTCATAGAGATGTATGGCACAGAACCAATCAAGCGAAGTTATTTTGATGGTGTTTTGGACAATAACTTTGTGAAAGTAATGCCAATAAACCGAGTGCTGAACAAGTTAGACATAAAAACAGTGCTCAAAAATGTTGGAGATAAAATTGATACTTTCTCGGTAAAGAAAAAATCAAAATCAGGTGAGGCGGTTTATGAAGAAGGCGTTTTGATTATTGCTTCTGGTGTGGAGCTTGATGTGCACGATTTTTTGAAAAAGGAAAACAAGACGGGCGTGAAAGTTGAAATCAGAGACATCCTCACCGACAAGAAAAATCTCATCTTTAAGAAAAAGCCAGAAGCCAAGATTGAAGTAAAAACCAAAGACAAAAAACTTTTAATAGAAATCAAAGAATTTTATTCTCCGATTTTGATGAGAAAGTTAGAACTTGAAAACGGAAAAATTCTTAAAAAAGACCATCAAGCAAAAGTTGAAGATTTTAAGCAAATTGTAGATAGCGTAGCAATTGATATTGATTATAATGACAAACTTTTTAATGCTGAAATTATGGATTTACCGAGCAAAAAAGAACTTATTAAATCAAAATACGATTGGGAATATCCAAAGAAAGGAAAATACACAATTGCGGTAAAAGTCGTTGATGTTTTGGGCGAAGAATACTTTGAAACATTTGAAATATCAATATAGTTCTATGGAAAATCCATTTTTACAACATATCCAACAAAAAGTTACTGTTTGGCGTGATGAAAACTACAAAGGAGCGGAACGAGAAACACTCAACATTTTAACCCACATAAAGCGAGTGGGTTTTTTGCATAAACCACAAGTTGAAGCGTTAGAAACCTATATTTATCTGAAAGAAGTTGTTGGTAATAAATCTTCATTAGAGGTGTTCAAATCTCTTTTTGAAAATGAAAAAGATATGCTTTTGGGACTTGGCGTATCACGAGATGAGGCGTTTGATTTACTTGGCAATAAGAAAAAAATTGAAACATTGATGACAGACAAGTTTGGTGTTTCCGATTATCCCAATCAAGTATATGCTCTTACGATGGGTGCGGGTAAAACAATTTTAATGGCGGTGATGGCAACTTATGATTTTGTGCTTTCCTTCTATCATCCAGACGATAAACGCTTTGCTAAAAATGCTATGGTATTTGCTCCAGATACTACGATTATTGAGAGCCTAAAAGAGATAAAAACATTTGATTATACACGAGTAATTCCAAAAGAGTATCAAAATATATTACTTAACATCAAATATCATTATTTGGAAAGTCCAGAAACACCACTTTCACCAATCGGTAATTATAATATCATTGTTTCCAATTCCCAAAAGATAATCTTGAAAACAAGACGAACAGAAAATAACGCTACAAAACGGCTATTTAGCGATTGGAATGAGCTGGAGAAAAAAGAGATTGAGAATAGGCGTCTTGCCTCTCTTCGTGGACTCTCTAATCTCGTGATATTTGTTGACGAAGCTCATCACTCTTATGGTAAAACGCTTGAAGGAACATTAAAAAAAACAAGACAAACAATTAACTATTTGCACGGCAACACTCCGCTTGTTGGCGTGGCTAATTTTACAGGGACGCCATATATAAACAATAAAATGATTGCCGATGTCGTATATCACTTCGGTTTGAAACAGGGCATAGAAAAAGGTATTTTGAAACAGGTAAGATTTTTTGAATACTCACAAGTGAGAAACGATAAATTTATAAAGGATGTTATTGATAAGTTCTGGGATGAATATGGCGAGAAAAGAATGGAGAGCAGATTGCCCAAAATAGCTTTTTATTCTGCCAGCATTGATGACCTACAAAAAGAATTACGACCCAAATTAGAAGTTATTTTGGCAAACAAGGGTGTTTCACTTGATAAGATTTTAGAATATCACACTGAAGCGGAAGACAACAAAGAAGAATTTTTGAATTGTGATACCATAGATAGTAAGAAGCAGTTTATACTACTTGTCGGTAAGGGCACAGAAGGTTGGAATTGTCGTTCACTTGTTGCGTGTGCGTTATACCGAAAACCAAAGAGTGCAATTTTTGTGCTTCAATCATCTACCAGATGTTTAAGAAGCATAGGTGATAATTCAACGTTTGGTTCAATTTTTCTTTCTGAAGAGAATTACCGTATTTTAGATAAAGAGTTAAAAAACAACTTTGCCACCAACATTGAGGAATTGTCTGCCCAAGAAACAAAAACATTTGAACATACGCTTAAAATTGAAAAAAAGAAAAAGCTGAAAATTACAAAACTACTTAAAGAAATACTTGCTATCCAAAATCAAGACTTAGACAAAATCAAAATTGATATTAGTAAATTCAAGTCAGAGGGATACAATGCTCTTATTGGAGAAGGCGGTATATTCTTAAGTAAGGAAGGACGGGCTGGTTACAAACAAGCACAAGCAACGCAAGAATTAAAAGAAAACGGTAATCTTACTTTTTACGAAGCTATTGAGCTCATCAATCGCTATACTCATTTGCCGTGTTTAACTATTGAGGAAATTTTACAGAAAAATGGTCTATCAAGAAAAGACATCACTGAAAAGACAAATGCAAATATGGCTTTTTTACCGTTTATCATTGGTGGCATTTTGACAAATGCCTATCAATATCAAGAGAAAACTGAAACCGTTGAGGAAGAAATTGAGCTTACTAAGATGTATCCGTTCAAAATAAGCGTTGAGCAGGGCAAAAACATTCTTGTTGTATCCAAAGAGCAGATGGAAGAAGCTCACGGTAAAAGCCGTATAGGTTTCCATATAAATCCATATAATTTTGACAGCACTGATGAAAAAGACCTGTTTAAGTATCTACGGGATGTATTGGATAAAGATGAAGCGATTGTTGATGTTTATTTTACGGGCGGAGCTACTGACACCACTCACAATGATTTTTATTTTGAGTATTTTAGTCCCGACAATAAACGAATAGCCAGATATTTCCCAGATTTTCTGGTTGAAACCACAAAGGGTAGGTTTTTGGTTGTTGAGGTTAAATCCCACAGAGAAAAAGAGGGTTACGAGAAAAACAAACAAGAATACAAAGGCAAAATAGAGAATCTCTTTAGCGAAGTTTTTGCAAAAGAAATTGGCTTTAAGGAGTTTCAGCAAGTAAATAAAAATTTTGAATATCGCATTATTTTTGATGCCTCGCTTCAAAAACGCCAGCAAGAGTTATTAGAGAACATTAAGAAAATCTGATAGAATAAATCTATGAAACTTTATTTTGATATTGACGGAGTGCTTATTGCACAAGGACGGAAACCAGCTAATTATGTAACCGAGTTTCTTAAAATAGCCACAGGAAAACACGATTGTTATTGGTTGACCACGCACTGCAAAGATAATTCTGAAGCTTCGGTTGCCATAAATCACATTAAAGATGTCTTAACCGCCGAAGCTATTTCCTATTGCGAGTTAATCAAGCCCACAGAATGGTCCCTCAAAAAAACTGAAGCGATTGATTTAGATTCCGATTTTCTTTGGTTTGATGACGTATCATTTGATTTTGAAAAAGAGGTTTTAGCTCAACACAATAAATCTGATAGTTTTGTGTTGGTTAATTTAATAAATAACCCCAACCAATTGAAGGAATTGATTAAACTATTATAAACTTATGCTTTTGCCCAAAAAACAATGGACATAACGAGAAACAAAGAAATTAACGAACTTAAAAAATGGAAGCCAAGATATAAATGGATAGAATCAATGACTGTTAATTTGAAAAAACCAGAAAAAGCCAAATATAAATACTACATACCCAAAACACAGGAAGAAGAAAAAGAAATGGAAGATAAATGGAATGTGAAAATGGAGACAATGTTTAATATCATTTTTCCAGAAGGAATTTATAGGGCATTAGAAGATTTTAGAAAAAAGAATAAAAAACAAAGAACAATGAAATAATCTTGACGGATTATTGTATTATTATAAAATTGTTGCTATACTGAAAATACTAATACAATCTATCAAAAAAATTATGAACAACGAAGATTTAATTAAAAAATCCGATATTCAAAAAATCGCAGAAGAAGGAGCGAAAATATACGAACAAATAAAAGTTAATTATGACCCCAAAGAAAGAGGGAAATTTTTAGCAATTGATATTGATAGTAAAAAAGTTTATCTTGGCAATACAAGTGCCGAAGCATTAGAATTGGCGAGACAAAATCATCCTAATAAGGTTTTTTATGTTATAAAGATAGGGTTTGATGTAGCCGAAACTATGTCAAGGTCTTTTGCTGAAGAAATCAAACAATAAATATGCTAAATGGTGTTTTTGTAGAAAACATACCTTTTATAAAAGTTGTTGTAGCTTGGGGGCAATCAGTGCAGGCTCCTTTTGTTGTTTTAGATACTGGCTTTACTGGAGACTTGCAAGTAACACCTAAAATAGCGGAAGAATTGGGTCTTAAGGTTGTTGGGGTAACTAAAACACAAATTGCTAATGGTCAGGTTATTGAAGTTCCCGTAGCTCTTGCAATTGCGTCAATGGAAGGAGCAGTGAATTATATTCAAGTTTTAATATCCGAAAGTATGCCATTGGCGGGTATCAGCTTGCTAACCAAATTTAACTATAAAGCAACAGTGGACTGTAAATACAGGACTGTTGCATTGGAAAAAGTTCAATAATATATAGTGAATAGCACCGTAGGGTAGAATTTGTTATAATTTGATTGGAGTAGTGAGGGTTGGTGTTTTTCGGTCTTCGGATTGAAAACAAGGTTGTAATAAGTCCGCCTTGTGCGGTTAAAAGCAACAGTGGCTTACGGGTGCACCAAGAGTGCTACTCCAAGAAAAAGCTCCCATTTCTGGGAGTTTTTTTATTTCCAAACAACAGTGTATTGCACTATAGGGTAACTTAAATTTCAACCTTCGGTCTTAAGTCGGGTATATAAATATACTCAGTTTGTCGCTGTATAATAGTTCTAACGTTGTTCACAGTGCGACCCAAATAAAATCACCTTTTAATGAAGGTGATTTTTTGGTAGAATAAAAGCCTAAAGATTAAATAAATATGACATTGATTAATTCCTTAATTCAAAACGGCTACCTAAAGACCCCCGAAATTATAGGAGCGTTTAAGAAAATAAACAGAAAAGATTTTTTATTGCCGGGATACAGAAACGAATCCGAAACAGATACGGCGCTACCCATAGGATACAGACAAACCATTTCTCAGTCAGCTACAGTAGCTTTTATGCTTGAACTTTTACAGCCCAAGACAGGCGATAAAATACTGGACGTTGGTAGCGGGTCGGGCTGGACAACAGCGCTGCTTGCTGAAATCGTCGGCAATCAGGGAAAAGTATATGGTATTGAACGCATTCTTGAAATAAAAAATTTTGGTGAACAAAATATATTAAAGTATAACTTTGTGAAAACGAGAAGAGTGGAAATAATTTGTGGTGACGGTTATGCGGGATTACCCAAGTATGCTCCTTTTGACAAAATATTGGTTTCAGCGTTTGCCCTTGAGACACCCCGTCAATTATTAGACCAGCTCAAAACAGGAGGCAGAATGGTGATTCCCATAGGTGAGCAAAATGAAAGCCAAGAAATTGTTTTATATACAAAAATCAATGAAAACAAGTTTAAAATTGAACATTTTCCCGGATTTGTTTTTGTTCCGTTGGTAACACGCTAAAAATAGTTGTTAAAAAATAAATCCCTTGACATGGGATTTTTTAAGAGAGATACTTAAATATCCATTACGATGTCCCTTTGCTCTTTATGAGAATTTTTTCTCATGTGTATATGTGCCCCGAGAGTCCAACACTCAATTTACCCCTCCTTTCTTTTTTTGTTCGGGCCTCTCGGGGCCTTTTTTAATTTTTCAATACTGGGATTGCAAAAAATTAAATTTTAAGGTAGATTAAGAATATCTAAGTAATTATAAATTATGATTAATTATAATGATTTAAAACCAGGCGTCATTTTTGTTTTAGACGGGCAACCATATCAAGTTATGGAATTTAGTTTTGTGAGAATGCAACAAAGAAAGCCCGTGGCACAAACTAAGATTAAAAATTTAATTAACGGCAAAACAATGAGCCGAAATTTTCAGCATACCGATAGTTTTGAAGAAGCAAACATTGAATATCGTGATGTTAAATTTCTGTATGCAAATCGCGGAAAATTTATTTTTTGCGAGATGAATGACCCCTCAAAAAGATTTGAAATAAGCGAAGAACAGATTGGCCACATTGGACCATATTTAAAACCAAACAGTCCGATTGAAATTGTTGAATTTGAAGGCAAGATTATTAATGTTAATTTACCAGTTAAAATGGATTTTAAGGTGATTGAGGCGCCTCCGAGCATAAAGGGCAACACTGCCCAAGGAGGATTTAAGGCTGTTAAAATTGAAACCGGCGCGATGATAGATGTTCCATTGTTTATTGAACCCGGAGATGTAATCAGAATTAATACCGATACGGGAGAATATACAGAACGAGTTGGCAAGGGATAAATTTTATTGTTTTAATTGTTAATTTGTGCTATTATAAAAAGAGCATAAAAATTAAGTAGTAAAGCATAATTTATGGCTAAAGTTATACATCAAAGAGATAAATGTATTGGTTGCGGAACATGTGTTGCGGTGTGTCCAAGTTTTTGGCACATGGGAGATGATGGAAAAGCATCCTTAAAAGACGCAAAAGATGCCGGAGAAGGCAAATTTGAATGCGAATGCGAAGATTGTGGATGTTGTAAAGAGGCTGCGACGGCCTGTCCAGTACAGATTATCACAATCGAATAAACTATAAGATATGCCCGAAAGGGTCTTTACCCCCGCACCAAATTTTGGTGAGGGGGTTTAAATTATAATAAAAGTGTGTTAGGATAATGATTGTCAACACCCTTGTTGAATTCTGCCCCCGTAGCTCAACGGATACCCGCCGCAAGCTTCGCAAGCGGGCGGGCCCGCCTAAATGCCCTTTGGGCTTTTGGCGGGGAACAAAAATATGAATTGGTACACATACGTATTGTATAGTAAGATTTTGGACAAGTTTTATATTGGTTTTACTAATGATTTAAATAGGAGATTAAAGGAACATCAATGTGGCAAAACGTATACCACTGTTCGGATGAAGGATCATAAATTAATTTATTGTGAAATATGCCTCTCTAAAAAAGATGCCCAAGACAGAGAAAGACAATTAAAGACGGGATTTGGTAGAGGGTATTTAAGAAAAAGATTAAAAAATTATCTTATGCCCTCGTAGTTCAACGGATAGAACACCTCACTCCTAACGAGGCAATCGAGGTTCAATTCCCCGCGGGGGCATCGAGTTGGATTTTATTTAATCGGGCCCATAGTCTAGGAGTAAAACACGTCCATGGCATGGATGAGTCGGGGGTGCGATTCCCCCTGGGTCCACCGAGTCAAACTCGGTTTCAACCGAGCGCAGACGAGGTGATCGCGTTAGACGCGACACGGAAATTCTATCTTGATTAATGCAACGTCAGACGTTGCAATGTTATGAAAATAAAATTCTTTTATATCTATATTTTGTTTAGTTTAAAAGACAATAAATTATATATTGGTTATACGGAAAATTTGAAATTACGATTGGGCGAACATTTTAATGGACGATCAATGGCGACCAAAAACCGAAGACCCCTAATATTAATTCATTACGAAGCATTCACGCATGAAAAAGACGCAAAAGCTCGAGAGGTGTTTTTAAAAAGCGGGTTCGGTCGTTCTCAATTAAAACAAGCGCTTCAGAATAAATTAGAAGAAATAGGATATAAATATTTAAATTAAGGTGAAACTGGAGGGTTGGCAGAGTGGTCTAATGCGCCGCTCTCGAAAAGCGGTTGGGAGCAATCCCTCGGAGGTTCAAATCCTCCACCCTCCGCCAAAATTGAAAATCGGAATCGGAAGCCGAAATGGGGTCGGCACGAAGTGCCGACACAAATGTATTCCCCCCAAAAAATCCTGAATCTGAAAGGGTTCGCCACGCTCCGCGTGGCTCAAAAAGTACGGTTCGATCCTTAATTTGAAAGTTCGAACCGACTTTTTTGAATAAATGAAGTTTTTCTTCATTTATTCCCTCGTTTGCCAATTCTATATTGTATTTCAAAAACTTTTCGGTAAGTTCGAACCGATTATTCGCTTTTTGCTCAAAAGCCGATAATTTCTCTTTGAGAAGCTGTTTTTCGTTCACAAGTTTGTTTTTTATATCCCGATATTCGTCTAACGACAAAGCGTTTTCTAAATAAGCGTTCATCAGCTTCTCAATCTTGGAATCCAAAAGAGAAATATCGGCTTTTGTTGAATCCGCAAAAAGCGTAGACGATTGGGCTTCCACCATTTTGTCTTTTTCATTTTCCGCTAACATCCATTTAGCCCAATCGTCTGGCAAAGAAACTTTTTTGATTTCCTTTTGAATTTCGGAAGTGATGATTTCCTCACGAGTATATTTTTGTGAGCAAGGATTTTTCCGTTTGGTACATCGCAAATAGTTATGACCTTTTTGGGTTTCGGTGGTAATGAAACAGCCACATTCTCCGCAACGGAAAAATCCTCTATACAAAAATGGTTTTAGTCCTTTTGAGTGAGGTTTAGATTTTCTCATCATCACTTCCTGAACAGAATCAAAAAGTTTCTTTGAAATAATCGGTTCGTGTTTACCTTCGTGGATTTCGCCGTTATACAACATTAAACCTGTGTAAATCGGATTTTTCAAAAGTTTTTGATAATTCGACACCGCAAGTTCCTTTCCGCTTTTTCGTTTCAATCCAAGTGCATTAAACTTATCGCGGAGTTGTCGCAAAGTGAAAGACCCAGACGAATATGCCTCAAATGTTTTCTTGATTAAAGGTGCAATATTTTCATCGGGAACAATTTTTCTATTTTTATTTACATAACCAAGTGGAGCCATTTGAGGCCATATTCCGTCTTTCACTTTGTTACGATGACCTCGTTTGATATTTTCCGAAAGGTTATCGACATAATACTTGGATTGCGAAAAAGCGATTGAAAGCATGAACTTGCCTTGCGGTGTCGGATCAAACCAAAAAGTTGGGAATTTCATTTCTGAAATTACACCAGTATCAACGAGGTAGATAATTTTTCCTCCGTCTACCGAGTTTCTCGCAAGTCTATCGGG
>Ga0265297_10003598_pt1 | contig 27586 bp, 20 predicted proteins | sample Munlanlwell13791_FD_192502 | JGI IMG/M metagenome (GOLD analysis project Ga0265297, IMG submission 192502) | Leachate microbial communities from a municipal landfill in Southern Ontario, Canada - Leachate well 137-91 | ecosystem: Engineered > Solid waste > Landfill > Unclassified | place...
TTCATATTTTCTGACTCCATGGCCATCCGCACCTGGTTTTCTGCCAGCGTCACGGCATCCTGAAATGTGGCTTTTCTTATTATCATAAACAAATATAAGTATTTTTGCACTATGGAAAATAGAAAAGACAAAGTACTCAAGCAACTGAATGAATGGGGAATTACCTGGCAGATCTATGAACATCCGCCCCTGCCCACGGCCGAAGCAGCCATTGAATACTGGAAAGACATTAAAGCCCAGCACTGTAAAAACCTTTTTTTTCGCAATCACAAAGGGAACCGTCATTACCTGGTCATATTCGACTGGAAACGCCAATTGCCCATCCACGATATAGAACATATGCTCCGCCAGGGGAAACTCACTTTCGCCTCGCCGGAACGGATGACCCGCTATCTGGGTCTGGAACCGGGTTCAGTATCACCCTTCGGGCTCATTAACGACACCCGGAAGCACGTTTTCCTGTTCATCGACTCCAAAATAAAAGAAGCGGAAGAAGTGAGCTTTCATCCGAACGACAACCGTTATACGGTGGTCATTTCGCTGGCAGACTTCTACCGCTTTCTTGAAAAATCAGGCAACGAATATGCGTTCCTGGACATGGACAACCCCCCGGCGGATTAATCCAGTTTCCGGGCTCCGTCGCTTATAACTACGTCATACACTTTGGGCTCATGCCCAAACTGTGCAGCAAACTCTTTTTTGGCTGTCTGAATAAAAGATGCATAAAGTGTATCTTTCACCAGGTTAATGGTACAGCCGCCAAAACCGCCTCCCATAACGCGTGATCCGGTAACGCCGCATTTTCTGGCAATATCGTTCAGAAAATCAAGCTCTTCACAACTAACTTCGTATAGCTTGCTCATGCCGTGATGCGTTTCGTACATACGCTCGCCCACTGTCTGATAGTCGTCCCTTTCGAGGGCCTGGCAAACGTCCATGACGCGTTGCACTTCGCCTATCACGTATTGGGCACGCATGTAATCCTCCTTGGTAATCAGGCGCTTAACCCCATCTAGCATTTCCATGGTAGCATCCCTGAGGAACTCCACCTGCGGGTGTCCGTTCTCACGAATCGCCTTGGCAGCATTTTCACAGGATTCACGCCGTTTGTTGTAAGCCGAGGAAGCCAGTTCGTGCTTCACTACAGTGTCGAGGAGAACGAGCCGGTATCCATTGGGATGGAACGGATAGTATTTGTGTTCCAGGGAACGGCAGTCAAGCAGCATAAGACTGCCCGCCTTGCCGAATAACGAGGCAAACTGGTCCATGATCCCGCATTTCACCCCTACATAATTATGTTCGGTGGCCTGACCTACCCTGGCCAGTTCGAATTTATCTATACCGCACCCGAACAGTTCGTTCAGGGCAAAAGCATAGGTACTTTCGAGCGCTGCAGAAGAAGACATGCCCGCACCCAGCGGCACATCGCCGGCAAAAGCAGTGTCAAAACCGCCCAGCACGGCACCCCTTTTTATCATTTCACGGCATACACCAAAAATATACCTTGCCCACGAAGGGGCAGGAATATTCTGTTCTTCCAAACCAAACTCGGCGTAATCCTTTAAATCTACCGAATAGGCGCGGATTGTGGATGTACCGTTTTTACGGATCTCGGCAACCATACCTTTATCAATGGCGCCCGGAAAAACAAATCCTCCGTTGTAATCGGTATGTTCTCCAATGAGGTTAATACGGCCGGGAGACGCATACATCTCTCCGCTGCCCTGGAAATGTTCTGAAAACGATTTTTTAATAAGTGCTAAATCCATACAATACTACTTTAGAGTTCCCAGGCCAGCGCGGCGGACCCTAGAATGGCGGCCTCGGAACCCGGTAACTCGGAATGAATAATCTTAACTTTCCCTTTCCATATCTGCAACAGGTTTGCTTCCATAGCTTCTACGGTGGGATTGAAAATAAGTTCTCCGGCCTGGGCCAGACCGCCAAAAAGGATAATGGCTTCGGGAGCGCTGAAAGCTACAAAATCTGCAAAAGCTTCGCCCAGCAGACGTCCGGTAAATGAAAAAACGTCTATGGCCAGAGCATCGCCTTTTGCCGCCGCTTCGGCAACATCTTTGGAAGTAATATCATCGGCGGGAATATTTCGCAAAAGGCTCGGTCTCTGCGAATTGAATTCCAGCATTTCACGCGCCGTGCGGGCAACCCCAATGGCAGATGCATACGTTTCAAGACAGCCGATCTTGCCGCAGTTACAATGACGGCCCGTCCTGCGAACCGAAGTCGTATGCCCCAGTTCTCCGGCAAAACCGTCGTGTCCGTAAACTACCTTACCGTCAATGATAATACCGCTTCCCACGCCGGTACCCAGCGTAATCTCAATGAAATTCTTCATTCCCTTGGCTGCCCCGTAGATCATTTCTCCCTGGGCAGCCGCGTTGGCATCGTTGGTCACAACAGCCGGTATGCCCATAGCCCCTTCTACCATGGTCTTAAGGTACACGACCGACGGTTTCCCGTATTCATCTTTTGCCCATTTGAGATTGGGAGCACATTCAATGGTGCCTTTATAATAGTTCCCGTTGGGCGCCCCTATACCAATCCCCTTGACTTTTTCTTTTCCTCCTACCGAAGGATCTCCAATGAGTTTGTTTAAGGTCTTTACCAGCTCGTCCATATAAACCCTCAGTTCCACAATGTCCTTGGTGTCGAACGAGGTTTGAACCATAATGTTTCCGCGGGCATCTACCACGCCCAGCTTGGTGCTTTGTCCACCTATATCAATACCGACTACGAAAGGTTTTCCCATGACAACTACTTCGTTACAATATTTTTATTTACGTTCTTAGACCCGATAAGTGCATAGAACAGCATGTAAGCCACGGCAACAACAATAACCCAATAACTCGATATATAGTTGGTCCTGTCTGCCACGAAGCCCTGGATAAGAGGCAGTATACCTCCGCCGCATACCATCACCATGAACAAACCGGAAGCAGCAGCAGTGTATTTGCCCAACCCTTCTACGGCCAGGTTAAATATACTTCCCCACATAACAGAGGTGCAGAGACCGCAAAGTACAAAGAACATCACAGACAGAGGAACTTTTACCAGTGCAAAGGATAAGCCGCCTTCGGATTGAATAGCGGGCATACTTACGGAAACATTCAGTGGACAGAAAATGGCGATCACAAGGAGTACAAGGGCCACGGAGGACACCACACCCATCATGAGTTTACTGGAGACTTTTGCTCCGACAACAGCGCCCAGCAAACGACCCACCAGCATCAGCAGCCAGTAGGTCCCCACCACACTGCCGGCAATAGCAGCATCCATTGCCAGACCGCCGCCATCTACAGGCTGGGTCATAAGCAGGTTGGCTGTACTGGGAATACCAATCTCCACACCCACGTATACAAAAATAGCAATGATTCCGAGAATGAAATGACGGAAAGACATAGGACCGTAAGGATCTTTTTCTTTTACCAAGGCTTTGGGGGTAATGTGAGGTTCGGGAATTTTAACGAAAGCCAGCACAATGAAAGCCAGTGCGAAAATACCCATGGCAAGGAACAGCGCGGGATTTGCCTTTTCTATGGTACGTCCTGCCTCTGCCCCCATAAGATAACCTACAAGCATGGGGGTAATAGTAGCAGCAACGGAGTTAATGGAACCTCCGAACTGAATAAGCTGATTGCCTTTATTTCCACCGCCGCCCAGGGTATTCAACATGGGGTTCACTACTGTATTGAGCATACACATGGAGAAACCGGATATGAATGCTCCAATAAGGTAAACGGTAAAATTTTGCGCCTGACCGGAAAGGAACTGAACGCCCACACCAATGAATCCCACGGTGATGGCAGACAGGGCGGTCTTTTTATATCCAATTCTTTTGAGCATTATACCGGCAGGTATACCCATAAAGGCATAAGCAATAAAATTGGCAAAGAATCCCAATTGAGATTGGAACGTAGTTGCTCCAAACTGTTTAGCTACGATCACACCCATTGGACTGGGCAAGCCCGTCACGAATGCAATCATAAAAAACAAGGCGAACATCATTGCAATGGGCAATGCATAGCTTTTTTTCTCTGTTGTCATATTAGTAATTTTAGATCTGTATTTTTATGAATAACTACCAAAAATAGTGATTTCTTTTTAATAACAGGCCTTTCATTTTCTTTATTTTCCGGCCGGGAGCAGCTCCAGTGTTACAATGGATTTGGCAGGCATGGTAAGTGTAAGAGTACCATTGCCGGACTTCATACCTGAATATGCAACCGGCATGACGGTATGAGGATGATCAAAATCGTTATAATCCGTTATTTGAGCCGAGGTAAGTATTCTGCCTGCGGGTTCTTTGAAATGAGCCCCGTTCAGATTGACAGTCACTTCACATGACTTGTCCAGGCTGACATTGGCCAGAGAGATGTGCATTATCCCCTTTTCATTCACAGAAGCGGTGGCATATACCGTCTGAATGACACGTTTGTCACGTGTTACAATATCCGAAGCCTTCACATTGAGGGGCATAAAGGCAGCCCCCTGATGCACTTTGAACATTTCAAACACATGATAAGAGGGAGTAAGAACCATTTTATCGTCTTTGGTCAGGACCATCGCCTGGAGTACATTCGCCAGCTGTGCTATATTCGCCATTTTCACCCGGTCTGCATGTTGGTGAAATACCATAAGCGAAAGGGCAGCCACAAAAGCATCCCGCATGGTATTCTGCTGGTAAAGATGACCCCGTACGGTACCCGGCTCTTCATCCCACCAGGTTCCCCATTCGTCTACCATGAGAGAGATCCGTTTATCAGGATCGGTCCGGTCCATCACGACACTGTGAGACTTTATCACATTGTCTATATCCAGGCATTTTCCCAGTGTCCAGTAATAATCGTCGGGGGTGAACTTTGTGGCGGAGCCTTTGGCATTCCAATTATAAACCGTATAAAAATGGACCGAAAGTCCGTCCATGCGTCTGCCTACGTTCTTCATCATAACCTCTGTCCAGTTAACGTCAAAATCACTGGGTCCCACCGCAATTTTAAACAATCGGTTATCCCCGAAATTCCGGCAGTAAGTGGCATACCTGCGGTACTGGTCTGCATAGAACTCGGGACGCATGTTGCCTCCGCAGCCCCAACTCTCATTCCCTACTCCCAGATAGGTGACTTTCCATGGTTTATCCCGTCCGTTTTCCCGTCGGAGATTGGCCAGGGGGCTGTCGGCCGGGGAGGTCATATATTCAACCCAGTCGGCCATTTCCTCTACCGTCCCGCTTCCGAGGTTTGCGCTTACATAGGGTTCACAACCCAATAATTCGCAAAGATTAAGGAATTCATGCGTACCAAAACTGTTATCCTCCACGGTCCCTCCCCAGTGGGTATTGATCATTTTTGGTCTCAGTTGCCGCGGACCTATCCCCTCACGCCAGTGGTACTCATCGGCAAAACAGCCGCCCGGCCACCGCAGGACCGGTATCTGCAGGTTTTTCAGGGCATCGAGCACGTCGTTACGGTATCCCTGCGTATTGGGAATGTGAGAATCGGGACCGACCCAGAGGCCCCCGTAAATACAGGTGCCCAAATGCTCGGCGAAATGTCCGTAAATCTCTTTTTCTATGCGCCATGTTTCCTTTTGAGGCATCAGGTCAATGACGGCTTTTTCTTGTGCGGCCATTGGCAGACATGCCAACAGTACCACCAGGGTTGTAATTCTTTTCATACGTCAAATTTACTATTTAACAGGAAAAAACCACCCCGGACGAGGTGGTTTTCCACAACAAAATCTATTTTTCGGAAAAAATCAGATCTGCGGAGTTAATACGTTGTTAACAGCCACAAATATTTCCTTTTTCACAGTTGCAGAAGTCTCCCGGCGGATATCGGCAGAAGAAGCGCCCAGATAAATGTTATATGAGCCGCTTTCGGTTACCCAACCCGAACGGACGGCATCAAAAGAGGCCAGATCCCGGGCAGTAAATGTAAAGGAAAGCGTTTCCGATTCACCCGGCTCCAACAGTTTGGTCTTGCCAAAAGCACGCAACTCTTTTACCGGTTTAATCATATCTTTTGCAGGAGCGCCCACATAAACCTGAACCACTTCCCGGCCGGCCGTTTCGCCCGTATTCTTCACTTCCATGGTTATGGTGAACACGTCTTTTTTAGCCAAAACAGCAGGTATCCCGTACTCAAAGGCAGTATAGGAAAGCCCGTATCCGAAAGGATACGAAACGGCCGTCCCGTTATGTTCAAAGGCACGGTACCCCACAAAGATATCTTCCATATAGTCTGTATAGTCAACCGAACGGACAGGGTCTTTGTCTTTCTGCTCATCACCTCCGGTCATTGCAGCCAGCAGAGCCATAATATCCATATCTGCTCCGGCCGGAAATTCAGCGGAAGAAGGATGATCTTCCCAACCCACGGGAAAAGTCATGGTGAGCTTTCCGGATGGATTCACCTTCCCTGAAAGAATATCGGCCACGGCATTTCCGCCTTCCTGCCCGCCCTGCCAGGCCAGAAGTATGGCATCGGGAAGGGATTTCCACGAAGCGGTTTCAATAACGCCGCCGGCGTTTATAATGAGTACCACTTTCTTCCCCCGGGCATGAAAAGCTTCGCAAACCTCTTCTATGAGCTGTTTTTCCGTCTGGCTAAGCAAGAAATCATCCGCCAGTTTTCGGTCGGTAAATTCCCCGGAATTCCGGCCTATTGTAATAATAGCCAGCTCGTTTTTATCGGCCGGCACAGCAATATTTTTGTCCGGGGGAAGGTATTCGCCAATAGGCGCTTTGGGCATAAACCACTGTTGCCCCTCATAGGCCTTAGCCTGTTTCTCCAGTTCAGTTTTCCGGTAGGCTTCGTATGCAGATTTAAGACTTTCATCAAGTACATAACCGGCATTGGTCAGCCCCTGAACAAGCGATACGGTATATGCTTCATTCACATCGCCGCTGCCGGTACCTCCCGAAATGAAAGCATAGGATGTATTTCCGAATGCGGCAATGTTTTTGATACTGTCAGTCAAAGGAAGTGTCCCGGAATCGTTTTTCAGCAATACCATACCTTCGGCTCCTGCACGGCGCGTTACCAGGGCATTAGTTTGAAGGTCGGGTTTATTTGAGTATGCATATCCTTTGAAGCGCGGAGAATTAACAATCAGTTCCAGTACCCTTTTAACATTTTCGTCCACGTATTTTTCTTCCAGAGTGCCCTCCTGTAATGCTTTCATAATGGCTTCTTTCTGATCCGGGCGTCCGGGCATAAGCAGATCGTTCCCTGCATAGACCTGTGCAGCGGCATCTTTTCCCCCAAACCAGTCGGTCATTATAGTCCCTTCAAACCCCCACTCGCTACGGGTAACGGTAGTGAGCAAATCCCGGCTTTCGGAAGTATACGTACCGTTAATTTTGTTGTACGAGGTCATGATGGTACGGGGTTGAGCCTCATTAACCGCTATCTCGAACCCTTTCAGATATAATTCCCTCAGGGCGCGCACAGACATACGGGCATCGTTGGCCATACGGTTCGTTTCCTGGCTGTTGGCAGCAAAATGCTTAACAGAAGTTCCCACCCCGTTGGACTGAACGCCGGTTACCATGGCAGCAGCCATTTTCCCTGTGAGGAAAGGATCTTCAGAGTAATATTCAAAGTTACGTCCGCAAAGGGGATTACGGTGCAGATTCATGCCGGGTCCCAGCAGTACGTCCACTCCGTATTCAAGGACCTCGGCGCCCATATGTACTCCTACTTCCCTTACCAGATCAAGGTCCCACGACGAGGCCAGTTGAGTGGCAATGGGAAAGGCTGTACAGTAATAGGTGGCCGTATCGCCCGGTCTCTGCGGGGCAATGCGCAAACCGGCGGGGCCGTCCGCCAGAACAATGGCAGGAATACCCAGGCGCGGAACCGGCCAGGTAGTACCGGCAGCCCCAGGGACCAGGTCCCTTGTCTCGCCTATTACAGGATCGTCACCTGAAAAACCGGCCATGCCGGTGCCAATAAGCAACGACACCTTTTCGTCCAGGGTCAAAGCCGGGATGATCTCATCTATATTATCCGGGTTCAATTGAGGAACTCCGTCTATATAGACAGTAGGTTGCCTGCGTTCTCCGCACTGGGTGGCCATGAGAGATACGAACATTGCAATCAATAAGAAAGTCAGGTATTTTTTCATTTCTCAGGTTATTTTTCACTATTTAAACAACAGCGGCACAAATTCAGTCAGGTACAATCGCCAGTTGGTCCAGGTATGTCCGCCTTCGCTTTCCCTGTAAACATAAGGCATTTGTATCTTGTCCAACTTCTGCCTGTATTCAGCGTTGGCTTTATAAAGGAAATCGGTTTTGCCTATGCCTATCCAGTATAATTTATAGCCATTATCTTTCTGAGCCTGGAGCGTTTTGTCAAAGCCGGCGTAAACGGGATTGGAAGCCTGTCTTTCATCCGTCATAATAGCTGCGGAAAACAAACCTATATAATCAAACGTATTGGGATAATACCGGGATATATGAAGCGCATGAAATCCGCCCATGGACAGACCGGCAACAGCCCTGTCAGATTTGCGGGGAATAACCCGGAACCGGCTTTCCACAAATTTGATCACATCTTTGAAAGCGGCCTCAAATTGTCCGTCCATTGTTCCGTCCAATTGCATACCAGGCTTGTACAAACCCAGGGAAGATTCGCCGGGAGCTGCTTCCTGAATTACATTTCCGTTAGACATAACTACGATCATGGGTTTCGCTTTTCCGCTGGCAATCAGATTGTCCAGTATTTGCGACGTACGTCCCAGGTTGATCCAGGCTTCTTCGTCGCCGCCCATCCCGTGTAACAAATAGAAAACGGGATATTTGTCCTTGCCGTTTTCATACCCCGGAGGAGTATAAATGGTAATACGGCGCTTTTGTTCATACTGGTCCGAAGGACTGTCATACCAAGTACGTAAGACGGTCCCGTGAGGCACTTTGTTGACCGAGTAATAATCGCCCTGCCCGCCGGGAACAATAAAAACATTGGTCACAGAAGCCACATCGCGGATCATATATACGTTATTAGGGTCCATAGATCTTAGCCCGTCTACAATAAAAGCGTATCCGTACAGATCTGAAGATAACGGCCGGGTTGTGTAAGACCACACGCCTTCTGCATTTTTTTCCATTGTAACACTACCGGGCATCCAGCCGTCGGGCGGCAGAAAATCGCCTGTAAGCCTGACCTCTCCGGCATTCGGAGCCTGAAAGCGGAAAGTAACGGAGCCGTCTGAATGGATTTCGGGAGAAACGATCTGGGGTGCTCCCTGAAAAATAGCCTGTTGTCCGTAGGTGTGAACCTGTAAAAGGAACAAAGCAAAAAGAAATACAACTAATTTTTTCATACTGAATTATAATTATGTGTTAACCCTGTAATTTTTTATACTTGAAGGGTTTGATTTCGGTGCCCAGGCGGCGCCTGCGATTTTCTTCGTATTCGCTGTAACTGCCTTCAAAGAAATAGACTTTGGAGTCGCCTTCGAAAGCCAGGATATGTGTGGCAATCCGGTCCAGGAAACAACGGTCGTGAGATACGATGACGGCACAACCGGCAAAGTTCTCCAACCCCTCTTCCAGGGCCCTTATAGTATTCACATCCACGTCGTTGGTAGGCTCGTCCAGCAGCAACACATTGGCATTTTCTTTTAATGTGAGGGCCAGGTGCAGCCGGTTCCGCTCGCCTCCGCTCAGTATTCCGCATTTCTTTTCCTGATCGGCCCCGGAAAAATTAAACCGTGATACATAGGCCCGGGCGTTTACCTCCCTGTTGGCCAGTTTCACGAATTCCGAGTCCTGCGCAATAGTCTGATAAACGGTTTTCTCGGGGTCAATCTGCTTGTGCTGCTGATCTACATAAGCCAGACGGACCGTTTCCCCTACACGGAACGAGCCGGAATCGGGCGTATCGACACCCATGATCAGCCGGAACAAAGTGGTTTTACCCGCCCCGTTGGGCCCGATAACCCCCACAATGCCGGCAGGAGGCAGCTTGAAATTCAGATCTTCAAAGAGGAGCTTGTCGCCATAAGCCTTGGATACACCCGAGGCCTCAATCACATTATCTCCCAGCCTCGGCCCGTTGGGAATGAAAATCTCGAGCTTTTCCTCTTTCTGACGGCCGTCCTCATTGAGCATTTTCTCATAGGCGGAAAGACGGGCTTTTGATTTGGCCTGACGGGCCTTAGGCGCCATGCGCACCCATTCCAGTTCGCGTTCCAGGGTTTTGCGGCGTTTGCTTTCCTGCTTTTCTTCCATTGCCAGCCGTACGGTCTTTTGTTCCAGCCAGGAAGAGTAATTCCCTTTCCAGGGGATTCCTTCTCCGCGGTCGAGTTCCAGGATCCAGCCGGCTACATTGTCCAGGAAATAGCGGTCGTGCGTAACGGCAATAACGGTGCCTTTATATTGCTGCAAATGAGCCTCGAGCCACTGTACGCTTTCGGTGTCGAGGTGGTTCGTGGGCTCGTCAAGCAACAATACGTCCGGTTCGCGGAGCAATAAGCGGCACAGTGCCACGCGACGCCGTTCGCCGCCGCTCAGATTCTTAACCGGCCATTCAGGATTGGGGCACTGGAGAGCATCCATGGCCCGCTGCAATTTGGCATCGAGGTCCCAGGCGCCGAGGTTGTCTATCTTCTCGGTCAGCTCGCCCTGTTTCAGGATCAGATCATTCATTTCTTCATCGCTGAGGGGCTCGGCAAACTTCAGGTTCACAGCCTCGTACTCTTTAAGCAGATCGGCCACCTCCTGTACGCCTTCCTCCACTACCTGGCGCACCGTCTTGGCAGGATCAAGATGCGGTTCCTGTTCCAGGTAACCCACAGAGTAGCCGGGAGCCCAGACCACTTCACCCTCGGTGCCTTTTTCTATCCCGGCAATAATTTTCAGCAACGTGGATTTCCCGGACCCGTTAAGCCCTATGACACCTATCTTGGCTCCGTAAAAAAAAGAAAGGTATATACCTTTCAGAATGACTTTATTGCTTGAAGGAAGGATCTTGCTGACCCCGTTCATAGAAAAAATAATCTTCTCGTCGGCCATGATTAAAACTTTTTTACTCTAAAATGACAATATGGGCTGTGCCCTGTTTTTCCGTAATAATTCTGATGATAGTCTTCTGCCGGCCAGAATTTGGAAGCCGGAGTCAGACGCGTATGTACCGTGTATCCTTTCGCCTTCAACTCTTGTATAAGCTCCGCGGCAACGGTGTGCTGTTCTGGATTCAGATAGAATATTTCAGAACGGTACTGAGGCCCGATATCGGGTCCCTGTCCGTCTGTCTGTCCCGGATCGTGAATCTCAAAAAAGAGTTTGCAGAGCTCCCGGAAATTCGTTTTTTCCGGGTCAAACGCCACCTCAATGGCCTCGGCATGGCCGGTAGTATGTGATTTAACTTCTTCGTAAACGGGATTTTCCTTATGCCCGCCAATGTACCCCACAGTAGTATGTTCCACACCGGGAGCTTTTTCAAAATAGTATTGTACGCCCCAGAAACAACCGGCGGCAAAAATCGCTTTTTCCATATGACAAAGATAATTTTGTTCCGGGAAAAACAAAGCATTCCGCCCCGCTAAGCGAAACTTTCAAAATGTATTCTATTGATTAAAATCAAGTTAACGCTCATTTTACCGAAACTTTCGCCCGGGCAGTTGTTTTTAAACTAATAAATTTTTATTTTCGCAAAGAGTATTGTTTGTTTTATATTTCCTAAAAGACTTACCAATAGATTTATCCGGGTATTCTAAAAACAACAATAATTGTCCCAATAAAAATCAACTATCGCAAGATTTATTGTAAGAAGAACTTATGTTCTTTATTATAATACAGCAGCACCTGAGATATTACGCTCCAAAACTATTGAGATAATGCGACAAAGTCTCAACGCTCAGTAAAAAAACGTTTATTTAAAACTTAACTATCATGAAACTTAAAATTATTTTTCTTTTAATTACGATGTCTTTGGTTATTATCAGTTGTAACGTAGTTGAGCCAGAATCAAGTACGGAATATAATGATTATGCAAGCACTCAGCTTTCGTTAACAAAAGCAGAGTCAATAGCATTGCAGGTTTCAAAGAAAAATGACTATAATATCTCCCAATCTGAGGCAATAAAAAAGATTATTGATTTTTCGAAGACTTCAAAACTTAATAATGACACACTAATCAATATTATTTCCTGCTCTTTGTATAAAACAGAAGAATTTGCCTACTATGAATGTATTTTTAAAACTAAGCTTGGACAGGGTTATTCTATTGTATCCAATGATGAGAGAATCCCAGAAATATTATGTTATGTTGAAAGAGGTTCATTATTAGATACTCTATATAATCAAGGCCTTAAGCTTTTTTTCAGACAAATGAGATCATATATTAAACAAGAAACATCAAAAAAATATGACATTCAGGAGCTATGCTCATCGGCAGCATTGAAAAATAGTCTAAGATATCCAAAAACAAAAAACATTCCTCCATTTGATCCGAATGTTTGGAGTTATTCTCATACAGTCTACGATTTAGACGTAGTAGTTGATTATAGTAGATACGTCCCCGTTAATTGGGACCAAGGTAGTCCATTCAATTTACTATTGGGAGGAGACGCTGGATGTTCAACAGTTGCGACTGCGCAAGTAATGGCTTATCATATGAAAGATTTCAGCCCGAATATTTTTTCTAGTGATTGGCTGTCAATGATACAAAATGAAAACCATAATAAAATCCCTGTTTTATTTCGTGATATTCAAAATGTATTGGGATCGTCTGCATCTGCCTCAGAGATCTGTTCATTTTTAAACAACAATGGATACTCTGCAGGAGCTGTAGCTTCATACGCTTTTGACGACCTTACAGATGCGATTTATTACGGACCGACTGTTATTACCGGGAAAAAAGATTTATTTATCGGTCATAGTTGGGTGGCTGATGCAATCTATAAATCAATATATTCTTCATACGATGTATATACACTTGAGTATAATGGTGAGGTTTTGGAACATTACGTATTGTATAACACATTATTATCAGAGAAAGTACATTACAATTGGGGATATTGGGGCATTTCCAATGGTTGGTTTGCAAGTGGTGTGTTTGATCCTGATGAAGCTTTATCATATGACGGTTGGTACGGATCTGGAGAACCATCATATGATTATTCTGTCAAATTTATCAGTTATATTTTATAAACTGTTGACCTTCGCCAAATGTGCATGTATGTCCATCTTCTATTGTTTGTTTTATCTTTAACATTATCTGTTGATGCTATAGCCCTGAATCTGAATACGGTAAATGACACAATTAAAAAGGTCAAGGACAATACTCTTAGAGAAATAACCATTATTGGGGAAAAAAACATTCTCAATGCAAAGAACACGACAATGAGTGCTCTGGAAATACCTGTAATACAAGTAAAAAAGGCACCAGCATTATTTGGGGAATCAGATCTTGTTAAAATACTTCAGCTTTTACCTGGGATTCAATCTTTAGGAGATAGTGGTGTAGGTCTGCAAATAAGAGGAGGTGGTATTGACCAGAACAGTATTTACATTGATGGTGCAACGTTATTCAATCTTGAACATTTAAAAGGACTAATATCGGCTTTTAACGTTGATGTCTTGGATAAAATAATTGTGTACAAAGGAGGGTTTCCGGCACAATATGGAGGTCGTCTGTCTGGGGTGATTGATGTGCATACAAGAGATGGCGATAACACTTCATTCCACGGAGGAGTGACCATTGGGATTCTTTCAGCCAAAGCATACTTTGAGGGCCCTGTTATAAAAGATAAAACTGCATTTATTGTATCAGGAAGGTACTCATATTATGATCTGTACGCAAAACCTTTACTAGAAAAAATCTATGATAATAAAAAAGCGTTATCTCAATTTACTAAAATGCGCTTTAATGATTTAACAGCCAAGCTTACTCACCGTTTTTCAAATAATAACGATTATTTGTCTTTATTATATTATATGGGTAATGATCAATTTAGTATTGACAGTAATAATTCCGAATCGGTTTCAACCGATTCTCAAGAGTCTGGTAATGTACAATCTACAATAAATTCAAGTCAATATGACACAAAAAATAATTGGGGGAACAAAGTCCTAAATGTACGCTGGAAGCATTCTTTTTCACCACAGATAAATCTTGGCATGACATTGAATTTTAGTGATTACCAATACATACGTTCATATAAGGCAGAAGAGAAAGTCGAGATAACCAATACAATTGATAAAGGGTCTGATTTTTATCACAATGTTCTTTCATTTGCCGACTATAATTCGAATATCAGAGAATATGCATTTGCTTCACATTTAAATTATTATATAAGCAATAAACACTTTATTAATTTTGGAATTAAAATTTCATTTCAAGATTTTTCCCCTGTTGTTCATTCCGAAAAACATACCACAACCATTATTCCCGGTAATAATGAAAATATAGAAAAATATGATCTGTTGGAAATGACGCATAAGGATTATAGCTTATTGAAAAAATTTTCATTATACGCCGAAGATGACTGGCAACTGTCTAAATATGTCAAAATGATTTTAGGTGCAAGAATAAGTGGATATGCCGTAAAAGACGCATTATATCCATTCTTTGAGCCACGTTTAGGAATTCGTTTCCTTTTATCCGATCCTTTTTCTGTAAAAATATCATATACATTTATGAGCCAGGGAATGCATTTATTAAGTAGTAATAATTTGATCATGCCTTCCGATCTTTGGGTTCCAATCAGTACTAACATAAAGCCAATGAAAGCTCAACAATATGCCTTGGGTTTATTTTATGACTTGAATGAAAACACACATTTTTCATTTGAAGTCTATAATAAATTAATGAACAATATATTGGAGTATAAAGACGGAGTATCATATATTAATGACAGCCAGAAGTGGGAATCAATGGTAGCCGTAGGGAAAGGTTCTTCTTATGGAGCAGAATTTTTTGCTCAAACATCTTATGGAAAAACGACCGGCTGGATCAGCTATACTTGGTCAAAATCTATCAGATCTTTTAATAAAGAAGGGAACATACTGAACAACGGAAAATGGTTTTATGCAAGCAACGACTGCCGTAATAATCTAAGTATTAACATTTCATACAAAATAAATTTCAATTGGGAAATCGCCGGTACTTTTGTATATCAGACAGGACGCAGGGCCACACTATCAGATGAATTAATTATCGGAAGATTAATAATCGAAGCAGACGCTACAATAGGTAGCGACAAAGTATATGCCGATGGCCATCACTATAACACAGAAATGGAATATGATGCGAATTCTCCCGTGCTATTAAAAACTTATAAATTTTATTCACAGTATAGCGAACGCAATGGGTTTAAATTACCGGATTATCATAGATTGGACCTTGGCATTAATTATTATATAAGACATAAAAAAGGCCAAAGCACTCTGAATTTTGGTATTTACAATATATATAATCACTTTAATACTTACACTTTATATATGGGGTATGAAGATTCAAAAATAGTTTTAAAAGAAATATGCTTATTCCCTTTTATGCCTTCTTTCAGCTATTCCTATCAATTTTAACATGAAAAAAGTATATATTACATTAATTATAAGTGCCTTTCTGTTTTGCTCGTTTTGTGAACGAACTATTGACTTTGATAATTATCCGATTGAACCACGGTTAGTATTATCTGCTGTAGCTAATCCAGATACTGTGCTTGCTGTAAAATTGTATAAAAATGGTTCTTTTCTTGAAAACTCATTGATAAAAAATGACTCAGATTATATTATGAAACACGCAAAGGTTGAATTGACAGTTAACAACTCTCATCGTGAAGAATTATTTTTTGATTCCTTATCTGAATGTTATATAGCTGATTATATACCGGTTGAAGAAGACCAGCTTATCCTTTCGGCAGTTGCAGAAGGATACAAATCAGTAAAAGCAAAAACCTCTGTTGTTAATAAAGCAACCTATGAGATAGTCAGGAGTATCCTTTTTTATAAAAAACAAGATTATATTGATGCCTTTACCCCTGCCGTCTTAGGCGCAAGCGACACAGTTAATGCCATTACTCTATCACTAAAAGACCCACCGGATGTGAACAACTACTATCATTTGACTGCAAGATGCGTGTCTTATATGTGGATGTTTCAGGCACACTATTTTATGCATGATATTTTTGTATCTTCAGACATTATCTTCGAAGACAAACTTCTGGATTCACCAATAGGCGGTTGGCCTGCTTTTTTTTCCAACGTATTTGATGACAGCTTGATTAACGGACAAAATTACAATTTTACAATTGAGGTTAGAAGAAGCGAATATTGGCATGTTTTTTCTGTTTTCGAAAAAGCATCCGCATGTTGGATTGAAGTGGATTTAAAAAGTATTTCAAAAGAATTATATGATTATTATAAAAGTATCAAAATGTATGATTGCGCAAAAAATGACATTTTTTCTGAACCGATAATGATTTATTCTAATGTTGAAAACGGAGCGGGGGTATTTGGCAGTTTGAGTGGCAACAAATCTATCGTCGACACAAACTCCGTTTTCAATGAATACTTTACTACAGATGGTCACAAAATATACACTAATTAATCAAAATGAAAAAAATTATTTTATTATCTATTATGCTATTATGCAGCTGTTTTGCGTTTTCTCAGGAGAGAGCGGAGAACGGAAAAGGGTACCAGGGATATGTGGAATTAGGTTATTCTTCCAGCAGATGGATGGTACCGGACGGACAACTTTATGCCAGAATGCAAAGTGCCCATATTATTAACGGATACCGGTTTAATCCGTATTTCTATATGGGTGCGGGATTCGGTTTTTGGGCAATCGACTGGGACTATTTGGTGGTGCCGTTCTTCCTGAATCTGAGAACGGATATTCCCGGGAACCGGAAGGTATCCCCCTATTTGTCGCTTGACCTGGGAGCTGTTTTTCCGGTAAAAGAAAACGATCATAAAGCAGGAACCATAAATCCCACTTTGGGCGCGAATATCCGCCTTTCGGAAAAATATGCCATCCATGTCGGGGTAAACTACTGTATATTATGGACCCGGCTGAGTGAACTGGATCTGCGGGCTGCATCATTAGGGATAAAAGTCGGCTTTTCGTTCTAAGGTTCACCCCCGGGTTTTGGATTAGCTTCCCCGAAGAATGATTAATTTTATGTATATATTATGAAGTATTTTCCTTTATTTTTTGCCCTATCAGCCATATTGCCGACAACAGGCTGCTCAAAAGCCGAACCTGTCAAAACATCCGTTGAAGGAACAACCTGGTATGGAATAGATCATACAATAACATTTACATCGGATACAGAGGGGACATTCACAAAAGCAGGTAAATCCACTGCATTTATCTATTCTTATGCCTTTCCGGAAGTAGAAATAAATTTGACAAATCACACTGTTTATTATGGTCTTATTGAAGAACTCCCTGAAGACAGGTACCTAATGAAATTATATACGTCTGACAACGAATTTTATATTTCATTATATGATTCGTATTATTAAAACACTATCTATCATAACGCTTGCCATACTGACTGGATCATGCGAATCTGACTATAATCTTTCATTGCACGATGTAACACGCTATATTGTAATGAATTGTATTATTGAGCCGGATGTTCCCGTTGTCATCCAAATGAGCAAGAGTTTTTCATCCGATGATGTTTCATATACATATCCTGAAAGGGCCCGTTTTGTATTATTTGAGGAGCATAATCCGGTTTACCAGACTAACGGATTTGTTACTGTTCCGCAAGGAGGAGAGTATATTATTCCCTTTTCTCCTTCCGCAGGTAAAGCCTATCGGCTTGAAATTGAAATACCGGACTATGGAACATTGTGGGCGACAACAAGCATCCCATATGCTTCCGAAAACGGAATAAGTGTATTGTATGTCAAGCACACATCGGGCAATTACGCTTATAACTCTTATATGCATTATCGCATTGATTCATTTCCTGAACAATCTGCCAGAGCCTGCTGGGTCCGCTGCCATAAACAGTACCTGACAAAAGTAAGCGGAATTAACGGAAGGCCTTATGTTCATTTGGAAAATGTGGGAATGTATAGCACCGATTCACCGTTCATCGATCAGGTCAACGGGGCGTATGATGCCGAAGATGCCGCTTTACGTGAAAGCTCAATGTATTATGAGTCGTTTATTCGCATTCCAGAGAAAAATATTTTAACCGCACTCCCCTTATTGTTGAGTATGCAATGTGCTGTAAAATCTCAATTTTGGCTTTCTCCTTCCGACAGTCTTTGGCATTCGCCAACGTATTACTTTCACGGAATGCAATTCGAAGTAATCACTCCTTCCGATGAATATGATTATTATACCCGATCGCTTTACAAACAAAAAAAGAATTTGTCGTCTGCCAATAATCCGTTTGTAGAACCAGTGAGCGTCTACTGCAATATAAATAACGGCCTCGGTATTTTTGCCGGTCTGAACAGACAATACCTGATGGTTAAATATTCCGAAAACAAATGAAAGAGATTATATTGACCGTCTTTGCAGTATTGACAGCTATAACTCTTCAGGCACAAATTATCTCGGGGTACGTAAAAGATGCGCTATCAGGAGAAACCCTTGCCGGAGCAACAATTGTTAATGAATCCGATGAAGGATCTACAACCAATGATCACGGGTTCTTCTCCGTGAACGGACACACAATTACCATCAGTTTTCTAGGCTACTCACCACAAACTATTACTGTAAAAAAAGATACGACTGTAACGATTCATTTAATTCAGCGCCTTAATGAAATGGCAGAGGTTGTTATTACGGGAAAAACGCCGATAGCATCTTTTTCAAAAGCCGGAGAGATAAAAGTAAATGTTTCTCAATTAAAATATGCTCCTCTCTTTTTCGGAGAACAGGATGTTTTCAAATTTTTACAGATTCTTCCTGGGGTATTGGCAGGAAAGGACGGAATGTCGGGCTTGCTTGTTCGGGGCGGCAGTAGCGATCAGACGCAAATTGTATTGGACGACATTCCGCTTTATAACCAATCACACGCATTCGGTATTGTTTCGATTTTCAGCGGAGAATCTATAAAATCGGCAGATATTTACAAAGGGTACATTTCATCAGGTTATGGAGGTCGTCTCTCGGCTTTGACATCCGTTCGGTTACGCGACGGGAACCGGTATGAACACAAACAAGCCCTGAATATTGGAACAGTAACTGTGTCGACAACTCTCGAAGGCCCTATTGTCAGAGAGCGGGGATCATACCTTTTTTCGGCTCGTTACTTCTTGCCGGAATTATTTATGAAGGTCTGGTTTAAATATCTCAATGCCAAAAAATCCACAACAGACATTGATTACTCCTTTTACGATCTTACAGGAAAACTTGTATACGATTTATCAAAAAAAAACACGTTATTCCTGAGTTTATACAGCGGGCAGGACGGCTTTCACATGGGAGCAAAAAACGGGGAAACAGATTTTATAAGCAAGCACAATGCCGATTTTGGATGGGGAAATACAATAGCTTCGTTGCGTCTTAATTCTAAATTATCGAACAAGATTTTTTCCAACACAACCCTTTATTATTCTCGCCTCACAAGCCAGCAAAACACAGCCTTTAAATCATTACAAAATACACTTCCGGAAGATTCGCTTCTGTTGGCCTATTCGGAAATCAAGTCACAAGTACATGAATTGGGAGGCCGCTTTGCAGTAGAACACACCATAAACCATCACTATTGCCTGAGTTATGGCCTAAATGCTTCTCATTATACTTTTATGCCTCTCAATTCGTCCCGGAGGATTAACGGTCAGGCAACCGATTTGGAATACAGGCAAGAGTCAATGATCTCCACCGCATTTTATATAGATAATAGCCTGAAATTCGGTGCTACGGAAATGAATATAGGAATACGAGGTTCAATATACCACAAACCGGACGCATTACCGGAAAAATGGGTATTTATTCCCGAGCCGAGATTCCGTATCAGTTATGGACCTTCCAGACAGTGGTCGGTATGGGGATCGGTAACTCGCAACAGTCAGGCATTAACTCAATTTTATCGATACATGTTTTCTATGCCCGTTGACTTTTGGGCACCTTATCCCGGTGAAAAAGTCCAAACATCGGAGCAAGTGTCCATAGGCGGTCAGTATCATATGAAAAGCGGTCTTAGCCTGACCGCCGAGGCTTATTATAAATGGCAAAACAATCTGCCGCTGATTTTTGACAGTGACGATTTTTTGACAGGTGACGGTGGCTATGTAAGCGGCAAGGGAAAGATTTTTGGTGTTGAAGCCATGCTCCAATACAATCATAACCGTTTTAACGCCTCTTTTTCATATACTTTCGCCCGTTCGCAGCGTGAAGCTGCAGACATGCTGTATTCGTTCGAATACGATGTTCCACACAATATGAATTGTTTTGTTTACTACGATCTGATCAAACGTCCCGGACGCAGGCATACCTTTTCCATAAATATCTGTTGGCACACAGGTTATCCGTTCCGAATCTCTCAGGAAGTATATCCAGCTACCGGGGACCTTATTGAAACAAGCCATATCTATTTTGTTCCACAATACCCTAACATTAGAATGAAAAATTATTTTCGGGCAGATATAAGCTACAATATGGAACGCGAAAGAAGAAACGGTACGCAAAACTGGCAATTTTCCATAATTAATTGCACTAACCACACCAACCCCTTATCTATTTCTATTGATGATAACGGAAAAATAAAAGCCGTATCACTTGTACCAATAATGCCGTCTGTTTCTTATCGCAGAACATTCGGAAAAAGCAGATAAAAGTCCAAAATTTTTGCCCGGGCAGTTATAATATTAATAAGTAAAGTAAATGAAAAAGACAATTCTGTTTATCATTTCTGTAGCGTGCTTTCTACCCTGTTCTGCACAGGAAGTTATATTGCCAAAAGGAAAAGTGATGGCGTCTGCCGGTTACGGTGTCATTTTTCTGGGACCGCAAACATTTCCTGTTTCTATTGATATCGGAGTATGGGATAACGGGAAAAGGGCCTCTTTAGGTGCCGGATTGAGCATAATTCCCTTCTATGGAAGTCAATATTTAGGATATCAGGACGGCCGTATAACCTCAAAAGCGATTGGCTCCTGCATCACACCCCAGGCCACGTTTCATTTTACACTTATAAAAAAATGGGAAATATTTGCGGGCGGAGGCGCCGGGTTGTATTATCTAAAACAGACGAAATTGACCACAGATACTCCGGACGGAACACTCGTAAAACCGGAGGTGACCCATGATTACTCATTCCTGGTTCATGCATATGCAGGTACCCGTGTACTTTTTGGTAACCATTTTGGTCTGTACTTACAGGCAGATTATCCTTTTTTAGGGCATATTGGACTTTCATGGAAATTTTAGTATAGAATTAATGAGGAATTTTCCCATTGTCTGGCCCTTTGTATTTCTGTTGGTTGCCTGTAACTCAACAGAATCTTCCATGCATGAGCAACTTGCTTCACTTGACAGTCTGGTACTCAGTCAGCCGGAGCAAGTTACAGAACGTCTTGAAAAGATGGATGTTGTGAACTATTCCCCGGCCGACCGGGCCTATTATAACCTGCTGTTGACCATTGCCTGGGATCAATCTGATGTTGAAATTCACGATGACTCCATTATTTTGTCTGCTACAGACTGGTACCGGACCGGTAAAGATCCGGCGCTTTTTGCGCGATCTCTCATTTACCTGGGAATTGTCCGTTAGGCGCTCAATCCCATGGACACATTGCCATATATCCATTTGAGGGAAGCAGAACAGGTCATGAAAACTCATGCAATAGAAGATCCGCAGCTTCTGGTACTTTTATATGGATACCTGGGGGATATTTCTATACGGAATATAAATTATACCCAGGCAGATATTTATTTTGAAAAGGAATTGAGCGTTTGTAAAAAAACAAAGAATCACCAAAACTATGTTGGGACATAAACTTATTTTATTCAAAAATATTGCTGAAAAGAACCGAAGAAGCCGAAGAAATTGTTTTACAATTAAATACTCTGGACTCTATTCCCGATGAATTAGTCCCATATTTAAAAAAAGTTAACGCTTATTATTATCAGACAGAACATACTTTTAATGAAGCAATAGCATTTATTGGCACCAATAAACCAAGAATGCTTTTTGATATTTCTCAATTTTATGTAAAACTGAATCGCATTGACAGTGCCATGGTTTACGGCCAAGCCTGCATTAATGCGATTACCGACTCTTTAAGCATTGATAACTATTTATTTTATAAGCATCTGGCTAATTTGTATTCGCTAACCGGAGAATACAAAAAATCTTCGGGTTATTATAACAAAGCACTGAAATCGTTTCATACCTATCACAACGTAGTAAATGAAAAACGGATCCTGGAACTTGAAAAGAAATACAATTTTGCTGAAATGCAACAAAAGTTGCTGAAAGAAAAATTAAAGAAAAGAGCTTTTATCTTAGGTTTCGTGGCCCTGTTTGCCGCCACATTGATTTTATCATTTGGAATCATTTATTGGAAGCACACAGCAGCCAGAAACAAACGGCTGGAAACCATACAACAGCAAAAAACAGATCAACTGCGTTTCTTTGTGACGGCAATCAATTCTACAATGGGAATCCTTCCCGATTTTGTTGCCGGAGTTAACCGACTGGCCAACAAGAATCGCGAAGCCTGTTCCGAATTGTACCACAGCCTGCAGGAAAAGATTTTCAGCATGAACAAAGAATACCGCCAATCATGTTCTGCAATTATACAAGATCCTCTTTTCAAAACTATCTTCAATAACGATAACAGCCTTCCACCTCAGCTCAGCGACAGGGAAAAACTTATTCATAAATTATCCGAAAGCGGTTTTTCGAATGAACTCATTGCCGGGTTACTAAATATAACAACAGACAACATTCGTTCAAGCAAGTCCAAAATCAAACGAAAACTGGAATAAAACAGATGAGAACAACAATCCGCTTCGCCTGGATAACCCTGAAACACTACAGGGGTTATTTCCTGATCAGTATCATTGGTCTGATACTGGGGCTTACAAGCCTGCTATTAGTAGCCTCTTATGTATACCGGGAAAAAACCACGGATCGGTTCTATAAAGAAGCCGATGGTATTTTTGTTCCGGTATTACAGACATCTACGCTCTCTTTTCCAATGAAATTTACAAAAGACCGGGACTCTTCTCCGGCTTTTGATCTGATTCCTGAAATAGACAGTCATACGGCTTTGGACGTTATACGTGACGGCCAAATTACCCGCGACAAGCATAATACATTTAGTGCCGATATTGTTATTGCCGACAGTTGTTTTTTTCAGGTGTTCGATTATCCGCTTCTGGCCGGCGACAAAACGACGGTATTGCAACACCCCGGAAGTGCAGTTCTGTCCGCTGCACTCGCAAAAAAAATTTTTGATAATGGTACCGATCCACTCGGGAAAGTAATTTTTATTCGTGGAGTTCCCTGTACTGTCACGGGAATTAGCGGGCACACCCCCTACAACAGTTCTCTCGAATACGATGCCATAGCCATATTTCCTGCCAATACAGTGGAACCCACGTTTAATGTTGCTTCGGTTATCAGGCTTAACGACAGTAAATCTGCCCAGCAGGTTCAGGAGAAATTAAATGAGTTTTACCGGGATACCAAATTTTACTGTATCGGTGATAATATAAAACTGGTATCATTCCCCGGATTATATATGGATAACAGCATTATCATACCCTCTGTCTTTACAAAGAAAGGAAATCCCGGAACCCTGAAGTTAATGATCTGGGTAACTTTATCAATTCTGGCCATTGCCCTGTTCAATTACATAAATATATATTCGGTACTGACATTAAAAAGAAGCAGAGAACTGAGCATTAAAAAGATTTTCGGAGCAGGAGGAAAACAATTGTTCGGTCAGATTTTTCTGGAGAATTTACTCATTGTGAGTGTTGCCACAATAATTGGTCTTCTTTTCCTGGAGTTATTAAAACCTATTGCGAGCCGTGTTCTTGAACTGCGTATTGTTCATATCTGGTGTTTTGATTTATTGTTCCTGGCAAGTATTCTCGTATTATTACCCCTTCTTATTTCAACCGTATCGTATGTCAGGGTCCGTTTTGTTATGCCGGTTAAAGCGCTAAGACAGGCCGGATCTGCGGGGAAAACATCAAACATGCAAACCATTATTGTGGGGATCCAATATGTTACAGCCATTGGTCTGGTTATTATTTCTGTATATTTTGCAAGGCAATTGAAGGTCATGCTACAATTGGACTGCGGATACGACAGAGAGAATATAATCGTAGTGGACCATTATAAACCCGCATCTCAGATGTCCCAATATATAGGCGACCAGCTGGAAAGCGCTCCCTATATCCTCAACTGGGGATTCACTTATCTCTTTACGGCAAAAGACGCTTCCGCCGAAATGAAATTCCGTTCGAGCCCCGAAGCGGATTTTGTAACAGTAAATGGATTAATGATAGATGTGAGTCTGCAGGATATTTATAATCTGGAATATATAGAAGGCCAAAAGTTCACCTTATCAGATAATTATTACGACGGAATTATTCTGACTGAATCGGCCAAACGCAGTTTGGAAATAACTGACATACATACCGCAAGAATTGAGCCGGAATTGTCTTTTCTTGGAAACAGAAAGATAATAGGAGTAGTAAAAGACATTAATACCGGACATGCGTCCAAAGCACAGCTTCCCGTTGTACTCATTCCACAGGAAACTTCCATTGAGTACGGACTGCCTCTGGTTGTGAAATACCAGAAAGATAAAGAAAGTGAAACACTGGCATTGCTCAATGAGATCGTTGCGAACACTACGGGAACAGAATTCGCATATCATACGGTAGAAGATGAAATATCGTCCATTTACAAAGGAGACAAACAGGTATCCCTGCTTTACCGGACGTTGGCAATACTTGCCGTTATCATCTCCTCTGCAGGCGTATTCGGGTTGTCATTGTTTGACGTACAACGCAAATACCGGGAAATTGCCATACGTAAAGTCTACGGTGCCTCTGTTAAAGAAATAATGAGCGTACTAACTAAAAAATATTTAGTAATCATTATTGTTTCCTTCTTTATTGCCTGCCCGGTTGCCTGGCTTATCCTTAACGGCTACGTGAAAAATTTTGCCGTTAAAGCCGCATTATCTCCGTGGATGTTTTTATTCTCCGGGACTGTAACAGTGATCATTTCCATGGCCACCCTCTGGCGGCATTCCTACAAAGCCGCCACACAGAATCCTGCAGAAGCCATAAAAACCGAGTGAATTTGTCAGCCCCCTTTACTTAATATAGAAACAGCTGCATTGGTGTAGAGCAGGTCACAGACCGTCTTCGGTTGCATTCTAATCGAAACATCTGTGATATATATCAAGATTTTCGATTATCTCCTGCAGCCCCTTTCGGTTATGTTCAAGATCAAATTCGGAATAAACTAAATATAAACCAGGTAATTATCTTTATTCACTACATCAAACGTTGCATTCGGATAGGCCTCATGAAAAGCACCCGGTATATTCGGTTTTTTATTCCCCCACTTCAATTCCAAAGCGATAAGCGAGTTTGAACTTTCTTCAATAAGATCTATTTCCTGACGGTCATACGTCCTCCAAAAATAGAACTCTTTACCTAAGCCTTCATTATTGTTAGCCTTGATACGTTCACTTATCAGATAATTTTCCCATAATGCGCCAACATCCTGTCGGATAGACAAAGGATTGAAATTACCAATTATCGCATTACGTATTCCGTTGTCATAAAAATACCATTTACCGGCTTTTGTTACCTCCTTGCGTAAATTCCGTGCATAGGCTCCGAGACGATATACAACGAAAACTTTGGAAAGCAGGTCTAGATACTTTTCAACAGTATTTTTACTCATACCAAGCTGTTTTCCAAGTTCATCATAAGACACTTCATTCCCAAGTTGAAATGCGATCAGGCGTAACAGGTCTTTCATCTTGCCGGAATTTTTTAGCCCGTCAATGGTTAAAATATCTTTCAGCAGATAAGCGCTTACAATATCCCGCAAATAATCGGTCTTGCGTTCAAAGCTCTTCAATGTTACCACTTCCGGGTAAGAGCCATATATCAAACGCGATTCGAGATTTTGGAGGGTATCCAGAGCTGTTTCAGTCTGCGCTATTTCTCTTTGAGAAAAAGGCATAAGATAAAATTGCGTGCCTCGCCCTACCAACGGTTCGCCAGCTTTATTCAATAAATCGAAAGAAGACGATCCACTTGCAATTATACGAATATCTTTAATCTCGTCAACTATCAATTTTAACTTTGAACCAATATCCGGAATATTCTGCGCCTCATCTATTGCCAGCAACTTGACACCTTCCAGAACATGTCTGTAATTCGCAATAGATCGTTCTTCCAACAAAGCTAAAGTATTGTAATCTTCTCCATTGAGCAACATTGTTTTGCCTTCAAAGCTATCTATCAACTGGCGTATCAATACTGTTTTGCCTACTCTTCGCGCGCCAAAAATAAGAATAGTCTTATTCGGTTCTATTCTCTCAGCTATTCTGTCTTGTATTAATCGTTTTACCGGCTTCATAGTATTTTTTCCGAAATACAAAAATAGCACTTTTATTGAATTGACAAATTTAATGTTAAATTTGTCATCATATTGACGTTTTTACTGGGTATGATTTAATATCTCAGATTGCTGACTTTGTACCAGTCTATCTTGTCTGTGGACTGCGCAACGGGGGCAACCGGAATGACGGCGCCTTTGCGAACCAGAATCACGGCGGGAATTTCACCTGCTTCTATGGTGTGCCAGCCTTTTTCATACACTTTGCCACTCTGGTAATCCACCCATTTGCCTCCGGGAAGGTACACATGCCTTTGAGTCGCGCTCTCAAACAACGGGGCCACCAGGATATCCCTTCCAAAAAGATACTGGTCTTCTATGGTCCAGACGGCCGGATCGTCGGGATATTCTATGAGCAGGGCCCGTAACATGGGAAGCCCGGTAAGAGTACATTCACGCGCCTGTTCAAGAATGTAAGGCATGAGCCGGTATTTCATCTCGGCGGTACGACGGAATGCGTCTACAAAATCCTGCCCGTAATACCAGGGCTCGGTGGGAGGCGCTCCGTGTATGCGCGTGTGTGAGGTAAGAAATCCGAAAGGAAGCCATCTGCGGTACAATTCTTCGGGACAACTCTGTACAAAACCCCCTACATCGTGGCTCCAGAAAGAGAAGCCGCACAAACCAATTGACAAACCGCAACGCAAGGTGCCCAGCATGCCCATATCGGTATTGGCCGCATCGCCTCCCCAATGCAGGGGATACCGTTGCGAACCGGCCCAGGCGCTCCGTGCCCACATGATATGCTCGCCTTTCACCGCAAGGGTGATATCGGCCACCGCTTTATTATAACGCAAAGGGTACAGGTTATGCTCGTACAGGCCGCCCCTGCCGTTGGCGTACCACCCGTTCAGCGGGGCTCCTTCCCCAAAATCGACTTTTATGGCCCCTACTCCCATTTTGAGTAATCCGGCCAGTTTTTCCTGGTACCAGGCTACCGTTTGGGGATTCGAAAAATCCAGCACCACGTCTT